>Ga0172362_10005029_pt1 | contig 11463 bp, 9 predicted proteins | sample LakKivs1_kivu2a2_FD_114534 | JGI IMG/M metagenome (GOLD analysis project Ga0172362, IMG submission 114534) | Sediment microbial communities from Lake Kivu, Rwanda - Sediment s1_kivu2a2 | ecosystem: Environmental > Aquatic > Freshwater > Lake > Sediment | place: Rwanda: Western Province, Lake...
CAGGTGCTTCAGCAGGTGCTTCGGCAGGTGCTTCAGCAGGTGCTTCAGCAGGTGCTTCAGCAGGTGCTTCAGCAGGTGCTTCAGCAGGTGCTTCAGCAGGTGCTTCAGCAGGTGCTTCGGTGAGTTCTGTGTGTGTTCCAACCTGCTCTTCATCAACAGTCTCTGCGGTGCGACCCTCAACCTGCGCACTAGCATATTGAGGACGGTAGTTGGTTCCGTTTTGAAGGTAGAAGTCACAACACGACAGATTGCGGTCAGGATACATCCGATCGAATTCTTCAGGGTTAAACCTGTTACCTGATTCAACAAGTTCTATGTATTGAGGTTTCAACTTTGTGGCACCGTCTGTTACAGCGTCAATACCACGCATCCCTATATAGAACTTGTGGATTATTACATTGACACCATCGATGTTTGACTGAGCGACAACATAATTATGTCCGGCATCTGACATCGCAGTCACGAATCTTGTGGACCAACTTCTTGCACGGTCTTCTACTATCTGCATGATTTGATCGTCTAATACGATCTGAATACAATCATCCCTATCGAAACCTGCATACCTAGCAAGCCACTCTTCAAGTATGATATACAATACTACCTCCAGTTTTTTGGTTAAAGAATTTTCACCACGGAAAGTATCAATCGCTCGAATTACTCGCTTTATTTACAGTAAAGGTAACCGGGTCGGATGTAACTCGAAAAAACTTATTACAGTCTGGACACCTGGTGTCGCTCTCAACAGAGCACCTACACTCCTCATAAGAAATCTCAATATCAAACCCGTTACCGCAATAAGGGCACTTAACGTCTGGGTCACAGCTTGATGCGTTTAGAAACACTACAAACTCCTTTCTACAACAGGTGTATAAACAAGAGTGCTTGTCATAATAGTTATTACAAAACTATCGGACAAATAACATCAATCCAATCCAACAACCCGCTTTAATGCAACCCACGACTCCCACGAGTCGCAACTATATGCTTTACATCCATTATCATTAATGGAGTTTATTATCGACTGCTGAATCTTGCGAGGCTTCTTCTCTTTATCCTTCACCTCAACAAACACTGGCCCCGTCTTGATCGTTGTAAAGAAAATATCAGGCACACCGTTGTCAGATGCTGACTTTATCTTAAAACACTCAACATTCTTTCCAAGATATCTCAAATCCTTGAGGATCAAGTCTTGGAGTTTCGCTTCACCAGCCATACAACAATGCCTTTCAATATTCGCACAGCGATGCTGTACTTGTTGTACCTCCCAAAACAATCCCTCGACTGATACTTCCTGAAATCCAAAGCAAAAATTCCTTTCTATACAAAAAAATGCGGGCCGACTTCATAATCGGCCCGCATCACAATTGGAGGTGAGGGGAATCGAACCCCTGTGTTGCTTCCAGTCAGACAACGCTTCTACGTGTGTATCTGCCCTTCATCTAACGCACCCTGCGGAGCAGAACGTGGGTACGCACTCCCGGGTAGCCGGGCCTCCTACGCGCAGATTTCGATGGCGCCTTTGAATATCTGCGTCAACAAAGGTGCTCGCAACGTTTAGTTACGCTGCTGCTACAGACGCCGCGGTGCTGAGGTTCACCATCTCATTGAACATGAGGGCGAACTCAACACCAATTGCTTTCGCTTTGGCATTTGTGTTTTGGGCGGCTTTTTACGAGGCCAACCGTCCAACCTCGACACGCTGCGCTGACGTTCCAGAAACAGTCGAAAACCATTTCACCCCCATCTTCATGCTAATATACATATATCCAACGATCAGAACACATCTTGCAGGTTAGCCTTCGTTGTGTCACTATCAATATCGAACACAGCTTCTGCAGTACGGCTGACATCGAAGTCGACACAGAACACTTGCGAATTGTATCGACGACCCTTGGACCTTAGCTCATATACAGTCGCCCTCATTGGTGTATTGTTGTATTTTATCATCCTTGCACACACAGCTCCTGACAATTTGCTTTCGCACGCGAAGTAGATGTCGTCATCAAAGTGAAACATATCAAGCGTGTTCGATACAAGGGCTTGTTTATCGTCGACGAACGTAAACGCAACTCTTATTGTATCAAACCTGGTTTTTGGGTCGCGAAAGCGATACAGCATCGTTAGTGCATTTTGGTTTTCGAGCCCAACTCCGACGTTGTGTGTATTTCCGTACTCGTCAACTACTGGCGAGTTCTCGCACAGCCTTAACCCTAAAGAGTTGTCAACCTTGACACTCCACTTCCCGTGCCCGGAATCTCCGGAAACTCCATTGCTGTTACGATTCATATCGCAACCGCAACTTGATATGATGTACAGCACCATTATCGCCAGTAGCGCAACAAAGAACGTTGCATATTTCATACGACCATCCTTCTATTTTTTACGCGGACAGCATGTAAAATTACTAATAATCATTCCTGTTCCGGATATGCAAAACTTACCCCATACGGTTTCCCCATCAAGCGGGTCTGTTATCCTTATTGTAACAGTCTGATTAGATAGCAACTCATTAAAGAATCTTTCGATGTATGCATCTGGTACTATCGCAAGACTTCCACTTGGCGATGACCACCACTGCACCTTACTCCACGCGCTTTTATCATTGAACCTCACCTCAACATTTGGTTTCTTAATTCTTGACCCGTGCCCAACGCCTATGACTAACGAATTGTCAGAATCGCATTTCATGAACAACATCGGCTCCTTGTCGCTGTAATCACTTGCTCTGACGTACACCATCCTCTTCACGACGTCGGTCATAACATCAGTCGAAGTGTCTTGGGTCCAGCACTGCACCTCCTGCCCATTTACTGCAACGGCTGACCCGATAAGCATGATTGCAAAATACACGATGAACATAAAAACATTACGCATACACCCTCCATGATTTAATTTGGTTAATTAAAGCGGCTGAGTGAACAGCCGCACACTATACGGACAACGTCAACGAATTTCCTCGCACCCCCTATCCGTTAAGTCTCTTGTACGGTCTTGCCAACAAGGACAGGTTTATGTTTAGATCGCCCTTTGACCTCAGAGCATTCAGTAGCTTAACCTCAATTGTATCCTTCATTATGAGGTCGAAAACAGTAACCTTGTTCTTCTGACCTTGTCTGTGCTGCCTACCGATAGATTGGTCTCTGACAATATATGAATACGAGTTCATATAGAATATTTGATACTCGCTGAATTGCACATTATGCCCAACACCCATCTTTGTCTGGTTCGCAACAACAAACCTCTCATTACCAGACCTGAATCTATTCACGACATCGAACGCATTGTCGTCACCGTAACATCTCAGGTAGCTGTCTTTTCCGTACATGGCAGCTATGTGTTGACACAGCGTGTCCAAGGCGTGCACCCTCGTTGCCCATATAATAATTTTCCTGTCGTCAGGTATTGATGATATCACCTGGTCGAGCAGTTTTATCTTTGGGTTACACTTGAAAGATATGGTATTGCTTTCGTTGTGTACTCTCCCAAATTCATCAACTTTGCTCCTTGTGTTAATATAAAACCCTGACGCTATCTGCAAGAGCTTCCCGCACAATGTGAGTGCACTCTTCGCCTCGATACTCTCTTTGCACGACATATCACACATGTCGCCACCTTTGAAGTTGCACTTCGAGCACATCTCACTTATTGACGCGACGAGCTCTTTGTTGAATTCTGTGTATGTCTCCTTCTGGTCACCCTCAAGCTCGCCATACACTGTCTCGAATATGAGGTCTGGAAGATCAAGGCAGTCCTGCTTTTTGAATGCAACAGACACGGAGTCGAAGATTTTCTGAACCTCATTCTTCGCACCAGGCTTCGGTACCCAAACATACCCATCCTTATCGACCGGTCTCATGTGTACATTCTTGAAGTAGTCGTAAGACGAGAACGGCAGGATATCGTCACCGAGAAACTTGAACGGCATATAAAACGACATCAGGTTATTCGCATGGATCGTTCCAGACAATATGTATTTGTATGGGATCGATGTGAACTTTGTGATTATCGCATCAGTCTGTTTTGAAGTAGAACTCCCGATCCTGTGACACTCGTCAAGTATCACCATCTGGAAATATTCATCACAAAAAAGGTCAACGATAGATCGCATCAACTCATAACTCGCGATGTAAACATCGTAGTCGGCATTGTACTTCTTGACCTTGTACTTCTTGTTCAGTATCAGGTCAGCCCTCTTTGAGCTGTCAAGAATTACACCTCTCAGAGATGGTACTTGTGCCTGCATCTCCGCGAGGACGTTCTCTTTCAGAGTCGAGAGCGTTATAATGAGGGCTTTTTTCACCTGCCCTTTCGATATCCTCTTGTCGATAGCCATCAAGTATGGAGCAGTCTTCCCGGTCCCAGGGTCCGAATCTACACATGCTACATCTACGTGTGTCATCACATTATACATCACCTTTTGGTGTTCAAGCACACAGTCGTAAATACCCTTGTATTCGTAATCGAACTTCTGGTTACCATAAGCCCCACGTATCTTCTTTATTGTTGACGTGCGCGCTGCTCGCCTTGCAAGAACAGTATCGTACACAGCTTTGGCGTCAGGAGTCCAGGAGACAGGCTCCTCAACAAGGCTAACCTGATGGATAGCCTTGATGTTTATGATTACTGAGCACTGCCTCCTGACTTTCCGACCGCCAGTTATAGCCTGAAACATTTCCCTCTGCGAATCAGATGTGAAATCGCAGATTATTTCATTCTTTCCAAATCTTGATACTTTCATACCCAGTTGAAATACCCCGTTTTAACGCAGTTGTTTTCGACTATTGCCGTAAATTGCAGTGTCTTTACTCCGCTCCACTTCTCAATGTCAACCGTGTACCTGTACTCGCTGCCACTGGAGTGCCTTGAGTTCTCAATGGTGAAACTATCAGCATTGATCGCTTTCGATATCATCGTGTAAACAAAAGACTTGAGGTTCGACGGTGCTAGCAAGCAGTCCCCGGCCGCGTTGAACACATCGTCGTATATCAACGAGTTCTCCATGGCAAGATCCTCGAGCCTCTCTGAGATTTGTTTAAACGAGTGTGCAGACATCTCAATAGGTGCACTGCTGGGCTCCATTGATGATATGTCTCGTTTGAGATTATCAACAAGCCTTATGTAATTGTGCAGACCTTTTTCTGTTTCGACATACTCAGAGTATGCGACAGCAAACTCCTCGTATTTCGTTTTCAAGTCGTCCCTACTCACGCCAGTACCTCATTCGTATATACCCCCTTCTTTTGGAAACAATTTCGCCAAGGAGTGATGGAGTTCTGTGGTTACCTGATCTTATTGATGAAACTATGTGCGCACCCATCTTCACACTATACGCATTGTCATGCGAAGATTTGTCGTCGTGCGCTATACGAACGCCATACATTGATACATTGTCTTTCTCGCAGTTATCAACAAATTCAAAGTCAAACGCGCCATCCTTCCACATCTCACCATACACCCTTCTGGTGCTCATCACAATCTTCTTCGGGTCGCAGAACACACCCATCACGAGGCCACTGCTAATGTACAACGTCCCACAATCGTCTCCGTGCATGCTCACATAATCCTGCACATCTTCATCATTGAGCGAGAACCTTATTGGGTCAAGTATTGCAACTCCATCATCCATCAACCGATAGTCTCCGGAATTATGGTCTGACAAAAACACTTTGTTGCCACGGAATTTCGACAATGCTGATGGCATCGAAATTTTCGATACACCGTTTTTGTTTATAACGCGACTGCCCTTCATCCGGCCAGTCGCATCATTTGACACTTTTATATACTTCTTGTGGAGAGACCTGCAGACGTATACGGTATCGTCTGTCAGGCAGTCCTCCGCTATTTGGATATGAGTCCCTTGTATTGTTACTTCCATGATCCCAAGACAGCCTCCTTTAAATGGTTTGTAGCCACAAATATTGCGGCGCGTGCTGAAGACATGGCGAGTGCGAACGCGACAGTGTAGATGATACAGAACATAGGCCTCCTTGGTTGGTATTCCGGACATCGGGGGAATACCTTGTACCAACCGCTGGAGGATAATGCGTACTCACAAATAACCACCCTCAACATACTCGTCTTCTGTGAGGGCTTTGAATTCAGACCTTGTCGTTTTCTTTGCTATCACATCCATCTCCTGCTCAGAAATCTCAACACCCTTCTTGCTCATTATCTTCATGAAGTTATCTTCGGTAAGTGAGCAAAACTGTAATATGTACTTGATGTCAACGCCTTTTGACAACAACACCTTTACAGCCTCAGTGGTATCGATATCGAGCTTCTGCTTTATATAATACCCAAGCTTTGCGTTCTCGTCCACGACGACTGGCGAACTGCACCCGTCCATAAAGTTCTTACACTGCTTCAAAAGCCTCGTGTTTTCCAGCTTGTTTACCTCAATCCTTTTCCAGGCTGTCACACAGTTATCTATATCGTTGACGATAAAGTTCACCGGATCGTCTATCGAATTGATAGTCCTCTTGTCAAACAGTGGGCACAGACCATCCTCTGCTATTTGGCAATCGCCGCAATACTCGTTCCTGTTTGGTTTGAAGCTGAGCTCATCAACCTTTGTCATCTCGGTCTCTATGCTCTGCACAACAGACTCTATCCATAACCTTGCCTCTTCACACTTTTCAGCAACTTCCTGGCTGTTGAAGTACCTCTCAACCGTTACGCCATACCTCAGATATTCTATCCTTATTATGACATCGCCTATACCGCCAGGGACAATCTTTGACATCATGAACATATACGTCAGCAGTTGCCTATCAGACTCGATATCCTTCGACGTAATCATCTTCCTTGATGATTTGTAATCAGTTATTGTGAGCGTATTTGAGATGTGCCCAAGAACATCTATCTTAGCCCTCATGTACACGTCGCCGTCAAAGAATCCAGTCCTTTTGTACTCCCTGTTGAACGCTATCGACTTTTCGAAGGTGCTCACCTCTCCAGGGTACAGGTAGAAGTTTTTCCTGTCATAGAACCTTGACATTATCAACTTCACCTCGCTGATAACGCCAGCGTCACTGACACGACTTTTGTTTATCTCTCTGTTTACAATCGAAATGAACGTGTCAACATCCGGCTTCTCGTACCTCTCGTAACTATCCTCAGAAATCCTCTCGTCAATGATTGAACTCATCTTCTGCAGATCGAGGCCAGGATAATAATGCTCTACACGATCTTTGTTGGAATGCAGGTATCTTCCGATGGTGATATAGTCAACTTTGGATTCTTCAACACTGAAGAAAGACGCCACCTCTTTAAGTAGCGCACTTCTGATTGGTTCGTTCTTGATTCGACAGTATGCCCCGTATTTTATCGCGAACTGTTCGCGCAAACAATGCTTTCCCATTTCCTCGGCTATCGAGTGGCACAATGACCCAACCTGAAGATACGATGGGTTTGAATCTTTGTATCTGCGGATGTATCTCATGTACCACTTGAATGGGCATTGGATATACAGTGACAGCCTGCTGTAAGAATATGGCATTGTCTCAACCATAACCTTTTCCTCAGGTTGGACTATAACACCAAACTGCACATCCGGCTTCTTCATAACTTCCTTCACAACATCTTCGCCGGATTTGACGCTGAAAATAGACGGGGTATTCTCCTTCTCTGCCATTTTGTCCTCGAACCCCTTCATCTTTATGAACAGCTCTATCGTTTTCATGACATCATACTCTGCCCGGTGAGCCGAACTGTCATCCCACTGCAGGTTCACTCGCTTGCAGGCGGATTTGAGATTGTTACCGGAACGATACTTTTTTCTGCACATCTCAAGAGTGTCTTCCACATTCTTGAAATTTATCTTGAGGAATTTCATGTCGAAGCTCTTTATGTTGTGACCAATAACGATCCTGTCACCAACAAACTCAGCTATCTCGTTTTGAATATCACCTATGTACAGCCTCTCATCCTTCACCATATCATAGGATATGCCATGTACATTCTGAGCCGATGCAGATATAGACCCACTTAAAGGTCTGCACAGATGCTTGATTGTTCTCCCTATAACTTTAGACTCATTAAACTCAATAGCGACAACTTCAACTATCTCATCAGTTTCACTATTTAGCCCATTCGTCTCGGTATCTATGCATACATAAGGGTATACAATATCCATCACCCCTCCAAGGTGTCTACGAAGTTTTGTAACTTCTCCATTGTTTCAATAACTGACTTTATATCGCTCTTCGATTTTGCCGAGTGAGTCAATATTGACTGCAAGCCGGCAAGCATGAGACAGTATTCAGCTTTATCAAGGCCTGAATCGATGACGTTTGTCACGTTCCTCATTTTAACACCATAACTACCACTTATAGAGTTTTCGAGCTCGTCAACACGCTCGGCACTCTTCCTTGCATTTTCAGATAGCTTCTCGAACTCAATCCTAAGTTTGACGAATCCACTATCCTTTATAGACATGATGATAAAGAACACGAGCGACATTATTATCGTTGCAATCTCAAGTTCGCTGTCCGGGATGGTCGTTATCGCAAGATACGCAGACACGAATATTGCAATGTAAGGGATTGCCATGTTAAATAAGAAATTCTTCACTATTCACCTCTCGCTAAGGTTTAGAAGCTCGATTAAAATACACGCAGCAGTGCTGATCGAGCCTGCCAGCCAGGCGCCGACGCGCATGGCTGGCGCCAGGCTGGTCGAGCATTCGGACACAAGCTAATCTAGTGGTGAACCACCACAACGACATGTACATTCCACTGCTGACACTTATCTCGCGGTGCTAATTTTGCACGAGTGACCAGGTAACTTTAAAGCACTTTAAAGTCACCTGGTCGTCCTCAAATACAAATCGCCTATGTGGTGAATCACCACAACAACAATACACCACCCCACCGCTAACACTTCTAATATAAAAACAGCGCGCAACAATTGTCTCGCAGCGCCAATCGACATTATGTTCAAAACGTACTGATGCAGTCGGCTTCGGGACCCGTACGAAGCGAAGCGGAGTCAGGGTCCTGAAGAGAGACGGAATCTGGTACGTTTTGTCATCATGCCGACAAGGAAACGCTTGCTATGTGATGAAACACCACATTGTCACAAAATAACCACTGCGATATTTGTGCGAAAGAAATAAAAAATTATTTATGGTGCTAATTGACTCTGAACGTATGAGCGGGAAGGGCGAGCGGATTTTGGCGTAATCCCGGAAGTCGTGCGCAACGAATTCCGGGATGGAGTGTAAAAATCCGTCGTCCGGCGATCATAATGGGGAATCAGAAAGTGATAGCAAATTGTGGTGAAGCTCCACAACTATACAGAATAACCACCATTATTTGTGCAGTGCTAATTGACTTTAAATCAGAGCACTAATGTGTAACCTGTGGTGTAGCCTCTTTCCAACGACTGAGCGTAGCGAAAAAGTCGTAGGAAGAGGCGGAACCAGAGGTGAAACTTAGTGCTCATGGTGATAAAGTAACAGAGACGCGTCGCCACCGTGGTGATACACCACGATCACATAGAACAACCACTGCATCGTTATTTCAAAGAACTTTTTTTATGTGGTGCTGATCGACAACGATTGGAAAATGCGAGAACGGGGCTCGCCGTGTAATTCATGCTTTTCCGGGAAATGAGAGAGCGAAGCGAGCGACTGTCCGGAAAAGCTGAATTACGTAGGCGGGCGAGTGTTTGCATTTGTAACGAGTTGTCATAATCATATAATATGCACAATACAGTGAGACACTGCAATTTCACAGAGTGACCACCACAAGTAATAATTACACATGTTGCAGGCTACGACAGAACGAAACACAGTGACGTATGTGGAAGGGTATACGTCGCAGTGTGCGCTGTAAGAATTACTGTCTATGCGACGAATCGTCGCACCAACCCAGGCAACAAACAATATTTCACTGCTTTTTAGATCGACGTTCTCGTGGAGAAAATAGCGCGTTCGGACGGTAGTATCAGGCAGGTACTCATGCCTGATACGCACGGTAGAACGGAGCTATGGCTCTCACGAGCACGCCACATCACACATATTACAGAAGAGCGACGAATCATCGCACAAGCAAATTCCAATGAAACTATTCGGTTATAACGCTTTTAATACTCTCAGCACCACCATCGCAACAAACAATGTTTCACCGCTTTTAGATCGATACAGTCTGAATGATACCTGGTGATTCGGAACATAAGTCCTCCGGGCATGTACTCATGCTGGGAGGGCGTTGGTAGAATCACCACGGAGTCAGCAAGGCCGTGCATCGCACACATTACAGAAGCACGACGAATCATCGCACAAGCAAGATCCAGTGAAACTATTCGGTTATCACGCTTTTAATACTCTCAGCACCACCATCATCTGTGGATTGCGTCGGAGAGTCAGACGTGAAAGTGTTCGCAATCCCAATCTCATCATCAATGTCCATGTCGTTTGACACTGCAGACTTATCAGACAGTTGGTCAACTGCACACTCAAGGAGTGACATTTGCCTTGCTCCGATAAGGTTATCTGCCTTTGCGCGGTTCTTCAACCACCTCTGTATCGGATCCATGATGATAGACGACATCTCTTTCGTTGGCATAACGTCTGTTATGTACACATCCCTTCCGCCGGACTTGATCTTCCGGTGGACCATCATAATCTTCATACCAAACATCCCATCGAACGGAACCTCACAACCAGCTTCAAGTTGCACGATTGCATGTGATGCTTTTACAAGCGACCAAATATCGCCGAGGCTCGATTCGATGCCGATAATTGTGTTTATCGATCTCGTTTCAAACCTGTACGGATTTGGTGACAGTGCAATCGTCGGGAAGCATTTCATGAGCCCGATCGGTTTGCATTTATCCGCAATGCAATCCGGACACGCCTTCAACAAACACCCTTGCCTGCCATCAAACAGTCGATTCACCCATTCGCGATCGCCATTTGGCTTGATAATCAGCATCCTGGCGTTTGTCCCTTCGCCATTGCTCGTACACATAAGCCCGTGCGTTGCATTGTACATGGACATGGACGACTCCCAGAACTCATCCGGCGTCTTAAACAATGAAACTATCTCAAGCTTCCTGGGAGTTTTTGACCCCCTGTTTGCGGCTTCGAGAGCCGTCTGGAGTTGTTCGTTGAGCACCCAATCACTGGTGACAACCTCTTTCTGTGACGCACCAACCCTCTGAGTCACAACGTGCTCCTTCAGAAGCCTGAAGAAGCCAGCTGGTACAGGATGGTTCTCCTTATTTGGACCCTCGCCCGGGGCAAACCCTGTGCTGATCTTGCCCGCGAATTTCGTAACCCTGTGCAGCACACCAGCCTGGTCGTGTGTTATGCCCTTAATCATCGTAAGCCTCGATGTCGCCGGCAGGTATGTCGCTTATTGATCCCGGGAAAGATGTGCTTGCGTCGTCAGACACATTGACATCCATGTCTTTTTTCTGCATGTCGCCCTCCGTCAGCTTGTTTGAGAAGCTGTGGTC
>Ga0172362_10005033_pt1 | contig 11461 bp, 8 predicted proteins | sample LakKivs1_kivu2a2_FD_114534 | JGI IMG/M metagenome (GOLD analysis project Ga0172362, IMG submission 114534) | Sediment microbial communities from Lake Kivu, Rwanda - Sediment s1_kivu2a2 | ecosystem: Environmental > Aquatic > Freshwater > Lake > Sediment | place: Rwanda: Western Province, Lake...
GGTGATGCTGGAAAAAGAACTGAAGCGTAGCGAGATCCCCAGTGTCGAGCAAGTCCAGGATTGTGTTGAGAAAGTCCTCATGGAAGAAGGTCATGCGAAAACCGCGAAAGCCTACATCCTGTATCGGAAACAACATCAGGACATGCGGGAGATAGGCGGCCTTCTCAAAGACATTGATGTCGTAGATGATTACCTGAGCATGATGGACTGGAAGGTCAATGAAAACAGCAACATGAGCTACTCACTGCAAGGGTTGAACGTGTACGCCACGGAAAGCATCATCTCCCATTACTGGCTCAACAAGATTTATCCACCGGAGATCGGGGAAGCACACAGCAGGGGAGAGTATCATATTCATGATCTCGGTACCCTTGGTGCGTATTGTGTTGGGTGGGATTTGAAAGACCTTTTATTACTTGGTTTCAAAGGTGTATCAGGGAAGATTGAAAGCAAACCAGCGAAGCATTTCAGCACTGCACTCATGCAGATTGTGAACTACCTGTATACGCTGCAGGGGGAAGCGGCGGGAGCGCAAGCACTATCCAATTTCGATACGTTGCTTGCGCCCTTTGTCGAAAAGGATGATCTGCGCTATGAGGCGGTTAAGCAGGAGATGCAGAAATTCCTATTCAACATGAACGTGCCCACCCGAGTCGGTTTCCAAAGCCCGTTCACGAACATCACCATGGATCTCACCATTCCTAGCTACATGACTGAGGAGCCAGCGATCATCGGTGGGGACCTCATGGATCATAACTACAGTGATTACACCGATGAGATGGACATGATCAACCATGCGTTCGCAGAGATCATGTATGAGGGAGATGCAAAAGGTCGTCCGTTCACGTTCCCAATCCCAACGTATAATATCACGAAAGATTTCAACTGGAACAATGAAGGGTTCGACCCACTCTGGAATATGACCGCGAAATACGGGATACCGTATTTCTCCAATTTCATCAACAGCGACATGAAACCTGATGACGCCCGCTCTATGTGTTGTCGACTTAGACTCGACAACAGAGAGTTACGAAAGCGTGGTGGTGGACTGTTCGGTGCGAACCCGAAAACAGGTTCCATTGGTGTGGTCACTCTGAATATGCCACGCATCGGATACCTTGCAAAGGATGATACTGATTTCTTCGAGCGGCTCGATAAGGTCATGCTGCTTGCCAAACAAAGCCTTGAGATCAAACGAGATGTGATCGAGAACCTCACCGCAAGCGGACTGCATCCGTACTCACGGTTCTACCTTTCTGACGTGAAGAAAACCTTTGGTGAGTACTGGAAGAATCATTTTTCCACGATTGGGCTCATCGGCATGAACGACGCGCTCCTTAACTTCATGAACGTGAGCATCGCAGACAAAGATGGTAAAACGTTCGCAGAAAAAGCCCTTGATTATATGCGGAACAGGATCGCTGATTTCCAGGAAGAGACCGGGAACATCTTCAACCTTGAAGCAACACCAGGAGAAGGTACGAGCTACCGGCTTGCCCGCATCGACAAAAAGGAGTACCCGGAGATCAGAACCTACAACCAAGAGATTTATACACAGAACCGAGGACGAGATGTCGAACCGTACTACACGAACTCGACCCAGCTCCCAGTTGGTTTTACCACGGACGTCTTCGAAGCATTAGAACTTCAGGATTCCTTACAGACCAAATACACAGGCGGTACGGTCTTGCATATCTTCCTTGGTGAGGAAGAACCATCACCGACCGCAGCAAAGAAACTCATCCGGAAGGTTGCTGAAACCTACTCACTGCCGTACTATACGATTACACCAACGTTCAGCGTCTGCCCAGACCATGGGTACATCGCTGGTGAGCACGCGTACTGTCCCACCTGCCAGACCGAGAAAAAAACCACGGAATGTGAAATCTACTCTCGTGTGGTTGGGTACATCAGACCAGTACATCAATGGAACAAGGGGAAGCAGCAGGAGTTCCAGGACCGTAAAACCTTTGATATCATGCAGAAGGTTCTGGTCAGCACATGAGGATCGGTGGGTTTCAGAAAACATCGTTACTCGACTACCCTGACCACCTCAGCGCGATCATCTGGACGAGCGGCTGTAATTTCAGCTGCCCGTTCTGCTACAACAAAGAACTCGTCCTGGGGGACGCACCCGCGATTCCCGAAGACGAGGTCCTTTCTTTTCTAAAGAAACGGAAAGGAAAACTTGAGGCAGTAGTGATTTCTGGTGGGGAGCCGCTGTTGCAAGATAATCTCATTGATTTTCTTCGGAAGATAAAAGACCTTGGATACCTGGTGAAGGTTGATACGAACGGGTCGTTTCCCGAGAACCTCCAAGAGTTGTTAGAGGCAGGGGTTGTTGATTATGTGGCGATGGACGTGAAAGCACCCAAGGAGAAATATGAACGTCTCACCGGCGTTCCCATTGATTTGAAAAAGATTGAGAAGTCCATTGAAATGATTAGCGAGCATGCTCCTGCGTACGAGTTCCGTACCACATTTGTTCCTGAGCTATTAACAAAAGAAGATATCGTGGAGATAGCGCACTGGCTGAGAGGTGCTGAACTGTACTATCTTCAACAGTTTAAGATCATGTCGTCTCTTCTCTCCGAGGAGCTGGAAACAGTGACACCGTATCCAAAGGAGTATTTGGAGGAAACCTTGGCAGCAATCAAACCATGTTTTAAACACTGTTTTGTGAGAGGATTATAATTTTTTCAGCTGTAAAAATAAAAAAAAAGAGAAAAAGGAACCAAGAAATACTGTTAAATCTCTTGAACTCCGAAGGATCTGCATAAAATAGAGTACCCATCCGGTGTTTCAACAAGGTACAACCTTACGTGTTTTCCTTCATAGAAAATCGGTTGATCTTCCACCCACTCGGTGAGGTCACCGATGGTTCCACCTTGGGTAGTTATCTGGACAGAGGCATCATCGTAGGGTGTTCCTTTCACATAGTGATCGATTTCTAGAGTTGTATAGGTGAAGATACCGGTATCAAGCTCGTCCCAGCTCGTTTCGACATGGGTCACGGTCGCCTCAATAATGTAATCAGCAGTGTCATTCAGATAGGAAAGGTTACCACATTCTTCTATAAGACATCCCATATCACCTGATTGTCTCACCATAAATACTTTTGCTGGTATTGCGAAAATTGGTCCTGTGACCTCAGTGATCACCCGATACCCCTCTGCAGAGGTTGGGATGTGTGCTTTCAAATCCAGTGAATCGTTCTCGAGAAGCACCACGATGCAGGGTGTTCCGTTGTATTCTCCTATTCCTATTCCTGTGACACCGTCGAGTATGGTGAGACTCAGACCTAATCGATCTTTTACAAGGTTAATATCCGGAGGATAGAGGGAGGGAATTGGTTGGTTCATCTGTTGTGTTATCATAGCAGCACTGTAGCCAAGTATCGTCCCAAGTAGTACGACACAAGTACTTATCAGCCCAAAGATGAGAGTGCGTTGTTTAGATTTCATAATCCATCAACGATAACTATTTTTTTATAAGTATATAAATCCTTGAAAAATGTTCGGTGTTTCCCAAACGATGTATAAACTCTAAATAGAACAAATTCATTCGAGATACCTATGGAGTATGAACTCGCTATCATTGGCGCAGGACCAGCAGGGTTCTCTGCTAGTATTTACGCAGCCCGGTCAGGAATCAAGGCTGCATTGTTTGATCGTGGTGATGGTGGAGGACGAGCAGTGCTGTCTCCTAAGGTAGAGAACTATGCAGGGTTTGAGTCTATCCCTGGTAGTGAGCTCATGGCCAAGATGAAACAGCATGCAAGCAAGTACGTGACAACCCATTACTATGAAGAAATAAAAACGATTACCAAAGAAGGAAAACAATTTCTATTAACAACGTCAAAAGCTCAGTACACGGTTGGAGCGATTCTCCTTTGTACTGGTACCGAGCATCTCACCCTCGACATCCCAGGTGAAAAAGAGCTCCTGGGAAAAGGGGTATCATACTGTGCGAACTGCGATGGTTTTTTCTTCAGAAACAAACCAGTCGCTGTCATCGGTGGTGGCAGCACCGCGGTCATGGAAGCACTCTTCTTGAAACAAATCGGTTGCAAAGACGTATATCTCATCCATCGTCGTAATCAACTCCGGGCAGAGAAAGTCTACGAACAAGAAGCAAGCGAAAAACACATCACGATTATGCTCAACAAAGAAATCGAAAAGATCACAGGCACTGATATTGTTGAAGCAATCCAGCTCAAAGACACGGTTACAAAAAAACAATCGTCCCTTCCTGTCAGCGGTGTGTTTGTCTCGGTCGGGTGGACGCCACAAAACGATCTTGCCAAACAGCTCAAGGTCACCTTGGATAAGGACGGGTACGTGGTTGTGGATCGGATGCAGAAAACAAACGTCCCCGGTGTGTTTGCTGCTGGGGATCTCACCGGTGGTATTCGTCAGATTGTGACCGCGTGCGCCCAGGGAGCAGTTGCTGCTCTGTCATCGACAGAGGCGCTCGGGAAAAAATATCCGTATTAAAAAAAAGATTTTTTATCGTGAATAAATAATCTTCTGGTACGTGAGAATGTACCACATGAGCCCTGTTCCAGCAGTAGAAATGCAGCTTAATAACATGTCCAGGGTATAGAACACGAACGCCATCACCGTCAGCAGCACAGCAGTAACCAGGTACATGGACAGTGACTGGCTTTTTGCTTCCTTGTGCTGATAGTTACGGTAGATAGCTGGTATGGCGGTGATCATGAACCCGAAGTTAATAATGGTTAGCACGATATCCTGCCACATAATAAGGGGAGAACGGAGCAGAGAATATAAATAAAACCTTTGCATCGCATACCTAGCACAACAGAATCATTTGGGGACGTTATGGTAAAAAAGATTACGCTAGCGCAAGGAGCTGGTGGGGAGCTCATGGACCAGCTCATCAAACAAAACATCCTCAAGTACCTCAGCTTTCAAGGCTCCGCAGAAGTCTCTCTTAAAAACCTTGATGATGCTGCGGTGATAGATGATATTGTTATTTCTACTGATTCTCATACCGTGCATCCGTTGATCTTCCCTGGTGGTGACATCGGTTCACTTGCGGTGTGTGGAACCATTAATGATGTTGCTGTTCTAGGTGCAACACCACTTGCGCTGTCAACTGGGTTCATCATCGAAGAAGGATTCTCCATGGACACCTTCGAAACCATTGTACAGAGCATGGGAGAAACCGCTAAAAAAGCAAGTGTCCCCATCATTACTGGTGATACCAAGGTCGTGGAGAAAGGAGCGATCCAGGAGTTCATGATTATCACGAGCGGGATCGGGAAACGATCCACGCTCCTTGAAAAGAACATCAAAGAGGTGAAACGGTATCGTCCGTTTTCCTCACGATGGTTGCTTGATGCTAATCTCAAGAAAGGAGACTGCCTCATTTTGTCTGGTAACATTGGTGAGCATGGGATCGCCTTGCTTTCATTTCGCGAAGGGTATGGGTTTGAAACTAAGATACATTCAGATGTTGCCCCCGTGAACGGTCTCATGGAAAAGGTTCTCTCGATTGGTGGTATTGTATCAGCGAAAGATCCAACACGCGGGGGACTAGCGAACACGGTCAGTGAGTACAGTGAGAAATCCAAGGTAGGAGTGTTCCTTTATGAGGATGCGATACCAATTCCAGAAGGAGTGCGCTCTGCCTGTGACATGCTTGGTATCGACCCACTTGAGATAGGCAATGAAGGAAAAGTCATCCTCGGGGTCGTGAAAGAAAAAGCTGACGAGGTTCTTGCTGTCCTCAAGAAGCATCCGCTCGGGAAACAGGCAGCTATCATTGGTGAAGCAACAAACACGGTTCACGGGGTCGTCATGGAAACCACGGTTGGTGGTAGACGCATCATCCACAAACCACTTGGTGATCCGGTTCCCAGAATCTGTTAACAACTTCAAGGTTCGAATCACATGAAACTCATCTTCAAAGGTATCGTCCAAGGTATCGGTTTTCGTCCCACGGTCTATCGGGTCGCAACCAATCTCAAGCTGAAAGGCTACGTTCTCAACAAAGGCTCCGAAGTCGAAGTCGTAGTAGACCGAGATGAAGAACGGTTTTTGGAAATTCTTAAAAAAGAGATGCCATCCATAGGGAAAATAACGTCTGTCGAGAAAATCCCTGATGATCGAACGTTTACAAAATTCCAGATACTCCACAGTAAAACAGGGGAGAAACAATCACAGATTCCGCCTGATATCTGCACGTGTGATGCGTGCCTACATGAGATGATGGATCCGCAGGACCGCCGCTACCAGTTCCCGTTCACGAACTGCACCGTCTGTGGTGCACGGTACAGTCTGATTACCGATGTGCCGTATGATCGGGAGCGCACGTCCATGTCCTCGTTTCCCTTGTGCGAAGAATGCACGTACGAGTATCTTGACGTACGGAACCGCAGGTACCATGCGCAGACCACCTCCTGTCCCGCCTGTGGCCCGTCGTTTCATCTGTATGATACCAAGAAAAAAGACCTGGGGTCTGAGCAGGCAATCGAGCGGTTTGCCAAACTTCTTGATAAGGGTTCTATCGGTGTCATGAAATCCTGGGGCGGGATGCACCTCTGCTGCACTCTTGATGAACTGGAGCGGTTCAGGAAATGGTACCACCGTCCGCAAAAAGCTTTCGCCATCATGGTGAAGGATTTGAAAGCGGCTGAGCAGTATGCGGAGTTAACGAAAGAAGAACGCTTGCTTCTGTTGTCCAACAAACGTCCGATTGTGCTTGTGAGAAAAAAGGATGCGGAACTCGTGTCCCCTGGTCTGGATACGATTGGGGTGTATCTTCCTTACACAGCGATGCATCATTTGTTGTTCTCATTCCTCTCCAATGACGCTTTGGTCATGACGTCAGCGAACATCCCTGGGGAACCGATGCTGATTCGCAACGAGGATGCCTTTGCACTCAAAGCAGATTACTACTTGCTCCATAATCGTGAGATTCCCAATAGGATCGATGACTCGGTGATCAGGGTCTGGAAGGGTCATCGGTTGTTCTTACGAAAATCACGGGGTTTTGTTCCTGAGGCACTCCCCGTATCGTACGAGAAAAAAATAGTGAGCGTCGGTGCTGGGGAGAACATCTGCGGTGCACTGTCTGTTGATAAAAAACTGTTCAGCACCCAATACATTGGAAACTCCAAATATTACGGTGTCACCGAATTTCTAGAATCAAGTCTGCGACATCTCATGACCTTGCTCTTGGATAAACCAACATATGATGCGGTCACACGGGATTTGCATCCAGGGTACGAGAGCCGGATAGTTGCTCAGACATTTGCTGACGAGTGCTCTGTTCCGATTATCGATGTGCAGCATCATTGGGCGCATGCAGCTTCCTTGCTGGTGGATCGTGGACTGGAGCGCAGTATTGTTCTCACCCTCGATGGTCTCGGGTACGGTGAGGACGGTCAGTTCTGGGGCGGGGAAGTTCTTGATGCAAGCTTCGAAAGTTACAAACGAGTTGGCCATCTTGAATATCTTCCCTTGCTTGGTGGGGACCAGGCAACAAAGGACCCGAGACGACTCGTGTATGCACTCTTTAAAAAATTCGACAAAGAAAAGTTTTTCACTGGTGAGGAAGCAGCAGTCCTTGAAAAGATGCTGAAGAAGTCACCGACGTCCAGCAGCCTTGGACGGTACTTGGACGCACTGTCATGTTATCTTGGTATTTGCACGACACGGACGTATAGTGGGGAGCCTGCTATGAAACTTGAAAAGTACCTTACTATGGGAAAACCACGGTACTCGTTCAAAATGAAAACTAAGGACAATGTAGTGAATGTGGCCGATCTTTTCCAGCAGATCGATGAAAAAGTACAACCACCGTTGTTAGAAAAAGAAACCGCAGACCTCGTCTATTCTGCGGTAAAAACCATGGTTGATGCTCTTACCGATATTGCGATACAGCATGCAGAGGCAGAACAGGTGAAAACCATTGGACTGTCTGGTGGCGTCTCCTATAATATTCCTCTCACCGAGATGGTGGAACAAAAAGTACTGCAAGCAGGATTACAACTCATCGTCCATAATTCAGTTCCGAATGGTGATGGCGGCATCGCGGTCGGTCAGAACGCGATTGCTGGACATCAATTAAAAAATTAGGATTATTTTTTCTTTCTTGTTGAATTAAGCCGTTTATCTGCTTTTTTACAATACTCTTCTGAGATATCGATACCAAGGTAGTTTCTGTTGAGTTGTCGGGCAACAAGCGTCGTGGTTCCCACGCCGTTGAACGGATCAAGCACCACGTCATGTTCGAAGCTGAACAGTTTCATCACACGCTGTGCAAGCTCCTCAGGGAACATGGCTGGATGACCGTAATTGTTCATGTTTTTCTCTGGTGCGATGTTCCATTTCGCGACCACCCATTTCTTGAACTCCTCGTCAGTAATATCAGCATGATCACGTTTACCTTCTTTCTTCAGGTCCCCTTTGCAGAAGATTTCAAGGAACTCCCAGGTGTACTTGAGATACGGGTTGCTCGGGCTTTTCCAGCTACCCCAGGCTGTGTACTTGCAGTTGTAGTTGCTTTTCTCCCAGAGGATCTCACCTTTCCAGATGAGTTTCTGATCCATGAAAAACTGGGAGATGAGATGATGCAAGGGAATGTAATCTGAAAAAAGTGGTTGGACGTTCACCACGATGCGGCCACCGTATTTCAATACCCGTATGCATTCGGTGAACACCGTGTAGAGTTTGTCAAGATACTGGTTCCAGTCGATACCGTCTGGTGAGCTTTCGTAAGCCAGCCCGAAGTTGTACGGTGGGGAGGTAAAAATCAGATCCACTGAGTTTTCTGGAAGGTGTTTGAGTACCTCTTCGCTGTCCCCGCAGATGATTTTGTTCGTAAACTCTTGTGGAAAGGTGTTGTTTTCTGGGTTGAACTCGTGGTCGCGTGCGTAGAAGAACATACCACGCTCTGTTTCCTTTTGTTTCCTGTTTCGTACCTTTCGTTCCAGGTTGTAATCAACGTACAAGCGTTTCTTGTTTTTCACCCCGTAACTCTTGATATCGTCGATTAACGTGAGCAGCTCGGTGAAGAGAGCAGGTGATGAGAGATGATGTTTTTTAGTCAGATCCTGAACCATCGTTTGAAAGGCGCTCACATCCAGCTGGTTCACATGAAACAGTAGCGAGGAAGGTTTTTTTTCGAAGAAGAAATCGGTGCGAGGAAACAAGTGTTCTAACTCGTCAATGACGTTGTTCTCTTTTTTGGTGAGTGCATGGCTAAGTTGTAGCTCAATGGGTTTGTAGCGAGTAGAGGTGTTCACCTTTTTTTTCTCCTAGAAATACATCAGGGATGTGCATAAATACCCTTGTGTGTCGCATCCTGGAATCATCACGTTAAAAGAAAAGAAAAAAAGAAAGGATGATAGGTTTTACTTTACAATCGTAAAGATAATGAACTGCGTGCCCTCAGCGGTCTTTACAGAATACGTTCCTTCATCGGTGGTGACTTCCAAGGTGACAGTGATCGCACCTAGACCGATGATCATGCCCAGGGAGACGTCTTCATCTTGCCCAATCCCTAGGAAGGGAATAGTTTCTGTTTTTTGCTTGTGAATCAGTCCGAGGAATCCTCCAGTGACTGTCAGATTCCAGGTGACCTGTGTTGCATTTCCATCACCATTGTTCTGAATGGTTCCTTTCACACCCAGTCCGAACCCGGGGGTGATGCTGAGCTGCATTTTAGGCATAGCACGTGTTGCGAGTCCCTTGATACAGAAATTTGCAGTGTCGTTAAAGTCGTATAGGTCGTTCCAGGTGCTTCCCACCTTGTAGTAGCTTTCTCCTGGATGGGATACGGAGTTCACGATGGTTCGTGAAGATGATCCTAGTAACACCGGGATGTCTGAGGTTCTATCAAACGCATGGCCACCGGCAGAGAGGCTTACGTAGACGTAAAAATCGTTATCTTTAGTAAGTACAACAGTGGGAGACAGATCAATGGTGTGGAATCCTTTGTAGTTAATGGTTCCTGAAGTCGTGGAGAGTGGTCCTTGTAAGGAGCCTGCTTCGAAGGAATCATAGATGGTGACTGTGTACGCAACAGTGTCTGTTGCGGTGTAGAAGCTTACTGCCTGCAAGGTCTCTTCTCCGTTTGCAATGAACGCGTTGAACGCCTCGGTGCAGTCTGCTTTGGTGTCACGCCATCCATGGTAATCATGGTAGTAAATGTCGTTGTACTCTAATGGTTCCACGTCACGGAGTGAGACTGCTCCCATCTCCGGGTGTTGCCCTGCCCATTTGTCGTAGTAGGAGATCCAGAAGTATCCATCATAGCCCCACCCTTCCCCCCAGCTGTTTTTACACAGCCATGCACCAGGGTGTGGTGCTTGGGTTGCCTTGTTGTCATCCCAGCCAATAATACCAATGGCATGGTTCGGCTGCATGCCACTGCTCGGTGGTTGATAGTGGGTATACTGGCCGTTGATGAAGGAGCCATCGTAGCACATGCATGTACCTATGACCCCATAGGTCATGATGATGGTTTTAATCGTGTTGATGTTGCTGAGGTCTTGTCCCGCGGTGAACCATTCGATGGTGCGCGGGTAGTACCAATGATAAGTGGAATCTTGTCGAAGCGGCGGGTTGTCGATATTATCATAGGGCGCGTCGATTTCTCGTACTGCTCCTTCACCACGGGTGAGATACGCAGATGAGACAAGATAGTCTCCACCCATGTGAACCTCAAGACCACTGCCACCCTGATCGTCATCATTATTGTACTCGTTAAACCCGTTCCACCAGTCAAGGTGTGCTTCTGCCAGGTTTGGTTCGTCTGCTTCACCAGCTGTTGCCCAGGCTCCGGTCATGAGCAGGTTTCCTTCCATAGATGCCATGACCCCATGGGCCCAGCAGGTTCCGTATGGTCCTTGGTCTCGTACGCCGCTGACGTAGTTATGGCCATCGACGTCTCGCAGGTCAAAGCTGCTTGGTGGGTCGTTACGCATAGGTTGCGTATTGCTCCCAAGAGCAATGGTTGTTGTCGGCACGATCATAATGGCTGTTATAAGCAAGAGCATGGTATACTTCATAGGTTGATTATTTTTCTTCATTTGAGAATCCCCCTTGTTTCGTTAGTATAATATATGATATATTCCTATATAAAAACATTAGGTGATTGAAGAAGAAATCTTTCTCAATACTAATAAAGAGAGGTTTTATAGTAGGTCATGATTTCAGTCTACAACATCATGGGCCTGTGAGGTAGCCTGGATATCCTTCCGGCCTTCGGAGCCGGATACTGGGGTTCGAATCCCCACAGGTCCGCTTTTTCTTCTTGGAAAGATTTCAATCGAAACAAAGATTTATCGCTCATTTTGTTTACATTAATAATTATTTTTCATCAACCATTTCCACAAGGGAACATAGTGAATCGTGGCTTTCTCACCAAACCACTCTGTTTCTTCCGAACCCTCCATATCTTCTGTAATCATGAGAAGACGGCTACA
>Ga0172362_10005034_pt1 | contig 11460 bp, 3 predicted proteins | sample LakKivs1_kivu2a2_FD_114534 | JGI IMG/M metagenome (GOLD analysis project Ga0172362, IMG submission 114534) | Sediment microbial communities from Lake Kivu, Rwanda - Sediment s1_kivu2a2 | ecosystem: Environmental > Aquatic > Freshwater > Lake > Sediment | place: Rwanda: Western Province, Lake...
CAGGTGTCGGCCGAGATTCCCGGGCACGTCGTATCGGCCGACGGGATGCTCTACGCGGTTGACTTGGTGAAGGTGGCGAACAACCTGGACCCGTCGGCTCGGCCCAAGCAGAGCCCTCGTGTGAGGCTGCTGTACCCGACGCCCAAGGGGATGGAGGTGACGGGCGAGAAGGTGCTGTACGCGTACGACGAGGTGCCGGAGCTTCGCGACGTGGAGTGGGAGGCGTCGGTGCCGCCGGTGATTGCGCACGGGCGGCTGTTCGTGAAGTTCGGGCCGCTGTCGGTGTTCGATATTCGCGGTGCGGACTACGAGGAGCTTCCCGCCGCCCCGGCGGCCAAGGGGCCCCCGCTGGACGCGCCGGTGCGGTTCCCGACAACCAGCCTGGCTGTGGTACGGGCCGCCGACGTGCCGGGGCTGCTGGCCCAACTGGGCCACCGCCTGGCCGCCCACCGCAAGACCGCCTCGGCCCTGCTGGCGCGGGTCGAGCAGTCGGCTGCGGCGGACACTGCCGTCAGGCTTGCCGAGGTCGCGACCACCGGCGGAGCGGGCGCCTGGCCGGCGCAGCGCGCGGCGGCGGAGACGCTGCGGGCGATGGGCCCTTCGGCGAAAGCTGCACTGCCCGCGCTGCAGAAGGCTTTGCCTGCGGCCGTGGCGCGACGCGACGGCACGGCGGCACGGCTGATGCTCGGCGCCATCCGCGGGATCGACGAGCGGGCCGCCGCGCCCGCGGCCGGGCCGCTCGGAAAGCTGTTGGGCAGCGCCGACCCGTACGTGCAGTACCTCGCCGCCGGGCTGCTGAAGCGGTTAGGGCCCGACGGCGGCGGCGCCGGGCCGGTGCTGGCCGAGGCCATGCGCAGGGGCCACCCGCGCGTCTGTCGCGAGGCGGGTGAGGCGTTGTGCGCGATCGGCCCGGCCGCCCGCGACGCCCTGCCGACGCTGCGCACCGTGCTGCTGGAGGCCCTCCAGGCGAAACGCGACGTTCCGTGCGGGCTTCTGACGGCCGCGTTCGGGAAGATCGACCCGGCGGGCGTCAAGCCGGCGGTGCCGCGCATCGCCGCGATGCTGTCCGCAAGCGACGCGCCCCTGCGCCGCCTGGCGGCGCGGACGCTGGCGCAGATCGGCCCGGCCGGCGAGCAGGCCGTTGACGCCCTGGTGGCCGCACTGCGCAGCGACGACGAGGAGCTGCGCAAGCTGGCGTCGGGGGCGCTGACGAGGATGCGTGCCGGCGTCCCCACCGCCGCCGCCCTGGCCGGGGTGGTCGCCGGCGGGCAGGGCGCCGCGCGCCTTGCGGCGGTCGGAAGCCTGACCGACATGGGCTCGCGGGCCGCCCCCGCCGTCGCGGCGCTGGTCAAGGCGCTGGGCGACACGGACCTGCCGCTGGCCCGCGCGGCCGCCAGGGCACTCGGCGCCATCGGCGCCGGCGCGAAGGAGGCCGTCGTACCGCTGGCCGACGCGCTCAAGGGCAAGGACACGGAGCTGGCGCGGGCCGCGGCGGCGGCGCTCGGCAGCATCGGCCCGGACGCCCTGCCCGCCGCCGACGCCCTCCGGGCCGCGCTGAAGCACCCCGACACCCGCCTCCGCGACAACGCCGTGGCGGCGCTGGGCCGGCTCGGGCGCCCGCCGGTGCCCGAACTGCTGGCCATCCTCCAGACGCAGTCCGGCCGGCTCCAGCAGTGGGCGCCCGGCGCGCTGGCGGGCTTCGCCGACCAGGCCGACACCGTCGTGCCCGCGCTGGTCAAGGCCCTGTCCGGCGGCGACGAGCGGCTGGTGTCGGCCGTCGTGGGGGCACTGCGCACGCTGGGGCCTCGTGCCGCCAAGGCCGCCCCGGCACTGCTCGACCTGGCACGCTCGCAGGACGCCCGCCTGGCCTCCCATGCCCTCAGCGCCGTCGGCGCGATCGGCCCGGAGGCGAAGACGGCCGTGCCGGCGCTGATCGAGATCGCCCGCTCGAAGGACGCCCAGCAGGCGGCGTCGGCCATCGGCGCGCTGTCGGGCATCGGCAGCGGCGCCGAGGCAGCCGTCGGGCCGCTCGTGGAGCTGTCGCGCGGCGGCGACAGGCGGATCGCCGACGCCGTCGGGCGGGCGCTGAGCAGCATCAAGACGACCAACACCCCGCCGCGCGCCACCGACGCCGCGGCGACGTGCCCCGAAGGCGGCAGCGTCGCCATCGCACTGCCCGCCACCGACAGCGACGACGTGCCCGCCGCGCTCGCCGTCCGCATCACGCGGCGCCCCGACCACGGGACCGTGGAGCGGCCGAGCGACTGGACGCCCGTGCCGACCGTCATCTACCGCAGCACGCCGCCCTTCGCGGGCGCCGACACGTTCACCTGGAGCGTCACGGACCGCAGCCGCGACGAAAGCCCGCCGGCGACCGCGACGGTCACCGTGACACCCGACACCACGCCGCCCCGCATCAGCGAGGTCACCATGCCGCTGGGCGACAACCGGGCGGTCATCGTGACGTTCGACGAGCCGGTGTCGCCCGAGACGGCCGAGCGGGCCGGCAACTACGCCATTGACGGCGGCGTGCGCGTGCTCGAAGCGCGCCTCGACGAGAGCGGGCGCGCCGTCGCGCTGAAGACGTCGCCCCTGTCGGCCGGAACATACAAGCTGACCGCCAGCGGGATCCGCGACCGCGCGAAGGCGGGCAACCGCGGCGGCGGCAGCGCGTCGTTCGTCTACAGGCCCATGGCCGCCGGGCTGAAGTACGCCTACCACGAGCGGGCGCCGCAGGTCGATTGGTCCAGCCGCGACCTGGCCCACTTCGACGCCCTGAAGGCGAAGCCCACCTCCGTCGGCGTGACGGCGAAGGTGGGCCCGGCCGTGCCCAAGCCCGCCGGCGGGTCCCTGCTCCGGCTCGACGGGGCGATCGCCGTTCCCCGCGGCGCCGACGGCACCGATTACACCGCGTACACCTTCGCGCTGGACTCCAGCGGCAGCTCGCTGCTGTTCATCGACGGGGCCCTGGTCATTCGCGGCGGCGGACGCGCACGCCGCCAGGAGCGCGAGCTGACCCTGGCGGCAGGGCTGCACCCGGTGGTGGTCCTGCTCACGCACGCCGGCGCCGCCCCGCCCGCCCTGTCGCTTACATGGTCGGCCCCGAGCCTCCCGGCGCAGGAGGTCCCCCCGACCGCCCTGTCGCATCCGGCCGGACCGTGACCGGCCAGCGCCGTTGGGGCCCGGCGCCGTTCCGGGAGCGGCGGGGAACCGTGCCGGCTCGGCACGGGCGGGCGCCGCCGACGTTATGGTGACCGGACGCGCCGGCGCGCGTCCGCGATGGGAGAGGACCGATGATGCACAGGACCGCACGAATGGGAAACGTCGAACCGCATATTCCGCAGGGCGCGCCGCGATGGCTTGGCGGCGCAGCGGCCGCCCTAGCCTGCTGGGCGCTGGCCGCGGGGGCGGCGACGGGCCAGCAGGAAGACCCCGCCCCGCCCGAGCCGCCGTACTGGCCGATCGGCATGGACCTGCCCGATGCCCTGAAGCCCAAGCCGGAGGCGACGAAGGGGCCTCCGCGAAAGGGCGCCAGGGCCAGCACGCCGCTGCTGGTGTGGGTGCCCCCGGGCGCCAAGCACATTCGCGCGGTGTTCATCATCCCCAACAACAGCGACTCCAAGGTCGTCGGCGAGCACGCCGCCATCCGCAAGGCGGCCGCCAGGCACGAAATGGCCATCCTCTACCTGCGGTCGCTGGGCCTGGAGGGGCGCATGGACGACACCCGGACGCTCATGGACGCCGTGGCCGCCAAGACCGGCATCGCCGAGTTCCGCCACGCGCCGTGGATCACGCTGGGCAAGAGCTCGCGCGGCAAGTTCCCCTTCTACATGGCCTGGAAGTTCCCCAAGCGCACCATCGCCACGATCTCCTACCACGGCGAGACGCCCACCTGGCCGCCGGAGAAGTGGGCCCGCCTCGACGGCGAGACGATCCTCCACCTCAGCGCCAACGGGGCGCTGGAGTGGGGCGGCACGTGGTACAAGCACGTCCGCCCATCGCTGCTGAACTACCGCGCCCGCTCGGCCTGGCTGCCGCACCAGGCCGCCGCCTATGACGTGGGCCACGGCGACTACCCCGACGGCCACGGCAGCGGCGGCTGGGGAAAGCTGTTTCCCTCCAAGGTCACCTGCATCGACGTGTGGGACTACATCGCCGTGTTCATCGACAAGGCCCTCGCGCTTCGCGTGCCGACCGACAAGTACCCCACCGACGCGCCCGTCGCCCTCAAGCAGGTCGACGCCAACAGCGGCTGCCTCATCGAGCCGTTCGCCGTCGAGGACCTCTTCCAGGAGCCGCGCCTGCCCCTGGTCTTCAAGCACGGCTCGTACGTGGTCGATCCCCTCGCCGAGCCGAACTGCAACGGCTATGCCGACATCCCGCCCGCAAAGGACTACCAGCCGCCCGAGGCCGTGCCGGTGGTGGAGCTGAAGGCCGGCTTCAGCCCGACTAACTGGCTGCTGACCAAGGGTCTGGGCGGGTTTGCCATGGAGACCGACCCGATGCGGGACGTCAGCGCCTTCGCGTCGCTGCGCACCAAGCCCGGCGACACCATCCAGATCGAGGGCCGCCAGGCCACGTTCACGCCGATCGCCGACAACGAGATCGGGCGGCGCGAGAAGAACACCCCGCGCGGCGTCGCCATGCACGGCGGCCTCCAGCCGCGGGGGCGCCAGATCACCCTCATCGGCTACACCGTGCTCAACGTCAAGGAGCCCCACGCCTACAAGGTGACGGGGCTGTACTCGCTGGCGGTGCGGCTGCAGATCGTCCTGAACGGCCGGCCGGTGGACCACAAGCAGATCGTGCAGCTTTCCAAGGGGCTGTACCCGATGCTGTTCGTGCTGCGGATGAAGAGCGTGACGTGGGGCCACGTGGAACCTTCGCTGGACCTGGCGGCGCCCGAGGAGGTGGCCGAGGGCAAGCGGGTGCAGGTGGACAAGGACGCGCGGCGGGCGGAGTTCGAGAAGCGTCAGGCGGCCGGGCCGCGAAAGCCCGAATCGTTCGTCCACAAGGCCTCCGACGTGCCCGCCGCCGAGCGCCGCAGGATGTTCTGGGTGGCCGACATGGAGCAGGCCGCCGCCTGGCTGAAGCTGCAGGACATCAAGGCCCGCGCCGGCAAGTAGCGCGGTGCGCAACCGGGGCAGGAATGCCGATGGCCATTGGCATACATGGCCCGAACGGGAGGCCCCCCTGGCGTCCTGCTTTGCTTGCCACAGCGGGGAACGAGCGCCCTTCTGCTGCAGTTCACGGCTCAATCGCGGCGGATGGACTCTCTTCGGGTCCCCGGCCTCATGCGCCGCCAGAAACGCCGCGCGCGGCTCGGCGCAGTACTTCGAAAATTCCTTCCGCGTCTCCTCCTCCAGGTAGTTGATCTCGCGTTGCCGGATGGTCCTGCCGTTGGCATCGTCCAGGCACACCAGGATCGGCCCGGTATCCACCGGCTCCGCCATCGCGAAGACGCGGGAGACCCTCCGACCACGCCAGCAGCTCGCGCAGCTCGCAGCGGCAGAGGACCGCCAGCGGGCGCGTCCCCCGGCGTCGTCGCCACCAGTCAGGGAGTCACCACCCAGGCCGTCAGGCCCTGCACCAGCCGGCAGCTTTCCCACGCCCATCGCCGCGCCCTGTGCAGCGGCGCGCAGAACCTCCCGTGCGCCACCCCGCCCACCGCGTGCAACAGGACGCCGAACATCGGGCTGCTCGTCGTTTGCCTCTGGTGTCAAAAGAGCTTCGACAGGTTCACTTTCCCATCGCCGGCTGGCTCGGCGGAGGCGGCCTGGCGAACCCATTCGTCGCCGGGGTCGCACAGGCTGCCGGCCCTGGCGTACATCGCCACCACGTTCTCGACCGGCGTGCCGATCTGGATCGCGTGTGTGGGTCCGAGAATCAGCCCGCCGTCGGGGAACAGGTCCAGCCGGCGGCGCACCTCGGAGCGGACCTGGTCGGCCGAGCCGTGGGGCAGCACGGTCTGCACGCACATGGAGCCGCAGAAGCACAGGCGTTCGCCGTAACGCTGCTTGAGGTGCGCGATGTCCATCTCGGGCGTGGTCGGCTGCACCACGTCCATGATGTCCAGGCCGAGGTCGATGAGGCGCGGCAGGAATTTCTCAACGCAGCCGCACATGTGCATCATGACCTTCGCGCCGTGGCGGTGGGCCATGTCGAAGTACGCCTGGAGCTTGGGGGCGAAGTGGCGCTCGAAGATGTCCATGCCGATCATCGGTCCGCGCTGGTTGCCCAGGTCCTCGCCCACGTGCGTGATGTCGATGAGCCCGCCGGCCGCCTGCAACGCCCGCTCGTGCATCCGGTAATAGAAGCGGAAACGGGCCTCCATGATCTCCAGGTACACCGGGTCGTCGCCGGCCAGGTCCATCAGCACCTGCTCCATGCCGCGGGCCCTCGAAATCGAATTGATGAAGTCCAGGTCGCCCGCCGTGCCGAAGCACACGGCGTATCGTCCGCCCAACGCCTCGCACTGTGAGCGAATGGTGGAGTAATCGAACCAGTCGGCCGAGGGAAAGTGCGAGCGGTCGAGGTCCTCCACCCGCGTGACGTCGGCGAAGGGCAGATGGACGGCTTCCAGGTACCTGCCGCCCTCAAACTCGATGTAGCCGTACCGCTCGCCCCAGTAGCCCTCGATGCTGCCGTCGGGGAAGGTCTTGAGTTCGGGGCCGCGATAGACGGCCTCCACATAGCGGAAGTCGTCGCCCAGCACGCGCAGGAGCTGCTCGGAATTGCGCAGGCCGAAGTGGTCCATCAGCATGCGGTTGACTTCAGGCGTGCCCTCGTGCTTGACGGGAACGCGGTCGTAGCCTTGCCGCCGGAGCGCACTGAGCACCCGCTGGCGACCTGTCATAGCGGCCATGCGACTGTCCTTGCGTGCCGTTGGCCAAAGCGGCCGGCACTGCCGCGCGGCGTCCACGTAGGCCAGCACGTTGGCCCAGGGAACCTCGGGCTCCAGGATGTGGCTGGGGGCGACGAGCAGCCCGCCGTGTCGGCCCAGCGTGCCGGCCAGGGCGTGGACCGCGGCGGCCACGTCGCCCGGCGAGCCGAAGGGCATGGTGCTTTGCGTGCCGATGCCGCCCCAGAACGAAATCCGCTCGCCGAATCGCGCGGCGATCTGGTTCAGGTCGTTGCACTCCGGCTGGACCGGGTTGAGGATGTCCACGCCGATGTCGATGTACTCCTCGATCATGTCGCCGACCCGGCCGTCGCAGTGCATGAAGATCAGGATGTCGGGCTTGACGTCCCTGGCGGCGCGGATGATGGCCCTGGTGCGTTCCTTGATGAACTTGCGGTAGACCGGCAGGCCGAGCAGCAGGCCCTGCTGCATGCACACGTCGTCGCCGAGGCGAAGGATGTCGACGCCGAGCCTGGCGTATCGCCGCGCCTGCACGATGCGGCGCTGGGCGAGGTTCTCGCACACCGCGTGGGCCATCGCCTCGTCGGTGTGGAAATCCACCAGCAACGACTCCATCCCGCGGAGCAGCCAGGCCATCTCGTAGATCGTCTGGTACAACTCCCCGGTCACCGCGTACCCGCGGGCATGGTAGTCGGCGACCCTCTCGGCCAGGCCCTCGTAGCGGTACGCCTCGGTCACGTCCGGCCAGGCGAATTCCTCCACTTCGCGGGGCGTTTGGCAGCGCTGGAGCGGGTGGAAGCGGAACGCGACGAAGTGCTCCACCGATCCCGGCACCATCCCGATTCCCCACTCGTCGAAGATCGTGCCCTCGGGCGGAGTCTCGCTGTAGCACGCGGAGAAGTCGGTCTTTCGCCGGGTTGGCTGAAGATCGACCGACCGGGAATCGAAGTCGAAGAATTCGTCGGGCGGCAAGTTGCTGCCGGACTCCCCCCGGAAGGTTTTCATCAGCCCCGGCGTGAAGGCGCCCCAACTGATCTCGAACGGAAACCGATCCACGCTTCCGCCGCGGCGCATCGCCGTCATCACTCTGTCCAACGGTCTCACGGAGCACCTCGGGGGTTGTGGGTTCCGATCTGGAGGATCAGTCCGCCTGCGCTCGCGGCGCACCAAAGAACACGCCGGAAAGGACCGCGTTGCCCCGCACGCCGATCAGACGAATGCTCACCTGGCCCCGGACAGCGAATCGCAGGTAGACCCCGTTGCCGTAGTCCTGCACTTCGCGCGTGAGGATCGGCTCGCTGTCGATGTCGTCCCGCACTTCCAGGGTGGTGACCCGGCCCGCGCGGTCCCAGTCCAGCAGGTACAAAGTCACCTGCCGCGGCTGCGCGCCTTGCAGGTCGAGCCGGAAGGACAACTCCCTGTCGCCGTAGCGGCAGGCCGCCTTGTGGAGTTGTCCGCCGGGTTCCTGCAAGGCCCGGGTCTCGGCCGTGGCCGGCGCCCAGACGTGGTCCTTCCCATCGCCATACGTCAGCTTGGCATACGCGGGCAGCGACGGTTTGGATCCGCAGACGGCGTGGCCATCCGCCCCGTACTTGCCCTGCCAGGCGCCGCCGGTGGCGGTGTCGGCGGCGAGGAACTCGCAGTGATTCGTGCTGGGGGCCGGCAGCGTCACCGTCAAGGCCTGCGATTTCTCTCCTTCCACCCCCGCCAAATCCACCGCGCTGACCTGGTACGCGCAAACCTTGCCCGGCTGCACCTGGCGGTCAATGAAGTGGCAGCATTCCGGTTCCGGCGTCAGGCGCGTGCCATCCCGGTAGACGCGATAGCGAACGAGCTTGCCGCTGCGATCCGGAGGCGGCGCCCAGGCCAGTCGCACGACCCGCGCGCTGACCTGCGGCGCGACCAGGCCGGGCACGCGAGCCGGCGGCTGGGAATCGACGAGCGTCCGGGCCTCGAAGCGGAAGGTCCCCGGCTGGGCCGCGAACCGGACGAACCGCTCGTCTTCGGCGCCGGCCTTCAGCCCGGCTGCTTCACCCTGGTAACGCCCTTTCTCCCACAGCGTCTTTCCGTCACATGTGATGCGGTCGATAAGCCGGCCGGGGAAGATGCGCTTGGGCACGCCGACAACGGCCGTCGTGTTGGGCGGAATTGTCACGTCGTGGGTATAGGTGTCGCCTGACTTCTTCCACACGCTGCGGATGGTTCCAGACACCGAGTCGTAATGGCACGTGACCTCATTGAGCTTCGCCATCGGGATCGGCAGAATGGCGATCTTCCGGAAGCCGGCCTCCAGCGGCTGGATGCCCGCCAGCAGTTCGTAAACGTAACGATTGAAGTTGCCGGACAGCGAAGCCCAGCCCAAGGGGCCTCCTCCCCACTTTTCACCGCACTGGCCGTCCCTGACGTTGGAGCGGAAGCTCGGGGCTTGGGGCTCCTGGAGCATGGCGTAGGCGACCTCGGGGTGATCGCGCATCATCACGCCCAGCAGCGAGGCGGTGGAACCGAAACCGGTCGCGGGGTGATACGTGTTCTCGACGACCATTTCCTTCAGCCGCGCCGCGGCCAGGTCGCCCTTGCCGTCGGGGACCATGCCGAACCAGACGGCCATCGCCTGGATCGCCATGGTGGTCTTGCCCGTGTCGTCGCGGTAGTGCCCGGTCTTGTCGTCCCAGAAGAGCCGGTTGAAATTGGCGCGGATCGAGGCCGCCAGGTCGGCATAGGTCTTGGCGTCGTCCGTCTTGCCCAAGACGCCCGCCGTCCGCGCCATGGTGAGGGCGTAGTCGTAGTACTGAATGGTGCCGGTCATGCCGGCGGGAGGTTGCTTGCCGGCGCTCACCCAGTCGTTGAGCGTGTAACCCATGAGTTGCCGCGGGTCCTTCTTGGCATACTCAGCCAGCAGCCGCATTGTCCGCTGCATGCCTTCATAAGCCTCGGCCAGGATCCGAGGATCCCCGTAGTGCCAATACAGGTTCCAGGCCACATGGACGAAAGCATGGCCCTGCCAGATGCCGTTGTAACCACCGCCCAGGCGGCCGCCGACCATCGGGATTACCGCCGGGTTGAAGCCATTCTCCTCCTGCCGGTCAAGAAAATCCTGTAGCCACTTGCGACCGACGGTGAGCATGTCGCAGGGGTAGATGCCGACATCCAAGGCGTTCTTGCCGTCCTCGCCCCAGCCGGCCTTTTCGCGCTCCATCTCCGCGCCCACCATGCCGACGGTCATGAGCCGGGCGGTGTTGTAACCGGCCCGGGACAACTCATTGAGCACCGGGTCGCTGCACGCGAAATCGCCGGTGCGATCGACGTGCGTCGCGGTCGCGACGAACGCCACATCCTCGATCTTCGCTTCCTTGGCGACTATGGCGACGTCCTTGGTCCCCTGTAGGCAGAACCGCTGTTCATACGGCTCGGCGCCCTGGCCGCGAAGGATCAACTTGCTGGGCTTCCTGCCGTTGCTCACGACGATCTCGTGGCCGGCCGGGCCGGTCGCCTTGAAGCGCACGTGCCCCGCGACGTATTCGGGGAGCGTGTACCGATTGCCTTGGACCTGGGCCGGAGTCAACGTGCGGTACACGACTATCGGCCCCTCCTGCCGGGCGCGGAGGCTCTCCTTGGGCAATTGTGGATTGACCAGTCGCACCGGCTTCCATGCCGCCGTGTCGAAACCGGCCGTGCTCCAACCCGGCATGGCGTCGCGCAGGTCAAAGTCCTCCTGCCCGTAGCGCATGTCGTGAAACTTGATCGCCCCGTAGGACCATTTCCAGGTTTCGTCCGAGCAGACGGACTGGCTGGCCCCGTCGGCGAACCCCACATCCAGATCGCAGATCAGCTTGACCTGCCCGAGGTCGTATTGCCGCAGCCAACTGTCGCTGTGATAGAACGCGTTGCCCAGGATCACCCCCAGGCAGTTTTCGCCTGGCTTGAGCAGCGCGGTGAGGTCGTGGACGCTGTACCCCGCCGAAGGGGTCCCCTTGGTCTGCTTGCTGGGCACATTGGAGGGGCTCGTGATCGGCAGTTCCTCGCTCACGCGCTTGCCATTGACGTAGACGTCGGCCCCGCCCAGGCCGCAGATGCTCAGGTAAGCCCGCACCGGCGCCTTGGGCAGCGAGAACGTCTTACGCATATAAACGGCGTTCTTCGTCTCCTCGCCCGACTCGATCCAACGGCCGCGCCAGTCCGCGGGCGCCAGCTTGCCCGTCACGAAGTGCTGAACCGGACTCCAGACGGCCTGGCCTTGCGCATTCCAGACCTGCACGCGCCACCAATACCGCGTCATCGCACGCAGGGCCGCCCCCTTGTAGCTCACGTGCATCTGCTGGGGACTCTCGACCTTCCCGGAGTCCCACAGGTCGCCCTTGTGACCTCCGGCCAGCGCCTCGGTCGAGGCCGCCAGGATGCGGAAGGCCGCCTGACGTTCCCCCGGCGCGGAGGACTCGATGATCCAGGAGAAACCCGGCGTGGCAGTCTGAATGCCCGTGGGGTTGGTGCGGTACTCGCATCGCAGCCTCCCCACGCCGAAGGGCTTGGGGCCTTCACTGAGCTTGGCGGACTCCGCGCCCTGCAACGGAATCGGCAGGATCGCCGCGATCAGCAGAACG
>Ga0172362_10005035_pt1 | contig 11459 bp, 5 predicted proteins | sample LakKivs1_kivu2a2_FD_114534 | JGI IMG/M metagenome (GOLD analysis project Ga0172362, IMG submission 114534) | Sediment microbial communities from Lake Kivu, Rwanda - Sediment s1_kivu2a2 | ecosystem: Environmental > Aquatic > Freshwater > Lake > Sediment | place: Rwanda: Western Province, Lake...
CGATTATGCTCGCCACGGCGCGGTCGAGCGTGTCCCAGCGGTATTTGCCGCGCTGCGGGTAGACGTCGTAGTATTCCTGGAGGAAGAGGCGGATGACCTTGGGCGAGAGCCAGCGCAACTGGTCGACGTGGGGGGCGAGCATGTCGTCGTCGGAGAGTCCCCCCTGTCCGAGCGCGTACCTCTCGAGCGCGATAGGACCGCCCGGCGACCCGGCGTCGATGGAGACCTTTGCCGCCGGAGAACCGGTTTTCTTTCCCGTCAGCCGTTTGGCCATGCGTTTTCCCCCAAGGGCGCGCTCAGTGCGACTATTTTCCTTCGGCGGGGCCGCGACAGACGCCTCCGCCGAACGTTGTCACGACGATCTTCGAATGGTCGTCGGGGTCGAAGGTCACGCGGTGAACGGACGCGAAGGGTATTCCCTCGACGAGGCGCCACGTCTCGCCGGCGTCCTTGGAGATGAAGAGGCCGTGGCCGTCGTCGCCGAGGTAGAGAGTCTTCGGGTCGTCCGGATGCATCGTGATGAACATCGCCTGGATTTCGTCGGGCGGGAAGCCGGCGGAGCCGTCGCGGAAGACCTGCTTCCAGGTCTTGCCGGCGTCGGTGGTTTTGTAGACGCCGCCCTGGCGGTTGGACCAGCCCGAGGCGGCGCAGGAATAGATCACGTTTTCGTTGGTGGGATCGACCGCGAAACCCGTCTGCCAGCCGAGTTTCAATTGCGCGTTAATCGGCGTCCACGACTCGGCGCCATCGGTCGATTTCCAGATGCCGCCGGGGGTGGGGAAATTGGAGCCGACGCGGAGGGGGCCGACGGCGCAGTAGAGGTTGCCGCTCGGGGCGCGGCGGACCAAAAGCGCACGCATGTTTTGGGGGTGAGCGAGGCCCTTGGACTTATTCACCCAGGTCTTGCCGGAGTCGGTGGACTTGAAGACGCCGAGGCCCCAACTTGTGACATAGAGTATGCGGTTGCCCCTGGGGCTTTTCGGGTCGATGCAAATGGAAGTCACGGGGGTTTCGGGAAGGCCCTTGGATGCAGTCCAGGTCTTGCCGAAATCGGTCGAGATGCAGACGCCGCCCGGGCCCTTGCCTCTGTCCTCGCCCGTGTAGGTCGAATGGGGTATGTCGTGAACGCTTGACACTGCGGCGTAAATGACGCCGGGGGTGTCGGGGTCGAAGACCATGTCGTACCACGTATTACTCCAGGGGCTTCCCTCGGCGCTGTGGCTCCAGGAATCACCGCCGTCAAGCGAGCGGGCGAAGCCGATGTCGGTGTAACAGATGTATTGCTTCTTGTGGTCAAAGGGGTCGAAGAAATAGTTCCAGTTCGTGGTGACTTCCATGCCGGTCGACTGCCAGGCGGCGTTTTTGCCAGGCCCTTTCTGACCGGGGGCGAGTCTGGTGTAGGAGGCCTGCCAGGACTTGCCGCCGTCGTGGGTGACGAAGGTGGCGCCGTTCTCGGTGCGAAGTAGGACGTCGGGGTCGGCGTCGCACACGTCGAGCCCCGAGGCGACGTCATTGCCCCACTGCATGTCGTACTTGAGCCAGCCGGCGTCGCAGTTGAAATCGGGATAGCGGGGGTCGCTGTTGAAGACGTAGTTCCAGGTCCTGCCCGAGTCGGTGGACTTATAGACGGTGTTGTGGTAGGGAGGATGGTAACCGGTGCCCTCGCAGGGGACATAGACGACGCTGGTTTGGTTGCGAGGCATGACGACGTCGTAGTACTGGGCGATGTCGCCGCTGCCCCATTCGTCGACCTTGCCGAGGCGCGTATTGAGGCCGGAGTCGGCGGTCATGCAGGAACGCCAGGATTCGCCGAGGTCGTCGCTTCGGAAGACGCCGCCGGTGAAGGCGCCCTTGACGGCCTTCGACTGCATGGTGACGAAGAGGACGGACTTCTGGGCGGCGGGGTCGTCGCCGCCGCAGAAGCCGGTGAGTTTGTCGCCTTCTATGCCCTTGGTTTTCGAGGACCAAGCGGCGCCGGAGTCGTTGGAGCGCCAGAGGTCGGCCTCGCTTGCGGCGAAGACGACGCGGGAGTTGCCGGAGGGGCCTGTAGCCGGGACATGGAAGCCGACTATTTTCCCGCCGACGCCCCTACAGGAGGCCCAGGTTTTGCCGGCGTCGGTCGAACGCCAAGCGCTCCTTTCGGTGCCGACGAGGAGGAACCTCGGGTCGCGCCGGTCGATGCCGAGGGCGGTGATTTTTTCGCCGGCCCACGGCTCGGGGGTGACGAGCCTCTTCCACGTGACGCCGGAATCGCGGGAGACCATGAGGACCCAGGCGCCCCAGGGGCCGCCGTAGTCGTATATGACGTTGACGTTAGCGGGATCGAAGAGGGCCTTGGTGAAGTTTGCGCCCTGGAACTGGCGGAAGTGGACGAAGCGCCAGGTAGAACCGCCGTCGACGCTGCGGTAGAGGCCGCCCATGTCGCAGGACATGAACATCAGCCTCGGGTCGACGGGCGAAATGGCGGGCGTGTACATGCCGCCGCCCCCACCGAGGCCGATATTCTCGTAAGGGTAGTCCACGCGGGCGAGGTTCGGGGACGAGGGCGAGTCGGCGCCGAACGAGACAAGAAGGCCCAGCGCGGCGACAACGGCCGCCGCCGCGATCATGCACGCAATGTTGCGGGCGTTCATAACATGCCTCCGGGGGTGAATGCTCAAGTGATCGAAATCCCCCCTTGCCCCGCCGTCAGAGCGCTGCCCTACCGCCAGACGGCGACCGCCACGCATAATCTTCGAAGGACACGAACGCGTGTCAATAACGCAGGAAAAGAAGAGGACAATATAGTTTTGGGTTTACCAATGGGATGCGAAATCGATAGAATGGCGCTGCCCGAAGGGGATTTGGAGGCGACCTGCGGGCGCAAACATCGGGCAACGACAAAGGAGCGCGTATCGGGGCAACTCGCGGCAGGAGACGAGCGCAATGCGGGGAATCGGGGTACTCGGGATATCAATGGTGATGGTGTGCCTGCAATGCGGGGTTGCGGGCGCGGCCGGGCCGGGCAAATTCGAACCGCTCGTGACGGACGGGGCGTGGGCGCCGCTTTTCGGGGAGCATCCGCGGCTCTTGGGCCCCAGGGAGCGGCTCGTCAAGAGGCGGCAGACCCGCGGCGAGTGCTACGAGGCGTGCAAGGCGAACGATTCGCTTGTGGCAGAGGGAATCGTGAACGCCGTTGAGGGGATCGACAAAGAACGCATCGATGGTTTTGTGGCCAAAGCGCTCGAACACGTCAAGGGCGGCGTCACAAACGAACACCAGGACACGTGGATAAGGCTCACCGAGGTCGCCCAGACCTACGATTTCTTTTTCGACTCGATTGCGCCTGAGGACCGGCGGGCGATGATAGAGTGGCTCAACGGCCACTTGGGCGCCTACACCGAGGACGAAAACGCATTTCACAATTCCACGCTTTCGAAGATCCTTTGCTACTTGAAAGTCGCCTACGCGACCTGGGGGGAAAACCCGAGGGCGAGGGAGTTCAGGGACTACGCGATAGTGAAACTCTACGAGGGCAAGGTCGTGCCGGTGCTGAACAAGTTCGGGGCGGGAGGGGGTTTCACCGAGTGCGGCTGGTATTCGAGGCATTCGCTGTGGCACCTGGTCGAAGGGCTGGAACTGGCGCGGCGGTTCGAGAGGTACGACGGTTTCAAGAAGGCGGTGACGTTCTTCTATGACAGGCTCGCGTACGAGATGCTACAACCATATCCGGGGCTCTGGACGTACGGCAGCGAGCGTTACGCGTGCGAGGGCGACGGGTCGCTGGTGTACGGGGGCAGCAACGAATACCCGCGGCACATGAGGGAGATGCTGGCGCAGTATTTCTTCGGGACGAAGATGGCCGGTTACGTTGCGGCGAAGGCGCGGCCGGCGTCGAACTCGGCGTCAAGAATAATGGATTTCCTGTACCAGGAGGAGCCCACGAGGGCGAACGACGTGAAGGCCTTCCCGTTGGCGCACGTGGCTGAGGGGATCGGGAGGGTGTACGCGCGGAGCGACTGGACGGACGACGCGTCGTGGCTGAGGTTTGAGTGCGGGGACTATTTCACGGGGCACCAGCATTTCGAGGCGGGCAATTTCGAGATATTTCGGTACGAGCCGCTGGCGACCGAGAGCGGGGAGTACACTGATTACCTTTCGAACCATTCGGTCAACTGGCTCATCCGCACGATCGCGCACAACTCGATTCTCGTGTACGAACCGGGCGAGACGTGGACGATGCTTCGCGACGGGGGGCGGCACAAGTACGCCAACGACGGCGGTCAGGCGAAGAAATGGGAATGGACGGTGGGGAGCGTCGAGGAGTGGCAGGCGAAGCGGGACAGTTTCGAGCGGGGCGACATCATTGCTTACGAGGACCGTCCGGAATACATGTACGTGGCGGGGGACTGCACGGCGGCGCACGCGGCGACGAAACTCGAGTCGTGGGTGCGGCAGATAGTTTTCGTGCGGCCGCACAGTTTCGTCATCTTCGACAGGGTCGTGAGCACGGACCCCAAGTACGAGAAGACGTGGCTCCTGCACAGCCGCAACGAACCCGAGATACAGGGCGACACGTTCACCGTGAAGGACGGCAAGGGGAAGCTCGTCGTCAGAACCGTTCTGCCGGAGGGCGCCAGGATAGAGAGCGTGCACGGATACACGTACGGCGGCCAGACGTTTGACGAAGTCAAGTCGGCGCAGACGGCCGCCGCGGCCAATTGGCGCGTCGAGGTGAAGCCGCCGACGCCGCGCAAGGAGGACGTTTTCCTGCACGTGCTCTTCACCGATGAACCGGTGGCGCTCAGGATGCTTCGCGATGGGGACAAGGTGGGCGTCGCATTCGGCCTGACCGAAGTGCTGTTCAACGACAAAACGGGGGGCACGGTGAAGCTCGGGCGCAGGAAGTACCTGCTCGAGCCGAAGGTCAAGAAGGGGGAGTATGAATAAGGGCGGTTCGACCCGGGCGACGGCGGGCGGACGATATCGGCGGTATTCGGGCGAGCCATCGGCCCGAGCTCAGGCCGAAGGGCTCAATCGCGCCGCGCAGTCGAGCCGGCGAGCGATTTCACAGAATGGCTGAGGAATTCTTCGCGGGTGAAGAGGCCAGGCTCGACGAGGCGGCGGCGGGGGAGTTCGGGTTTCTCTCGATAGGCAGCATCCGTCGCGCGATAGAGTCGGGGGCGATCACGCTCAACGGGCGGCGCGCAGGGCCCGGGGACAGCGTCGTGCCCGGAGACCTTGTAACACTTCAAGGCGAAGGGCTGCCGGAAATCACACCAGTCGCGCGGACGCTTCACGTCCTGTACGAGGACAATTCACTGATCGCGGTCGACAAGCCCGCGGGCGTGTCGGTGGTGCCCGAGAGGGGGCGGCGCGCCTGGCCTTTCATGGGGATGCTCCTCTATCACGCCGAGACGTGCCCCTTGTGCGGCGGCGCGCGGTTTCGGGTGGTGCACAGGCTCGACAGAGATACGACGGGGGCGGTCGTTGTCGCAAAGACGCTCGAGGCGGGGCGGGCGCTTTCGGCGGCGTTTGCGGGGCGCGAGGTCGAGAAGCGCTACTCGGGAATCGTCGCGGGGGAACCGGCGGAAGATGCCGGCACAATTGAGGTGCCCATCGCGGCGTCGAAGCGAAAAAACACGGTTATGGAGGTGACGCGAGACGGGAAGCCAAGTGTAACGAAGTGGGAGGTCTTGGAGCGCTTTCGTGGGTATGCGCTTGTCGAGGCGCGGCCCTTGACCGGCAGAACGCACCAGATAAGGGTACACCTTTCGTGGGCGGGGATGCCGCTTGCCGTCGATGAGGCGTACGGAGGGGCGAAGGCACTTTTCCTCTCGGCGTTCAAGAAGGGGTACAAGAAGAGGGGAGAGGAGAAGGCGCTTATTTCGCGGCTGACGCTCCACTGCAGAGTGCTCTCGTTTCGACACCCCGTGACGCGGGAGCGAGTGTCCGTCGAGGCGGCGCTGCCAGAGGATTTCGATAGAGCGCTCAAGTCGCTAAGGAAACATGCGAGGGAATAGGGGCCACCGACTGGCTGCAATTAGCTGGAAGCGGCGCGGAAGAGGGGGCGGCGGACCTCAGGGGGCGAGGATTGCCTCGATGGCGCCGACGGCGGCGAGGGCCTCGCCGGCGGCGGTGATGACGGGGATGCCGAGGCCCCATGCGACGGTCCGTATCTGGACTTCGTCCTCGCGGGGGGCGCGGCCGGACGGCGTGTAGATGACCATCGTGATCTCGCGGTTCTTGAGGAGGTCGACGACGTTCGGGCGGCCTTCGCTCACGCGGTGGACGACGCGCGCCTCGACTCCGGCGGAGGCGAGGGCCCTGGCGGTGCCCTCGGTCGAGACGATCTTGAAGCCGAGATCCGCCAGCTGCCTGCCGATGAGCATGCCGGCGCGTTTGTCGCGGTCGCGAAGCGAGATGAAAACCGTGCCCGACGCGGGGAGGCCCCTTCCCGTCGAACGGCGCGCGGCGGCGTAGGCGTGGGAGAAATTCGGGCCGACGCCGACGACGTCGCCGGTGCTTCGAGGACGCGTGCCGAGGACTGTGTCGGCGCCCGGGAAACGGCCGAACGAGAAGACCGGCTGGCGGATGAAGACCGGACCGGCCGCGGCGGCGCCTTGAGGCCAGGCCTTGGCGAGGGGCGCGCCCATGAAGATTTCGGCGGCCGCGGCGACGAGGTCCCTGCCGAGGGCGGCCGAGACGAAGGGCACTTCCCTTGCGGCGGCTACAGTCGCGGAGAGGTAATAGATCACGTCGTATCGAAGGCCCAGGCGCACGGTGACGATACCCCTTGCGCCGACGGCGTTGACGAGCGCTTCGGCGCGGGAGGCGAGCGTCTGGCGCGAACGCTCGGTGATGCTGAAGGGGGGGAGGGCGCCGGCGCGGTCGATGCTCGAGATGCCCGGCTCCTCCAATACCTCCGTCACGGCGACTGCGCGGGATTCGCTGCCGTCGGCGAGAACGACAACGGCGGACTCGACCAGGTCCTCGAGGAATCGTTCGACGACAACGGTGGCCGATTGGCCGGAAAAGAATTGGTCCAACTGCGCGTCCTCGTACGCGACGACAAAGACGTGGGCGGTGCCCTTTTGCCTGACGAGGACGGGGTACCCATAGGAGGCGACGGCGCGGCGGGCCTGTTCGAGCGAATCGGCCTCGATACCCTCCTTGAGGACAAGCCCCGCGCGCGGGAGGACGGCCGCGAGGGCCTTTCTGTCGGCCAGCGCCGCGACGAGGTCGGGATCGGCGCTTGCGAGAGCGGCGCCGGCGGACACTGCGCGGCGGGAGAGGGATTCCCAGTCGGCGTTTCGCGGATCGACGTAGACGGCGGCGACGGGGCCGGATTCGAGCGCTTGGCGAAGGGTGTCGGCGGCATCCCCCCAATGGACTTTGCGCGCGGAAAAGAAAACGTCGAGCGGCTGGCGGCCGCGCCAACCGGCGAGGACCAGTTCGCGGCCGCGGGCCAGGTAAGCGCGCGCAAGACCGCGCAGCATCACGTCCGATTCGTCCACGCAGCCGACCGCGCGGGCGGGCGGGCCACAGATCAGGAAGGCGCCTTCACCCTGCGTGGCCCTCGAGGACGGACGGCGGCCCCTGCGACGGGGCTTCGCGGGCGGACGGCCCGCGGCGGAGGCTATCTCCGCGGAGGAGAAGCCCGCCTCGGCGGCGGCCCTTGCGGCTTTTCCGGCGGAGGCGGCAGAAGCGCCGGCGTGCGCGAGGGCCTGGTAGATACGTATGAGCGCGGCCATTTTTTCCACGTAGACGCGGGCGAGGCCCGAGGCGTCGGCGATCTGTTCGAACGTGTGGCCCGCGACGACAGCCGACAGGACGTCGGCGAGGAAATCGACGCGCGGCGCGACGAGGAATTCGAGCGTGTCGCGCTTGGCGGCCTTGGCGAACGCGGCGGGGAGGATACCGGCGCCGTCCTCGAGGGCGCTTCGCGCCGCGGCGAGAAACGCCGCCTCGAAATCGGACGCGAGGACGGTCGCCATGCCGGTTGAGACTTTGTGGGGGCCGAGGACGTCACCTGAGCCCGGAAAGAGGGTATGGTCGAAGTGGGGCACCGAAACGGCGATGCGATCCGGCGCGCGAACGTCGGCCGCGGCACGGCCGACCGGTTCGCCGAAGGCAAGGGCGGTCGCCGCGCGGCCGACGTCGAGGCCGAGGGCGGCCGATACCATGTACGATGACGCGGTGAACCCGATCCTCATACCGACGGCGTAGGGCGCGCGGCGGCCTTCAAGCGCGAAATGGAAGACGCCGTAGCCGACGAGGCCGGAGGCGTCCGCGAGCGCCGACGCGGCTTTCGCAACGGCCGCGGCGGTTTCGCGCGAGAGGCTCGCGGCGGGAAAGACCGACGCGGCGTTGCCGACGTGGACGCCCAGCGGGGCAAGGGCATCGACGATGCCGAGGACCCTGGAGGCGCCGGAAGAGTCGCGCAGGAGGTGGACTTCGCACTGCGGGTCCTTCTCGCATACTCGGACGACAAGGACCTGTGAGGCAAGGCTCCACGAGATGAGTTGCTGGGCCTGGGCGGCGAGTTCCTCGTAGTTGTAGGCGATTCTCGCGCCGCCGCCGCCCTTGGACTGCGAGGCGCTGAGGAATACGGGGAATCCCACTTCGCCGGCGACGGCGGCGGCCTGCTCTATCGAGGTTGCGACGCGTCCGAAGGGGACCTTGATGGAAAGCGAGGAGGCCAATTCGCGAAAACGCGTCCAGTCGACGGCGGCACGCCAGGCGCCGGCGCCTCCGGGGAGGCGTTGGTCGGCGGTTTCGCCCAGAAGGGCCAGCACAAGCGCCTGGGTTTCCTTGCCGGTGCACACGGGCCAGACGCGGGAGGGGGCCTCGGAAGCGAGGACGTCGCGCAGGGCGGCGGCGTCGACGGGGCCGGCGATATACCTCGCCGCTGGCGTGTCGCTAAAGAGCGGCGCGGCGGCGTCGGAATCCATTACGACGAAGTCGATGCCCTTCTCGGCCATGTAGGCAAGGCAGGAATGCGCGAAGAGGTTGCCGCGCGTCTCCTGCGAGACGCGGTACGGGCCCGAGCCGATGAAAAGGACCTTCCCGCCTGATGATGCCGGCAAAACCCGCCTCACTTTCAGCCGCCGCAAACCGGGGCGGCAAAGCGCCCTTGGAAAAGATAACTACTTACTCATTCGGGGGCATTACTACAAGCGAAAAATCGGCTCAAGCGCGATTGGATGAACGTCGGCGTGATGCCCGTCGTTGGAGCGGCGCGGGGGGAAGGAGAAAGGCCGGACGTGCAGTGCGCGCTTAAGCGAGCGCTCTGGCGGGCAAAGGGGGCGCGATTAACCGCGGAAGAAGCGTGACTGACGCCGATTTGGCCGAGTGGGCTTTGGCGTTGACGGGGATGCGTGGCGGCAGTAGACTCTTTGCGCGCGTTCTAAGGAGAGGGGTCTTGAGCCAGGAACCGGTTGAAGAGGGGGTCGCCTACCGCAGGGGGCTCAAACTCACGGTGGCGGCGGGATTGACGATCGCTGCGGTCGTGATGCTGTTGTCGATACTTTTCTTGAGGAGCGACAGGCCGGTCCTGTGGCCGCCGGCGTCGAAGGCGCTCTACTCAACCGCGTTCGTGGTGGTGGGAACGGCGCTGATGCTGGCCGTGTATGCGGCGCTCTACCTCGTGATAAACCTGGTCGCGGCGGCCTTGGGCAAGAGGCCGTGGCGCGAATTTCTCGACCGGGTGGTCTTTTTCGCGGTGGCGCTCGTGGTCGTGGGCGTGAGCCTGTCGGTGAGCACGAAGGCATTCTACTGGCCGTGGGCGAAGGCGAGCGCGCTCGAGACGATCCTTTCAAACCGCGCCAAGTGGCGGATAGCCGCCTCGGCGGAGACGCTCGCGGCCCACTGGGACACGAAGGTCGAGGCGGCGCTTGAGACCGGGCTCTCCGACAGGCAGGCGGCGGTCCGGGCCAACGCCGCGTATGCGCTTGCGGCCGCGGGGCGCAAGGAATACCTGCACGCCTTCGCCGAGGCCGCGTCGGCAATGCTGGCACAAAGGGCCGACGGCGCCGAACCCACCGGCGACAACGACGTTGCAAGCCAGGCCGACGCCGTGTGGCTCGTGGCCCGGCTCGCCGACTCCAACGCCGCAACGCTCGCGGAGTTCGACCAGTGGCTCGCGCGCGAAGAGGGGAGCCTCAGGTGGGACGCCGCCAAGAAGCGCTATCTCCTGACCACTCGGAAAACGCCATAAAGCGACCTTTCCACCCTGAGAGCATGTAACAAAACCTACCACGGCCGCGACGGGGGGCGGCAACCGCGTCCGACAAGTCGGCCGGGATTTCGAGGCGGCACCCCAGTTGGGGCCCCCGTTGCCCCATCTTGCGGCTCGCCGCGGCGGGCAAGCCCTGCCGGCGTCCGGTTAGGGGTCAGGTTTGGGGGGGATTATGCCGAAAAGTATGGTATCTGCTCGACAGCGAGCATAGACGGGGATTTTCTGTCCGCGAGTTTTGGAGGGGATGCTTTGAAAGGCGCTCTAAAGACAATCGTGGTGGTCTTAATGCTCCTTGCGGCCGTAATCGTCGCGTACCGGATGACGCGGCCGGCGTCGGATGCTGGCGAGGCGGCGCGGCAGAAGCGGGAGCCGGTGAGAACTGGCAGCGTGGCCGAGGGGCCGATACGCGAGGAGGTGCCGCTTACGGGCGAGGTGAAGGCGGTTGCGGAGGTGGCACTTGCGCCGAAGGTGAGCGGGCGATTGATGCAACTGGCCGCCGACGAGGGCGCCGACGTCAAACAGGGGCAATTGGTGGCGGTCCTCGACAAGGACGTCTTCCAGGCGCAGCTCGACCATGCGCAGGCGGCGCTCTTGGTCGCGAAGGCAAACGTCAACGCCGCGGAGGTCAGAAAGGAGAACTCCGGGCGCGATTACCAGAGGGTGGAGGCGCTGGCAAAGCAGGGGACGAGCACGGCCGCGGCGCTTGACGACGCGGAGGCGGCGTTCAAGGTGGCGGCGGCGGGGGTCGACGTGGCCAAGGCCACGCAGTCGCAGGCCGAGGCGGTGGTGGAATTAGCCCAGATCGCCCTTCGCGAGGCGACGCTCTTGGCGCCGTTCGACGCGGTCGTGTCGAAGAAACTCCTCGACGTTGGGGCGTACGTGTCGGCGGGGCAGGCGGTAGTGTCGCTTGTCGCCGTCGACCAGGTAAAGGTGATAGCGGGCGTCGGGGAGAGGTACTTGGCGGACCTCGCACCCGGCAGGACGATCGCAAAGGTCACGGTCGACGCGCTGGCCGGGGAAGAGTTCTCCGGAACGCTCTACCGGGTGAGCCCCACGATAGAACCCGAGACGCGCACGGCCGAGGCGGAGGTGAGGATAGCCAACGAAGAGCACCGGCTTAAACCCGGGATGTACGCGCGCGTGACGCTCGTGACGAAGGAGAAGCCAATTGCCATTCTCATGCCGTCGGATGCTCTCCTCGGCAGCGAGGGGGGCTATTACGCGCACGTGGTCAAAGACG
>Ga0172362_10005038_pt1 | contig 11457 bp, 6 predicted proteins | sample LakKivs1_kivu2a2_FD_114534 | JGI IMG/M metagenome (GOLD analysis project Ga0172362, IMG submission 114534) | Sediment microbial communities from Lake Kivu, Rwanda - Sediment s1_kivu2a2 | ecosystem: Environmental > Aquatic > Freshwater > Lake > Sediment | place: Rwanda: Western Province, Lake...
GATTATAATCATGAGGATATCGCTGCCAACTATGTCTCTGGGGGGTATGATTGGGTTAATAATGATAATAATCCCATGGATGATAATGATCACGGTACACATTGTGCAGGTATTGCTGCTGCTGTTATGAACAATAACATCGGTATTGCTGGTGTGGCTCAGGTAAAAGTTATGGCCGAGAAGGTTCTTAACAGCGGCGGTTCAGGAGACTCGTCTGGTGTTGCTAGTGGTATAACGCATGCTGCTGATAACGGTGCTAATGTTATCAGTATGAGTCTTGGTAGCAGCAGCCCCTCTTCTGTCATAAGGGATGCCTGTGACTATGCATATAGCACAAAAGGTGTCGTGGTTGTTGCCGCTTCTGGTAATGACGGTCAACCACAGGTAAGTTACCCTGCTGCTTTTGAGGCCGTTATAGCTGTTGGTGCAATTGATACAAATGATCAAAGATGCGACTTTAGCAATTACGGAGAAGACCTTGAGCTTATGGCGCCAGGTTATCGTGTTGTGTCGACCATAAGAAGCAACAATTATGATTTTTTTACCGGAACTTCTATGGCATGTCCTCATGTTGCCGGTGTAGCTGCACTTGTTAAATCATTGAATCCGTCGCAAAACAATGTTTGGATTAGACAAAAGCTTGTTGATACAGCAGAGGATCTTGGGCCGGCTGGCTGGGACGAGGAATACGGTTACGGTCTTGTTGATGCATCGCTTGGTGGCGGAGTAGGCAACTGGCCGAAGGTAGATATTAAGATTCATAAGGTGGATGTTACAAGTGATCCATTGGAATGGTTGACAGGTGGAGCACCAGAGTGGTACTATGAAGTAAGGGTTGATTCGAGTTCAGTTTTTGAGTATAACGGTCAGGAGCAAGAAATTCTACCGGGCTGGTGGATATTTAACTGGAACAGCCAAGATACGTGGACGCCAGATAAAACATACAGCTTGCCAGCTCAAACTCCCATAGTGACAATTAAAATAAAATTAATGGAACACGACGGCATAATTGAAGGAGGTTCTGACGATTTAGCTGATGTAAGTTCCTATGTTGGTGGTGGAGTGGATAACTCAATAGATGATCTTAGAGGTGCGATATACCAGGGAACATATAATCTTGTAACTAACGAACTGACAGGTGATCAAGTGGTACAAGATGGCGGGTATCTTTTGACTAACGGTGAGTTTGATGGAGATACTATAGATGAAAATGATGCAAAAGTTTGGTTTTCAGTAACCGATGATTATACTCAACCCAAGGCGGATTTAGATGCATCCGCGGACTTAAATTGGAATATGATAAAACCTGGTGCAACAGTCACCGGAGATCTTTACATAGAAAATGTTGGCAAGTCTGATCCGTTTGGTCAAAATAAGCTAGGCTGGGAAATCACAGAATGGCCCGAATGGGGCACTTGGACATTTTCTCCAAAAAGCGGAAGCGGTTTGAAACCAGAAGACGGCCCGCTCACCGTTCATGTATCTGTAGTTGCACCAAGTCGACAAGAATATAAGTTTACTGGGAGGATAAAAATTGTTAACACACAAGATTCAAGCGACTACGTATATATCGATGCAGTTCTCAGAACTCCACGGAACAGAGTAGCAATCGGTGCTCTATTTACCAAATTGCTGGAGCGTTTCCCTATTTTAGAACAAGTTTTCTTATTCTTTAATGCTAAAAATAATTGGCGACAATTTAATTGATAAACTTCCAATAATCTCTTTTTTCTTTTTCTACAATTTTCTTATTTTAAATTTTGATTCTTTTCCATAGCAGTACAAATGCCACAGAAATTATGAAAAGAATAATTTCAAAGCCAGGAGTATTACTTTTGCCACTGTTGCCATTATTTGGTTGCATACTAATATTTGCATAGGTCGTATCTGTATCTGTTTCCCCTTCGTTATCTGTTACTGTTAGCGTTATCGTATAATTTTTAATCTCTGTATATGTGTGTGTTGGCTTATCGCCCATCATAGTTGTACCGTCTCCAAAGTCCCATTTATAGTAAGATATGGTGTCGTCATCCGTGCTTCCTGACCCATCAAATGATATCGGCGTGTTTGCATATCCTAAGTACGGACCACCAGCATCCGCATTTGGTGGTTCATTTGAGGAAGGAGATCCCTGCATTATGATGACAGTTGCCGAAGCTTCATCAGACCAAACCTCATTGTCGTCTTTTACTTTGAAAAAGATTGTATGCGCTCCAACTGAAAGAGATGAAATACTAAAAGAGCTAGACGTACCGAGCTGCCCGTCTACACTTGATCTCCAATTATAACTGGCTATACTACCAGATGATATTCCGTGACCAACAAGGTATATTGATTGTCCATATTTTGCTGGATTGGGAGATATTGAATCTATGTAAGCTAAAGGCTTTTGTTGATCTAGATTTATCGTTAGAGAAATCGTTTTTTCATCAGACCAATCTCCACTGGTATCTTTGACCTTAAAGTAGATAATATGAGATCCAAGTGAAAGGCTAGAAGTATCAAATGAACTGTAGCTGCTAAGAGGTCCATCCATACTTGATCTCCAATTGTATCCAACTACAGTTCCGTCACCGTCAGGGTCTGTCCCATGTCCACTGAAAGATACTTCTTGTCCATATACTGCTGGGTTTGGGCTTGCCGAATCTATGTACGCGACAGGTCTTTGATTTTGAGGAGGCGGTGTTTCGCCTACAAAGTAACCTAGTGGATATGGATCTTGATTACTCCCACCTGGGATAATATAAGGTGTATCACCAATACTGTCGTGGTCGGCATCTTCACCAGTGTAATCATCCCAGTAATTTCCTCTAGATTCATAGCTCCAAGTGTTAGATGCCTGATCTCTGGCATTACCAAGTTCATTTTCCGAAAAATCATTACGATATAATACGTTGCTGCTAGAAGAAATCAGAATTATACCGTATCTGTTGTTGCCTTTGATGGTATTTTGATATATGTTGTTTGACGATGAACCCTGATAAAAATTGATTCCATCGTTATTATTGTTTTGAATTATGTTATTTTTTATTTGATTGTTGCTAGATGCAAGCAAATAAATTCCATTTGCGTTGTTGTTTTCTATAGTGTTTTCGCTTAAGGTATTTCCACTGCACCCTATGAGATATATGCCATCGGCACTGCTTTTAATGATATTATTTGTAATTTTACAATTTTGAACACCATTTGCAATAATGGATTTCATATCACTGCCAACTGCGTTCTGTATTGTGAATCCTGAAATATTTACATAATTTGCAGCTATTGTTATCACATTTCCAGCTATGGCACCACTAATAATTGTGTTTTCTTTGTTTTCACCGGTAAGCGTTAATATTTTGTTTATTTGTAAATTTTCGTTGTAATTGCCGCTATATACATATATCGTATCACCATCTAAAGTCGAAGGAGAATCTATTGCCGTTTTTATACTTGTATAATCTGCCCCTCCGCTGTCATCAACATAAATGGTATTTCCAGAGGCCTTGCATATTCGTATAGGTTGAATAAGACCAAAACCAACCAGTATAACAACCACTACCATTATTGCGAAAGCACTATTCATAGTCACCATCCACTCTAAACATAGTATGTGTTTAATGTAATATTTATACTTATTGCGTAAAAATATCAAATAAAACTTCATAAGTTTTAGTCTTTAAAAGATAAACGCCCCGGCTGGGATTTGAACCCAAGTCGAAGCCTCGACAGGGCTTCATGATAGGCCACTACACTACCGGGGCAAATACTTCAGTTTTCTAAAGTGGGTAAATAAATACCTCTCTTTAATCTTTTCCTCAACGATTCATATCATGTTGCAGTATTTTACAGATATATATTCTCAGAATTACAATTTGTAAAAATTACACAAAGTATTTAAATAGTTAAAACTACAGATAATCATCTGTGGATGAGTAAAGAGGGCTAATTATTTGTAATGTGTGGTGAGGTTTATGGCCAGAGAATTTACAAAAAATATGTTTGTTATGCTGGTTTCCATAATGGTTGGCGCAATTATCATAACCTTTTTTGTTGCAGACATTGTAAATCATTCAAAAATAGAAACATTAAATATAGAACACGTCGCTGAAATTAGAGATATTAACAGTATAAATGAAAATTTTACAAATTATTACCTTCAGGGATCTATAACAATGGATTCCGCTCGTGAGATTAGAGAGGTAGCAAATTATCATTTTGATTTTGCTTTATTTTGGTATAATAATGCATTAGTAAATACTACCGGAACTTTCACTCAAAAATGTATAGAAAATTGTACTGACGCCATGGTCACTTATATGACATCTCACCAAAAATTTACTGATTCAAAACCGTATTTTGAAGAAGCAAAAACGTTCACTGATAAAGCACGCTACATTGAGGTGCTTGGTTATTATATCTCGTTTGCTCAATCTGGCGAAAACATTACTTTGCTAAGATATAATGCAAGCAATTATTTGAAAAGAGCTGCAGAAAATCTATCTCTTGGAAATATGGAAAATGTAACAATTCTAATGGGGAGTTTCAATCTTACTGAACTCCTTTATACTGGACAACTTCAAGCGTATGAAAGTCAAAAAGATCAGATTGATAGTTATTTGTTTTTTGACACGATCAGAGAGCCACATTAATAAAATAAAAAATTTAATTAGTTAACAAGTCCAACGGTGTGTTCATCCCAGAAGAACATCGGACAAACGACAGGATTTTTAGTGCTGCTCCATCTAACTCTTGCAAAATTCGAGAAAGGTGCGCTTAGTTTTTCATCTACTTTGAAATCGACCAATCCTTTGTGATTCCTGTACAATGAATAGTTTACATAGTTGAGGCCATTCTTCTCTATCTTCAATTTATACCAACTGTTGAATAGATATCCACCAGAATAGTCAGAGTTCAGGCGAGTCCATCCAGTTATTGGACTCCAATAATATAGTGCAAGAACCCAGTCCATTGGTAAATTTGTTCCAGCATGCACGTAATCAAATTTTATTTTTGCTATATCATTGCCGTTTGTATTTTTAAAATCTAGGTAAATATCAGCCGACTCACTTGCATTTCCACAGGTAAACCACACTTCCCACCACTTAATATCACTATCAAGTTCAGACAAGGTGTAATTCCAATATAGTGGACCACTTGAGGATCTTATTTTTGTTTTGAAAGAGTTATCTGTTAAATACTTATAGCCTGGTGCACCTATACGGCCTGGTGCAACTTCAAAAACACTTTCTGTCGCTCCTTGGCTTGTTTCGAACCAATCGCGCCCACAATATGATTGTGTCGCTCTTTCACCATCATTATCATCGGAGAAATCCTCTGTTACTTGCGAAGGAGGCTCAAAAACAATAACCTTTACGTTCGTTGGGTCATGGTCCCCTGGCAATAGTGCTGAGATATCATCTGTTAAGTTAGTGACTTCATTTATTCCATCTTGATTTTGGTCCCAGTAAACAGTCCCTTGATTTGATATTATTGTACCATTTTTTAACCCTTGATCAACAGTCACTTCAAATGTTAGCAAGACAGTGTATCGGCCAGGTATGTTACCATTCCATATTATTTTTCCTCCACTGTACTCTATAGTTCCATCTCCATGTTCTATTGTAGCCGAGCCAGGTACATATGTGGCGTTAACAGGTATGATATCTTCAAATTCATTCCCGGGATTGTTGCTTTGACTAGCTATATTATCATTCTTAATGTAAATCGTATATTTTAGGGTGTCACCGCATTCTACAGGTTCTCCATTTAAATCTTGTACCGATTTTTTTGCAGTTATGCTTGGTTTCGGGTATCCAGAAAATACCAGATTGTCGATAAAAGCAGCGCTGTCAAATTGATTATCTCCGGTGTCTATAATGTCAAATTTTACTGTGATTTGTTCATCTGGTGATACGGGATGGAATTGACCTCCATGGGTAACTAGGGCCGTTGCACCTCCGTCAGCTCCAGGTCGTGGCGTTCTATCTACCCAACTGGGTCCACTGGGATTTTGATTCCTAGCAAAAATATCGAAACCAGTGCCCGCAATATAGCTTGAGTTCAGTACAAAATTTCCACTGTTTACATCGATCATATATGTTGTGATACCTTGAGAGGGAGAATCAACAGTAACAGTAAACTTATCGTTATACGGCGATCCAATATACTCAGGGTATTCCACACTTAGAAATTGTACGTCATAATATAGATAGTGCATAAATGGCGGCACCCTTAATGTCATTGTTAAAGTTGCTTCGTCTCGTGGAGTTCCGTATTTTCCAGCTGCAAACCATGATCCTCTTTCGTCACCTGGGCTAGTAGCACCTGTGGTGACTATAGGAGTGCCTGCGATACCGGTACTTAGTAGTGCAAATGTTGATCCATTCGTTGGACTCATTGTTCCAAACGATGAAAGAACAATTCCTTGTCTGTGACCTAGATTATCGGTGTCTGTATATGTTGAACTTATTAGTGTTGATTGGTTGGCAAGGATGGCAAATGCTAGATCTCGTCCGTTATACGAACCAGCAATCGCTCTATCTGACAGGGGCGGCATCATAAAAATTATTGAGAGTAAGACAATTCCTCCAACCATTATCCCTACATTTTTTCTACAATTTATTTTCATGTGATTAGCCACCTCCAGAATAAGGAATAATTTCTATAGAATTGGATTCTTCGCTGATATCATCTTGTATTCCGTCATTTGGAGTTACAACACATTTCCAAATATTGCCAAGAGCGGTCTCTTCAGATACAATAACGCTCTTGTCAGAATGACCGTCTTTCATACAAAGGTAATTTTGATATATTTGTTCTGATGAAAGAACACGTTTGTAGATGCGAAATTCATCGATCACCCCACTAAAATTCTCTCCAGATCCAAGAGGCATTCCTGTTATTTCAAGATCATCAATAGCCACATACTCGTTTATAGATGAGGTGGACCAATTGAATTTGAAGACAAGACTGTCTATATGATCTGGTATCTGTGCTTCAACATGTGTCCATGGTAATTGGTTACCAACGCCTATATCAGGATTTAAAACTTCAAAAACCGTCACCAAATTACTCCCATCTCTGTAGTAAAGGCCAACCTTGTCCTCACTACCAGTGCTCTTGTAACTATACCATACAGATACATTTACATTTTTGTATCCCGAAATATCTATTCCCGTTCTGTTGAAAAGTGCGTAATCCGGATCAAAATCACCTGAACCGCCAATAGAATAAATGCCAGTTCTTGGAGTTAATTTCGTTGGGTCACGAATATCGAAATCATAGTCCAATCTGCATCCAGTTGTTGCATTGATGTAGATTTGGTCCAGGTAAACATTATCATCATCGGAACTCGCATCACATTGGAAACGAAGTCTCATGTTTGATGGGAATTGATAGTCGCTTTCATTTATGTAGACCACTTGATGGTACCAAACATCTTTCCCATATGCACTGGGATAATTGATATCAAGGATGGTAACCCAGGCAGATCCATTATAGTAGAGAAGCCACCAGTCTTCTCCAGTTTGCCAACCACTACCTCGCCACATCCACCAAAAATCGACTTTTAAAGATTCGTACGTGGGTGTGTCAACATCGATACTATTGGTTAGTGTAATTGCTGAGGAAGTGCCGCTATTATCTCGCATACATGCAGAGTAGGTTCCCTCATGTTTGTATAGGCTGGATCTGTAAGTATCAGCGCCCTTGGTATAACTTCCCCAATTGGAATTGAAATTATCATATCTTAACGTCGCCCATTGAATGATGCCAGCTTCACCACCCCACGTTTCATTATCAGGTTTCCAACTATTTTTTTCATTCTGTGTTTCAAAGCTAGTGGATAATACCGTTTCTCTTGATAAAATCGCGCCAACGCCAATTGACCCACTGCCTTGTGGACCACCTACACCTAAAAATTCTCCCGGGTTATGCCCGCTTTCAGAAAAATCTTGTTTTCCATCAACATAAATTGTGCATTCGCCCGTAGGATAATAATAGGTAGCAGCTACGCTATGCCAAATCCCGTCATTTATACTTATCTCTCCAATCGTATCTTTTGTACCAGTATCTGTAGTTGTGCTCCATCGAACTTTGCCATTCATAAATCCAAGTTCCCAGTAGCTCTTTCTATCAAACGATGCAATAACTCCCGAATTAGCAGTAGTTTTAACCCAGGTTTCCACTGTGATTTCATCTATAGAGCTGCCATCAAAACAATATGGAATGGAAATGCGATCATCTACTCCGTCAAACTGGTATGCACCTCCAACACGACCTCCGTTTATCCACGTAGGGCCAATAACTGTTCCAATATTTTCATTACCAGAATAATCCTTAGCATTTGTAGAACTACTAGTATCAAATGGCATTAAAATGTTAGTTAAAGAGTTTCCATTAACTGACCAGTTATAGATATATGTTGAGGCATCTATGCTTGGGTTCATCGTGTAATTGTAACATATTAGATCCTCATTTATTGTATTGGTATTAAGACTAGAAATTAACATCAGCGGTACGTACGATGGAGGTTGGACCAATTTTACTTTTCCAGCTAGAATGCCAGTAAATACTCTATGTTCACTGCCATCATCATATATCACATAAACATCAATTTTTACTTTGTCGTTATCTGTTATAAGTAACTTTGTCAAAGGTGGATTTATGCATTGACTTATTTTCCAGGAATCATTGTAATTTTGATAAACTAATTCCCCATCAGCATATATTTTGTAGGCCGTTAGCGGTTCTCCGCCCATGTGTTCCAGTACTGCGATTCCGTTGTCGTTTACATAACCCATCAATTTGGTATTTGGCTCCGGCGATGGTATTGGAAGAGGAAAAACGTAATTATAAATCGCCACAGAAATAACAATGGCGATTAGGATCAGGATCATTGCTCCGACTACTTCAGATACTGCAAACTCATTAATTAACGAAACGTTCTTTTTCATCTCTCCCAATCCACAGATAGATCTCTCTATTTTCTCCTATTTATACCCTTTGTGTAATTTTTACATAATGGTCAAATTACTATTAAAACATGAACTTAAAGATAAAAAATGAGACCAAAACAAGTATAAAGCCAAATCTAATGCCTGATGAAAGCCTACCATCCATCATGAAGCCGCCTAGTAGCCCTCCACCCAGACTTTGGACGAGAACAAAAGAAAAGAACGTATTTTTTAACAAACCTTGATCAATAGTTGGTATCTGCATATTGCCTATTGATTTTCCAGCCATCTTGCCCTGGATATCAAAAATGGCAGCAAATATTGTTTTATCAATTATCAAAATCACTGCTAGAAAAACAAAAAAACTAATGAAAATCACTATTGCATACATCGACATTTCTGTTCTCCTTTGCAGCTCCACGCGTTTTGCCTGATCAATTTCCTTTGCAGCAGCATTGAAAACAGCCGATGTATTTCCGCCGATTTCTAGTGCTTTATTTACAGTTATGGCCATTCTTTTTACAGTATCTGTACTAACTCTTTTTGCGAAATTATCCAAAGCATCTCTAACCGATATTCCCCATGAGAGCTGAGCAGCCATCATTTGCAATTCCGGTGTCAATCTTCCGTGATCGCTTTTTGCTGCAGATTTTATCGCATCAAAAATAGTCATGCCTGATGATGTCGAGCTACTTATTTCACGTAGGAAATCAGGCAGTTGCTCCTCTATTTCCTTTTTCTTTTTTGCCTTTACGTGGTTATAAAATCCAACTGGTCCAATAATTGATAATAATCCAAAAACTAGAAAATCTACTCCAGATATTATATCATTGAAAAATCCGACAGCTCCAACAAGAGTAAGAAAGCCCAATAAAAATAACAATATGGAAAAACCTGCTGAAATGCCAAGAACCAACAGGATGGTTTTATCCTTCTCATAGATTTTTTTTGCATTATACTTTTTCCGTTTGAAGGATATGTTCATACTGATTTTCCCATCCCAGAGCTCATCATAACATAAAATCCAAAGTAGGCCATAGGAAGTATCAGGAAAGCCAAGATGAACATAAAACTAAATGATATTCCTTGGCTGCTGGTCATTCCCATCACCGAGATAATAATGACAAGAAATAGAGGGAATGCAATAACGGTCGTGACAAAAGTTTCAGCCATGACTGCTAATGCTTCCAAATTTCTTTTTCTGTCCACCAGATCATTCATCATAAATTTGTCAACACATCTGTCGAAGTAAGGTCCAAGTTGACTTCCTGATTGTATTACGCCAAGCATGCCTTGTACGAATTCTTTGAACTTTTCTGAAGGAGATATTGCGATTGCATTTTTCAAGGCAGTAACCGTATCTATTCCCATCATATTTATTTCAGTTGAGATTTTCTTTGCCTCTTTTTGTATTTCACCATATAACTCTACTGTCGACAATGTTTCAAATATCTCTGCTGGCGAAATCCCTGCAACCGACATCGTATTGATAAAATTTGTAGCGTAAGGTAGATACCTATCCATATTTTTACCACGGCTTTTTGCTTTCGAGGTAGGCAAACTTAGATAGTATAATCCAGCAAATACCGGCACTATTGAAGAAATAATAAGAATGAATAATGCTGTAATGTTGTTTGGAACCAATATATATAATATCAATGTGGGGACAAAAGATGCAATGAATCCTACAATAATGTTCATTAAAATCATCGAATAGTATTCTTGATAAACCATGCCGATATCTGCCTTTTCAAGAAGCCTGTTTTTGCTGGTCTCACTCAAGTTGAATCTCTCAAATATCCTAGAAAATAGTCGTCGACAAAATCTGGTGTATTTCGTTGACTTCACTTCTTCATCTCCCCTTTGGCTCTATTTATCAAGATTTCAGGGAATCTGTGGTAATCAGATATGATTTTCCCTACGTCTTTGTAGTTTCCGACATCTTTTTTTCTCATCCATTCAAGTATTAATTTTCGGCTTTCCAACTCTCTTTTGAGCTGTTCGTCAGACCAGTCGTTTTGCAGTTTTATATTGTTCAAAATCTTGCTCGTACCGGTACTTTCAAATCTATCGTCTGTTTTTGAAACCCAACTGAAGGGCTCCATGAAAATAAGTTGGTTTGTATCTGGATCTAACTTTATTACTTCGGTTACACTAGTCATCCTTCTTGTTGTTTTTCCGCCTAAATCAATAGCATTTTGGAATACTATTATGTCCAGTGATGTGAGTAATGCTCTTGGCAGAGATATTGGTGGATTTTCTAATCTTTGTATCAATGTGTGTATGGTGCTTGCATGCACTGTTGCGTATGATGTGTGACCAGTTGCCATCGCCTGGAACAAACTATAGGCTTCCTTTCCTCTAACCTCTCCTACAATAATGACTCTGGGCCTTTGTCTTAAGGCAGCTCTAATCAGATCAAACATATCTATGTCTTTGCCCGTTTTGTTTTCTTCAGATGAGGAAAAACCCTGCCTTGTCGTTCCTGCAATCCAGTTTTTATGAGGCAGACTAACTTCCC
>Ga0172362_10005040_pt1 | contig 11453 bp, 20 predicted proteins | sample LakKivs1_kivu2a2_FD_114534 | JGI IMG/M metagenome (GOLD analysis project Ga0172362, IMG submission 114534) | Sediment microbial communities from Lake Kivu, Rwanda - Sediment s1_kivu2a2 | ecosystem: Environmental > Aquatic > Freshwater > Lake > Sediment | place: Rwanda: Western Province, Lake...
AGGAGATACTGGTCCTCAAGGCATACAGGGGATTGCTGGTCAAGATGGTAAAGATGGTGCTAAAGGTGATCAGGGAGAGCAGGGAGTTGCAGGTCAAGATGGCAGAGATGGCTTGAATGGGAGTGACGGTCGTGATGGAAAAGATGGGGCTGTTGGTCCTCAAGGAGAGCAGGGTGTTGCTGGTCAAGATGGTAAAGATGGTGCCAAAGGTGATCAGGGAGAGCAGGGAGTTGCAGGTCTTCAAGGCGATAAGGGTGATCAGGGTCTTAAAGGAGATCAAGGGAAAGATGTTGACCCTGCTACTGTTGATAGAATTAACGAAACTTTAAACAGTCAACAGTCTCAAGTTGATGGTCTGAATAATCGAGTGGGTGCTCTTGAAAGAACACAGTATATCGTTGGTGGAGAGATCAGACTGTTTGATTCAAAGAAGTGGCAGATCAGTACCTTTGCTGATTATTCAACTACTAGATCTACTGTAGATAGAGCTGGCCTCAGAGTTACCTACAAGATGGGACAGTCCTATGAAGAACGAAGACTGGATGCATTAGAAAAACGAGTTAGTAATATTGCTCCCAGTACAGAAACAACCATTGTTAAAAATACTCGTGGAGAAGTTGTCTCAATGAGTATTCATGAAGCTGGTGCTACAGTTAATACACAATTCTAGTTGAGGGAGAAATTATGAAGAGAGATAGTCTGAGAGTCATTACAAGTTTTAGTTGTAATCAACGATGCCCCTTCTGTTATCAACAGAGATGGGATAAGAACTTCTTAACTATTGAAGATCTTATTGAACAACTACAGCAACATCAACTAACTCTACCTGACCTCAATCAGACTTTTAATAATATCAGCATCATGGGAGGGGAGCCTTTCCTTCATCCCAACCTCTCCTCCCTTCTCTCTTGTTTAAGAAATAGTTTTACTGGGAAGATCAATCTGGATACAAATGGTAAACTCTTAGTTCATGGAGGCTACAAACATTATATCCATCTCTTTAAACAACTAGATCGACTGTCCATTGATTTTGCTTACCCCCAAACTCAGTCTAAGGTTCAAGATGTCATACTCATGTCTGATAAAGTCTTAGTTCTCAAGCAGTTACTTAATCAATTCCCACATCTCACTATCAAATGTAATCATGTCTTTACTGAGAAGAATTATGACTCATTCCATGAGATGTTTCAATTCTTCTTACATCTGATTAAACCAATCTATCAAACTCACTCAGATAGATTACTGATTACTATCTGTGAAGATGTTGTTAAGACTGACCCTAGAATTACACTGGAGACTTTTATAAAAGATTTTTCAGCTCAGTATAAGACATTCATTGAAAATTCTCGAATTCACATATTAACAGTTGGGAATCTACAAGTAGGATACTTTACTCTAGGATATTTTGGATTGGCAGATTTTAGAGATTCAGATTTAATAGTTTGGAAATCAGGGTCAACAGACTCTTTTACAGATTACTTAAAGATAGTTCGAAAGTAGATCTATAATCTACAATGAATCTTATTTTCTGACTGAACTTCACTATCTAAGATCGTTAGAGTGATCTTTAAACATAAATTTAACAATCAACAAGAGAAAAGAAGACTTTATGACAAATAGACAAAAATTGATTGAGGTGATTCAAAAAGCACGTTCAGGTTATTGTAGTCAATTTATTAGCTCGGAAGATGAACATATTGCCGACGCCATCCTTGCCTCGGGATTTGTAGACCACCAACGGATTCTTGAGGGGTTAGAGAAATCACTTTCTATTATTTCTCATTTAAAACATAAAGCATATTTATCACAAAGTCCTATGATGGATAATTCAACAGAGATAGACGGACGAGAATTAGAAAAAACGCTTTTAAATTTACAAAGAACTCTCGACGACGTGAAAAGGTTAATAGGGGGGTGAGTTAATGATTAGCATAGAAGATGGAAGAAAAATAAAACGTATTTATTATGGCAGAGATGGCGAATATATGCAGGAAATGAAAATAGGTGAAGGGTATATTAAAGAAATTATATTCTCAACTGAATATCATGGTGAATATGATTTGGAATGGGCTGTTGTTTACGAAAACGGAAAAGAAACGAGTAGGCATAATTTGAAATTTATTGAAACGATTGAATGGTTGCCCACGTGAAAAAACTGATTGAAGGATGCCAGAAATGAGGAGTAGATGAAGGTTACCAGAAAAGAATTATTAGATTGTATTAAAGATATCTACAAGAGAAAAGGAGACTGATGATATGAAAAAGCTTCTATCAGTACTAGTCAAAATACTGAAGTGGGGAGCAGCTGTTGTCTTGTGGAGTTCTGTTGTATGTATAGTTGCTTTGAATCTCTATAGTATTATTAGTATTGAGGGACTGAGAGAAGAACTCCAACAGGTAAATGAAGGTCAAGCTATCTTGGGTGCTAGTAGTGATCAACTCTCTCAACAGCTTACAGCTATTGCTGATGATCTAGTTATTACAAAACAGACTCAACAAGCAGCTCAGAAGATCTCAACAGACTATCTGAAAGATGTAACTGTTATGTTAATGAATCTCTCAGAAGGTGCCCAGGGGAGTGGTGTCTGGATTCAATATGAAGGGAAGTTCTATATTCTTACTGCGGGGCATATGATGGACTCAGTGACTGATCTGATGTTTCTCTACTCCAAGGGGGAAATGGGAGCTCTATTAAAGATAGTTAATATTGATAAGCTGAATGATCTACTCCTACTTCAGCCAATTAGATCTGATGTAGTCCCTCAACAGTTTACAACTCTTGCCTTGGAGGAGCCTAAGGAGTCAACAGAGGTCATGTTAGTTGGGAGCCCTATAGGAATCGAGGACCTGTTGAGTGATGGCAGAGTTGTTCATTATACTGACAGATTTATGTATTTCTTTGATCATGTGTACTTTGGTTCGAGTGGCGGGGGAGTCTATCATCCTCAGACAGGTGAACTTGAAGGCATCATTTCTCATATGAGTCCTGTTCACTATCAACAAATACAATTTGTCCTTCATGGTGCAGTTAGACTTGATCGTATTAAAGAGTTTATGATTCAAAGTACAACTGAAACTATAACTAAGGATGATCTGATACAGAAGATGAAAGAAGACTTAGACTTATGAACAAACTTCTAGTTATAGATTATAGTGAGCTGTTCTATCAAAGTATCTTTGCCTCCAGAAGACTTGCCATCAATGAGGGGGGATACAAGATGCCATTTGAGTATCTGCTCCTAAGAAAGATAGCAACACTCCACAAGAAATTCCCTGATAGAGAAGTTGTCCTAGTTGGAGATGGGAGACAGTCCTGGAGAAAACAACTGTACCCAGACTATAAGGCTACTCGAAAATCATTTAGAGAGTCGTATGAAGACATGGACTGGGGGGACTTGTTTCAGAGATATTCAACTCTCTTAAGTATGCTAGATACTCATACTCCCATCAAAGTCTATCTTGATGAATTTCTAGAATCAGATGATCTAGTAGCTGGTCTGGCCAAGAGTGGGGTAGATATAGTTGCAGTTTCTTCTGATAAAGATCTACATCAGCTCTGTATCTACCCAAATGTTCAACTCGTATCTCCTAGATCTCCTAAGCTAAAGATTAAAGAGATCAAGAACCCCAAAGCTGAGTTGACAAAACTCATAGAGGGGGGAGACGAAGCAGATAACATTCCCAGAGCTAAGACCCCCAGTCAACGACTGATCAATCAAAAACTTGTTGACTTGACAACCCTGCCTGATGTAATCGTCAAGAGAATAGATGAAGTTCTCAATCAAAAGAGGGAGAAGGCTCTTGATCTTGATACCTTCACAAATCACTACAGGTATAAGTTCTTGAGGGACTTCTTGAGAGAGCTATGATCTCGATCATCCCAGTTAATACGAAAGTCAGAAGTAAGCTGTTAATGAAGGTCTCTAAACTAGCTGATGAAGACGATCTGATCTTAGGTAATACAGCACTCTACACTTTTAGTGGAGACTCTCTCTATGCTTTGTTGAGGGATCAAGAAGTGTTGGGGTTCATTCAGTACTACACTAAAAAGAAAAAGCCAGAGATTACTATTCATCGAATCTGTGTTAGACAGGATTGTAGACGATTAGGGTATGGAAAACTTCTCTTACAAGTCTTGATGACAGAATGTCTATCAACTCATATTCAGCTGATGAGATTAAAGTGCCCTGTTGGCATCCCTGCTAATCACTTCTATGAATCAACAGGCTTTACTTTTAAAGGGCCTGAATTAGCAAGAACAGGTCGAGCTTTAAACTGTTGGGAATTAGTAGTCACCAAGCAGGGAGCTGGTCATGAAGATCAAAAAGAAAACAGTTGATGAGATGCTTGAAAAGTTTGTCTGGGAACAGCATTACAACTTGTACTTCTGGATGCCACTAGATGCTGTAAAAGCTCTTAAAGAACATCTTCACAGAGAGCTAAGTCACTTATTAGAAAATGGAACAATTGAGGGAGGTGAAATTGATGAGAAGAAATCATAATGAATTCAGAAGCATCCTCAGAGACAGCTACATGGCTCATGATCGTCAGCAACGTCTCTATCTTGGGGGACTGTACGATGAAAAGTGGGCCAAGGATGGGAAGCAGTTCTATGAACAGGAGATTGTCCTCATGGAGGGAGAACATCTTGGACCCTTCTGCTTTACAATTCAAACTTGGAGTAATCTAGATAATCCCCAGGACACTGCTCATACCCCCTACTGTATTAACAGTCTAGAATATGGGTACTACATTACTGTGCCAAAGTTTGGAGAGCTGACTCAAGATGATATTACTAAAGCTATTCATTACTGGTTACATAAAGAACTTCAAGTCTTCTTAATCTTTAATGTCTACTATAATGGAGTTCATATCTTATGAAGAAAAAGAAATCAGAGTCAGCTGTCAAGCTACTTGATGTCACTCGTTTAAGATTTGCTGTTGAAGTAGAAGTTGAATTCCCTAAAGCTCAAGATAGTTCTGACTTGATCTCTCGTCACAGACTCATCCCAGGATGGGAGATGGACTTTGATGGGTCCCTGGATAATGGGGCTGAGTATAGACCTAGAAAGAGTAATCATCTCTACTATAACCAAGAGACACTCACACAATTAAAAGAAATTCTAGCCCTGATTAGAGTTCATGAAGGGAGAGTTAACTCTAACTGTGGTCTTCATATTCATATTAACTGTAAGGGATTCACAGACAGAGAAGTCCTGACTATCATACAAGAATTTGTTCATAAGCAGAGATATATAGTAAACAAGTTTAAAGTTCACTCAGTTAGATTAAAGGATACTTGTAAACTCTTACCTAAGAAGAATCTCTATCAACTCTCTGTGAAACAGATTCATCACTATCGAGCACTAACTCAAGACTGGAACTTTTCACAATACAATTATTTCTCAGATAAGTACTATTCCCTAAACATCACTCATCTCTCTAAGGGAGACTACGGGACTCTTGAATTTAGACTATTTAATGCAACACTGAATTATAGTGACTTAAAAGATAGAATTCTCTGGACCCTCAAATTTATCAAGTCATGTATAGAAAGAGATTAACATGAAGAAGAAGCTGAGTTCTCAACTCTTCTGGATCTACGCTCTTAACTCCTCTGTATACTTTCTTCAGGGGATTGGGGGGATTGCTGGGCAGCCTCTGTCCTACTACTTAAAAGAGACCTGTCATCTCTCTCCCTCTACTTTGATGTATATTTCAGCCTTTACATCTCTAGCTTGGATGGTGAAGCCTTTAATTGGGTTCTGTATTGATAATGTAGGCTGGCAGAAACGAACTTGGATTCTCTATGCACTGCTTGCTGATATATTGGGAGCTATCTTCTTAGGGACAATGTATCTACCACTAGGATTTCTTATAACTGTTCTGATGTTGACTAGTTGGACTACTGCTTGGCGAGATGTTGCTGCTGATGGAATTATGGTTGTGGAGGGAAAAGCTCATAAGTCCTGTGGTCGTATTCAGTCAGTTCAATGGATATCAGTAACACTAGCAGGAGTACTTAGTACCCTTCTGGGGGCTTGGATTGCTGAAAAGAACTACCCTTACCAAGTTGGGTTTCTGGCTCTCATTCCCTTTTACTTGATGGGGGCCCTAGCTGTTTATAAATATACTGAGAAGCAGACCTCTCCTAGAGGAGCCTTCATGAAGTCTCAGGCAGTTCACAAATTCAAGAAGATGTTTACTCATAAGAACTTCTTACTTGTCTGTCTCTTTATATTTTTGTATAAGTACTCCCCCTCATTTGGGACACCTTTATGGTATATCGAACGAGATCAATTTCATTGGAGCAGAATGTTTATTGGAATTCTTGGAGCTACATCTTCCCTCATCTCTATTCTAGGAGCACTGCTCTATTACAAGTTTGAAAAAGTTGTCAAGTCTAAAAAGTATCTACTTGCTTCTATTCTGTTGGGAGCAGTTACTTCTCTAATGTATCTCTATTTTACCCCTGTGACAGATATTATTTATACTGTACTGTTTAGTGTAGCAGGGATGTTCTTTCATTTGATTATCATGACTGTAATGGCTGAAAATTGTTTGAAGGGATTAGAGTCTACTTCTTTTGCTCTTCTATGTTCTGTAAGTAACATTGCTGCTACCTGTAGTAGTATTTCAGGTGCATGGTTACTTCCTCGAATTGGACTGACTTCTCTAATTGTCCTGTCAGCTGGAACTAGTTTGATCTGTCTGACTCTCTTAAAACATATCCACTTTCAAGAGAAACTGAAGACACAATAGATATGTGTATAGCTGTACTAACTAGAGGTATCCTATAGATGAGAAATGTCCCATACTTCAAATGCTACTTCTGTCATAGAATTAGTGGCTGTGCTATTAAAGCTCTAGATAAGGGAATGGTTCGTTGTCAATATGGGACTGTCCTGAGCATCTGGAAGTGGGTGGTTCGAGTAACAGCTCTATCCATCCCAACGATGTTAGTAATAGGGCTGATCAAGTTCTATATCTTACCTCATTGGGTTCAGATTCTAGTCTATATTACAGGGGGACTTCTAGGGTTAATTCTGTTGGTTGGGGTGGGGGCCTATCTTCATCTTCTTCATCGAGCTTTTAGAAGTTCTGGGGGAATTTACTTCTGGTGGAATGATCACAAGAGATCAGATGAGGATGATGATCTAGATATGGGGAACTAATGATCTGCCCTGAATGTTCAACAGAAATGGAGTTAATTCAAGAACCTCTTCATGATCACTATAAGTGCCCTTGGTGTGAACTAGAACTTCCACTAGACTATATCGAGGATCTAGAGATTGGAGACGATGAAGATGAGAATTCTAACAGTTAAGAAACCTGGTAACAGCTCTCTGGTAGCAGTCATTGTCCCAGTTGGCAGCAGAACTGAGACTAACAGAATTAAGGGAGTGTCTCATTTTATAGAACATCTCTGCTTTAAAGGGACCCAGACTAGAACTGCCAGAGAAATTGCTCTTGCTATTGAACAGTATGGGGGAATTATCAATGCCTATACAGGGACTGAAGTGACCTGCTATTGGGCAGTGGTGGGAAATAGATATCTAACTCATGCTAAAAAGGTTATCGTAGATATGGTAACTAATTCAACGTTCCCTATTAGAGAAATTAATAAAGAGAGGGAAGTTGTGATACAAGAATTAAAGATGTATCAAGATGACCCCTCGAGTTATGTCTACGATCTGTTTAATAAGACCTTCTTTCAACAGATCCCTAATTCAGGTCTAGCTCAGTCAACTATTGGGACAGAGTTTAGTCTTCGTAGTCTGAGTCGTAGAGACATTCTACAATATTACAGGGAACATTATCAAGAATATCTACACAGGGCTGAGCCTACTCTATTAGTTATCCAGGGAGGTCAGTCAGTTCAATATGATGCCCCGATACTTCTTACCCCAGAGAGACCTCTAGAAGAGTTTGGCCATGTTAACTTTCAGTTCCCAACTACTCAATTTGTGACAGAATCAAGAGCTGATATCTCCCAAACAGCTCTTCTGTTAGGGAAGTATCAGTATACAGAGTCTGAGATCTTGACTACAGCACTACAGCTTGAACTCTTGTCAGCTATCTTCAATACAATGAGTGGTCGACTATTTACTACAGTTCGTGAAAAAAATAATTTAGTCTACAGAGTTCAGTTCACTTCAGAAATTTTTACAGATGGACTCATCTACTGGGGAGTGGGACTTGGGTTGGACTCAGATAAGATCCCTAAAGCAAGACAACTGATCAATCAAGAATTAACACGACCTGTAACTGATACAGAAATTAAAACAGCTGTTCAACATCTTCTAGGAAGGCATGCTCTTACATATGATAATCTATCAAGTCTATCACAGACTATTGTAGGAGCAACACTCTTAGGGTATGATTATAGACAGGTTATTGACTGTCAATCATATAAACAACTGCTTGGAGAGGCTAGTAAGACCGTAAAGCAGTTCCAGAAAGACATGAACTTTCAAAACAACTTGACAGTAGGAGTACTTCCTAAATGAAACGACCTCTACTCATTCTTGGACTGATGATTGTATGGAGTCTCACTTCTCAGACATACTATGGGACTGCTAGCTACTATACTAGGGAATCTGCTCAGAGGGAGGGGACTTCGGGAGTGTATACAGCTAATGGGGAGGTCTATAATCAACATGACTTCACCTGTGCTATGAGAACCAGAGACTTTAATCATCTCTGGAGAGTCTGTAATAGGGATAATCACAGATGTGTAGATGTCAGAAATAATGACTTTGGGCCAAATGAAAAACTTTATCAACAGGGAAGAATTATTGATCTTAGTGAGGGGGCTTTTCAAGAAATTGCTGACTTAGATACAGGAGTGATTCATGTTAGTGTCCAAAAAATACGGTAAGAAAAAATTAGGCCTCACTGTGGGAGAGATTCAAGAGGGACACTTCTATAAGTTTGGGGGACATCGTCTAGTCAGGTACTGGACCTGTGTCCCATGCCCAGCTGTAGGTCAATATCTAGCTTTATGTAGTTTTCAGCCCTGTTCTAAACTCTGCTTTAAAGACCTACAGAGTAGTGATAATAGACCTGAGTACTTCTGTCCCATAAGAAGTCCTCTTCATAGAATTACAGTAGTCTCAGACTCAGAAATTGTCTTGAATCTATTATAAGATAGGAGAGTAGAAATGAGTCAGATGGGAAGATCTAAGGGAAGAAGTCAGAGAACTTATGAGAATAAGTGTAAAAAGTTAGAGGTACTCTATAACAGGTGTCCCAAGATTCAAGCTAAGTACTCTCTAGAAGAATGGCTCTCTAAGATCAGACAACCTTCTAAATAATGGCTAGATATACTTACGAATGTAGAAAGTGTGGGAAGAGATTTGAAGTCAGTCAGAGAATGACTGACCCTAAGATCAAGTTTCATAATGAGTTCAAAGATCTCCCCTACAATGAAACGAGTGAATGTGATGGAGAATTAGATCGTTTGATTGAATGCCCTTCAGTGATCTTTAAAGGGAAGGGTTGGACTCCTAACTTTGCTAATCAAAAACAGAACTATAAGAAGTTAAATCAGAAGTTGGATGATATGGGAATACAGGAGCAGAAATGAAACTTTGCTGTATTTCTGACACTCACGGCCAGTGGCGTAGATTGAAGATTCCAGCTGCTGATATACTGATTCATGCTGGAGATATTACTGCTTATAGGACAGTTAATGAACTCATAGACTTCAATCTATGGTTAGGGCAGCAGCCCTGTAAGTATAAACTTGTGATTGGGGGAAATCACGATGGATGCTTAGATGAGTCTCAAGATAGAATGAGGGATATACAGGATTGTCTGAGTAATGGGATCTATCTACAAAACACAGGCTGTGAAATTCAAGGGAAGAAGTTTTGGGGGTCCCCATTTACTCCAACGTTCAATGATTGGTTTTTTATGAAACACAGGGATCAGATTGGACAGATTTGGGCACTAATTCCTACTGATACTGATGTTCTAATTACTCATGGGCCCCCCTATGGGATCTTGGATAGAGTGTACTACCCTTCGGGGAGATGGGAGAGCGTAGGAGATGAAGCTCTCAGAGAACGAGTCATTCAGCATCTCAAACCTCGATATCATATTTTTGGACATCTTCATGACAGCCATGGGAAAGAGAGAATTGGCCAGACAACCTTTATTAACTGTAGTGTATTAGATGATGCATATGAATTAGTCTACAAACCTTCTATTGTTACTCTAAGGAGTCATAGTGACAGATAAACTTCAAAAACAGCTGTTTAAGAAGTATCCAAAGATTTTTAGACAGAAGAACCTTCCCATGACTCAGACTGCTATGTGTTGGGGACTTGACTGTGGAGATGGTTGGTATTGGCTTCTAGATAGACTCTGCTGCTATCTTCAATTTCAGACTGATAAGAACCATATGCCTCAAGTCGAAGCTACTCAAGTCAAAGAAAAATTTGGGACTTTAAGATTCTACTATGCAGGGGGAGATGCTCGAGCTGAACATGTGATTGACTATGTAGAATATCTAAGTAGTGAAGTCTGTGAAACGTGTGGGAGTACAAGTGATGTCTCACAGACTCAGGGGGGATATGTTCAAACACTGTGTAGTCTCTGTCAAATAGTTAGGGAGTTATAATATGTACTGGTTTACTGCTGATACTCATTTTGGTCATGCTAACATTATTAAGTACTGTAATCGACCATTTAAGACTGTTCAAGAGATGGATCTTATTTTGATTAGAAGATGGAATGAGAGAGTTAAGTCAACAGACACAGTCTACTTTTTAGGGGACTTCTGTTTTAAGCGATCTACTGAGGCCCCTGAAGGTAAGGTTGCTGACTATTATCAACAGCAGCTCCACGGGAATATTATCTTTATTAAAGGGAATCATGATTCCCACAACAGTCTAAAGACCCCAATTCAGGGACTACTCTTAGAAACAAATAATCAAAGACTCTACTGTGTTCATCGACCTGAGCATGCTAACTTAAACTACCCAATTAACTTGGTGGGACATGTCCATGAGAAGTGGCTCATTAGGACATATCAAAATACTATCTTATTCAATGTAGGAGTTGATCAACATAAATTCATGCCTATCAGTATCAATGAAGTCTTGGGCAGAATTCAAAAACTTAAACATACAACTAGACTTGAAGAATTTCGTCCCTTCTTAGGTTAACACTATGACTCGAGATACTAAACACAGTAGAAAGTCCAAGAAGAAAATAGAACTGCCTGATGTGAAATTTGGGCAGTTTGAGTTCCCTGGAGTAGGTGTGGCTAAGAGAACTCGTCACTGTCACATGTGTGGTCATAAGATCTATCCCAAAGAGAGTCACTTCTTTAGACTTCACCCTTTTAAGAGAACATTCAGAGCTAAACTAGCGACAACAGAAGAAGTAGCTGATATGACTTATAAGGGATGGGCTCGTGAAAATATTTGTATTCTCTGTGGGAA
>Ga0172362_10005042_pt1 | contig 11452 bp, 9 predicted proteins | sample LakKivs1_kivu2a2_FD_114534 | JGI IMG/M metagenome (GOLD analysis project Ga0172362, IMG submission 114534) | Sediment microbial communities from Lake Kivu, Rwanda - Sediment s1_kivu2a2 | ecosystem: Environmental > Aquatic > Freshwater > Lake > Sediment | place: Rwanda: Western Province, Lake...
AGTAGTAAAAAACTGGTTTCTCAGGTTCATCTTATGCTTTTAAATTTTGGGATAGTTTCTTCTCTTTTAATCAAAAAAGTAAAAAATTATGCTGACAATGAGTACTATCGGCTTTCTATCTTCGGCCAAGAGGGCCGCAAATTCATTCAAGAAATCGGCTTTATAAGAAAAGAAAAATATAATAAAGCCAAACAATTTCTTAAATTATCCTCAAATCCCAATGTTGACTTAATTCCTTATATCTCCTCTTTGCTTAAAAGAATGGGTCAAAAATATCTTAATAGTTTTGCTCATTTAACGAATCGGGGTTGGAAATATCAATCAGACATTTTAATACCCAAGTACGCCTTCAGTTCTTTAAAAAATTATAATTCAGGAGACAGAATGCCTGGTTATCAAAGCTTGGAAAAAATTCTGGAGTTTTATCAACCAATTTCTCAAGAACTTGAATATCAAGAATTAAATAAAATTTCGAAAAGAAATTTTTATTGGGATAAAATTGAAAAAATTGATAGAACTTCTGGAGTTGGATATGATTTTTGCGTGCCGGGCTCAGATTCTTTCGTTGGAAACGGTTTTGTTAATCACAATACAATTTTCTTAAATTCTCTGATTTTGAGTTTACTTTATCGCAACTCGCCCGACATTTTAAGATTTATTTTAGTTGACCCCAAGAGAGTTGAATTTTCTGCCTACAAAGACCTGCCTCATCTTTTAACGCCGGTCATTTTTGACCCTCAAAGAACAATCAATGCCTTAAAGTGGCTGACTTCTGAAATGGAAAAAAGATTTGACATTTTATCAGGCAACGGTTCAAGGAATGTAGATAGTTATAATGAAAAAATCATAAAACAAGGCGAAAAACCCTTACCCTATATTATTTTAATTATTGACGAATTGGCAGATTTAATGGCAGCCAAAGGAAGAGAAATGGAAATTGGCATTGTCAGGTTGGCCCAGATGGCCAGGGCCGTAGGAATTCATCTGGTCGTGGCGACCCAGCGGCCGTCGGTTGAGGTAATCACCGGCTTAATCAAGGCCAATATTACTTCAAGATTAACTTTTCAAGTAGCTTCCCAGGTTGACAGCCGTACGGTTTTGGATATGGCTGGGGCTGAGAAACTTTTGGGTGCGGGAGATTCACTTTTTATTTCGGCTGAAGTATCAAAACCAAAAAGAATTCAGGGGGTTTATGTTTCCGAAAAAGAAGTAAAAAAAGTAGTAGATTATATTAAAACCCAGAAAGAAAAATTATTTTTGGACCGGGAAATGGGATTTCCTGAAAACCACCTGGCCGAAGATCTTGAAAAAAGTCTGGCCCTCAGAGAAGGGGAAATAAATTTTGAAGATTACGATGAAGATCCTTTATACGAGGAGGCAAAAAAAACAGTCATTGAAGCCAGAAAGGCCTCGGCCTCCTTTTTGCAAAGGAGGTTAAGAATCGGTTATGCCAGAGCGGCCAGATTATTGGATATACTTGAAGAAAATGGCGTGGTCGGGCCCGGCGAAGGAGCTAAACCCAGGGAGGTTTTTTTCAGGGGGAGCGAAAATCAAATTACTAAAGAAGAAGAAGGAGAAAATTGGCACAAAGTGTAATTAATTGTTATTCTAAAATTATGGCAAAGAAAAAACTAGTTAAAAAAGAATCCGGCGATTTACAGGAAACTTTGGAGGAAATCAAGCAGAGATTCGGCGAGGGCGCGATTATGAAATTGAAAGAAGTCAGGGCGGTTGACGTTGATGTAATTCCCACCGGCTCCCTTTCTCTGGATTTGGCTCTGGGAGTGGGCGGTATGCCGCGGGGCAGAGTGATTGAGATTTTTGGTCCGGAGAGCTCTGGCAAGAGTACCCTGGCTTTGCATGTTTGCGCCGAGGCTCAAAAAAAAGGAGGGGTGGCGGCTTTTATTGATGCCGAACATGCTTTGGACCCTGATTATGCAAAGAAAATTGGAGTAAATGTTGATGATTTATTAATTTCTCAGCCTGATTCCGGTGAGCAGGCCCTTCAAATTGTTGAGACCTTAGTCAGGGCGGGTAAGGTAGATGTGATTGTTGTTGATTCGGTAGCTGCCCTGGTTCCTCAAGCTGAAATTGCCGGAGAAATGGGAGAGTTTCAAATTGGTTTGCAAGCGCGTCTGATGAGTCAGTCGTGCCGGAAGTTGGCTGGCATTATTTCTAAGACAAAAACCGTTGTTATTTTTCTCAATCAAACCAGAATGAAGATTGGGGTGATGTTTGGTAATCCGGAAACTACGCCGGGCGGACTGGCTTTGAAATTCTATGCTTCAGTCAGGATTGATTTAAGAAGGATTGCCCAGATCAAGCAGAAAGAGGAAATTACCGGTTCCAGAATTAAAGCGAAAGTAGTCAAAAATAAGGTTGCTCCGCCTTTTAAAATTGCCGAATTTGACATTTTTTATAATGAAGGAATTTCTTATTTTGGAGATATTTTAAATGCCGGGCTCAAATCAGAAATAATAAAAAAAGCCGGCAGTTGGCTTCAATATGAGAATACAAAATTGGGTCAGGGAATAGAGGCGAGTAAGGAGTTTTTAAGGGAAAACCCCGCGATGGCAAAAAAAATTAAAGAGTCATTATTTACCGGTGGGCGAGAGGAGGGCTAAATATCTGGCTCTTTTAATTGCCCTGGTCAGTTTTCTTTGGTGGCCGGAACAAACTCCGGTCCTTTTTTTTGGCCTGATTTTTCCCGAGGCCGAGATAAATCTCCGCAAAATTTGCGTTTCTTTAAAGTCAATATCTTTGATGTTGCGTTGACAGAAATAACAATCCATAATTAAAAGGGGATTTTGCTTATATCAATCTCTCCATCTTCTTCAATAACCGGGATATCTTCCTTTTCTGTTTCTCCGGTTTCTTCCTGAGGGGGGGTGGCCGGTGTTGTTTTTCCGGCTGCTCTCGGTCCTAATTGCAATCTTTCAGCGATAATTTCCGTCCTTGTTCTTTTGTTGCCAGAAGAGTCCTGCCAGCTTCTTGTCTGTAATCTGCCTTCAATTAAAGCGAGAGAGCCTTTATTTAAATATTGGGCGGCAATATCAGCTAATTTGCCAAAAAGAACGATATTATGAAATTCCACCTGTTTTTGCTTTTGACCGTTTTTATCGGTGAAAAAACGATCGGTTGCCAGACCAAAAGAAGTCAGCGATTGTCCCGAAGGCAGGGCTCTATTTTCTGGGTCGCGGGTAAGCCGGCCAATTAAAATAACTTTATTGAAATTCATTAAGTATTTATTCGCCTTTTTAATTTCCTTTCGACCTTTTATTCTTCGCCTACTGAGCTTTTATGTAATAAAAGCGAAGGTGAAGAAGAATATTTATTCTTCGCCCAATATCTCTTCTAATTTTTTTTCTATCTCTTTTAGCTCCACTTTAGGTTTGACCATTTTTCTAAGAGACCTTGGCGGTTTTTTAGGAAATTTAGCTACCCTGGGTTCTTTTTTAGCTAAAATAAGATAGCGAAGAATTTGATTTTCTAATTTTATTTTTTTTTCTAAATCAATTAGTTTTTCAGCCGCCAGCTGGAAGTTAATGACTCCCAAATAGGCCTGAGATTGCTCTTTTACCGGATAGGCCAATTTTCTCTTAAAAGGCAATTTTTCTTCAACCCCTAAAACTCCTCCTTTTTCTTGAATTAAAGAGATGATTTTGCTTTGAAGAGTTTTAATCTCTTTTTCTGGCAGGTCTGAAGAAATTAGATAGGTTAATTCGTAAAACTGCATGGCTATATTTTAAATTCTATTATGTCGCCGTCTTGGACAATATAATCTTTACCAACTGTTTTTACTTGTCCCGATTCCCTGGCTTTTTTCCAATTTCCCAGCTCAACTAATTTTTGCCAGGGAATTACCTCGGCTCTGATGAATTTTTCTTGGAAATCAGAATGAACTATGCCGCCGGCCTCGGCCGCGGTTAACCCCTTTTTTAATGTCCAGGCCTTTGTTTCTTTTTGGCCGACAATGGTGAAAAAAGTAATCAAATCAAGAGTATGGTAGCAGTCAACGATTAATCGGTCAAGTTGAGACTTCAGGTTCAATTCTTTTTTTTCTGAATCTGACAATTCAGACATTTCCAATTCATCTTTTAGATTCATTATCAGGTGCTTAACTTTCGGAACTTGGTATGGGCTTTTACCATCGGTATTTAAGAGATAGATAATTGGTTTTTTACTTAAAAGATTTTCTTTCTCTTCTTCCCTTTGTTCCACTCGGGAGGGGGGAGAAGAAAGCTTCCTTTCTTGGATTTCTAAATCTTTCAGCTCAAGTTCAATTTTTATTGTTTCAATATCGCTCGCCGGGTCTATTAGCCCTCCCGAGCGGAGCGAGGGGGAAGAAGAGACGAGATTTCTTCGCCCTGTCACATTTTCAACATCAGGATTTTCAAAGACCCTGACTATTTCCAGGATGGCGTCACAGTTTCTAATTTGGGCTAAAAACTGATTGCCCAGTCCTTCTCCTTGATGAGCTCCTTTGACCAGTCCGGCTACATCTATAAATTCAATAATGGTGGGCGTTATTTTTTCCGGGCCAACTGCCTCGGCTATTTTATCCAATCTTTCATCAGGCACCCGGACCACGCCCACATTGGGATGAATGGTGGTAAAAGGGTAAGCTTTAATATCTACCTTGATTTTGGTTAGCGCTTGGAATAGAGTTGACTTGCCCACGTTGGGCAGACCAACGATGCCTACTGAAAAACTCATAAGATTATGATATAATAATTTTATATGAAAATCAACCCTTTTATATTTCGCGGTTATGATATCCGGGGTTTGGTTAATCGGGACTTAAATCCAGAACTGGCAGAACATTTGGGAAAAGCCTTCGGCACTTTTTTGAAGCGGCAGGGGATTAAAAAAGCCGTGGTCGGTTATGATTCTCGCGCTACCAGTCCAGAATTTAGCCAGGCTGTTATCAAAGGATTGAACTGGGCCGGTATTGATGCGATTGACATCGGTATGGAGCTTATCGGAACATTTTATTGGTCTCAATATTATTTAAATTGCCAGGCCGGTGTTTACGTTACTGCTTCCCATAATCCGGTGGAATACAATGGTTTTAAATTTGCTAATAATTTCTCTGAAACCCTGGTCTCGGAGGGTATCCAGAAGTTAAGACGAATGGTTGAAAACGAAGATTATGAAAAAGCTGATTTATCAGGCAAAGTTGAAAAACGTGACATCCGCCAACTTTATTTTGCTGATTTGCTGAAAAGATTGCCGATAGGCAAAGGATTCAAAGTGGTTATTGACCCCGGTCATTCTACTGCCGGCGTAATTGCCCCGGATTTATTACGAAGAGCAGGCTGCGAAGTTATTGAAAGCCATTGCCAATTAGACCCTTCTTTTCCTTTAGGCGTGCCAGACCCAACCAGCCTTATCGTTGCTCAGCGCTTAAGAGATAAAGTATTACAGGAAAAAGCGGATGTTGGTTTTTCCTATGATGCTGACGGTGACCGGATGGGCATAGTCGATGACAAAGGAAATATCGTCTGGAATGATGTGCTGATGATGCTTTTTGCTATCGGTGTTTTAAATGAGCATCCCGGAGCAACTATTATGTACAATACTCTTTGTTCAAAGGCGGTGGAAGAGACGATTGTAAAATACGGCGGCAGGCCTTTTATGTGGAGAACGGGTCATTCATTCTTAAAGAAAAAAAACCAGGAAGTTAAAGCGGCTTTTATTGGAGAACTCTCAGGGCACTTCTTTTTTTCGGCTGATTTTTACAATCACGATGACGGACTTTATTCAACTTTACGTTTATTAAGTTATTTAGCAGAAATTAATCAGCCGCTATCTAGTGCTGTTGATTCCCTTGCCAAATATATATCAAGCCCGGAAATAAAAATATATTGCGCTGACGAAAAAAAGGTTGAACTGATTAAAAAAATAAGCCCGCTACTCAAGAAAGACTTTCCCCACGACAAAATTATTGAGGATGAACGAGTCGGTGATGGAATCAGGATAGATTTAACCGATGGCATGTTTGTTGTTCGTTATTCTCAAAACGCTCCTTACCTGACGATTAAATTTGAAGCTAAAACAGAAGAAAAATATAATTTTTTGAGGGATTATATAAAAAAATTACTCCTCAATTATAAGGAGATAGATTGGAATTCAGATATAAATTTAAATCTTGAAGTATTCAAAGAGTGAAATTTAAACGAAGCCCATTTTTTTTCTAACCTCTTGAATGGTTGATTGAGCAAGAACCTGGGCTTTTTTTGCCCCCTGGCTTAAAATTTCTTTGATATAAACTTCTCTGGTCAGAAGTTCTTTTCTTTTCCGTTGGCAGGGTTCCAGGGAATTGATTAAAAGCCTGGCTAAAGATTTTTTAAACTCTGAATAACCTTTTCCTTTAAATTTTTTTTCTATTTCCTTAATAGTTTTTCCCGAAAACAGAGAATAAATCGTCAAAAGATTGGCCATACCCGGTTTTCTTTCCAAATCATATTTAATAACTTTTCCCGTGTCGGTAAGAGCTGACATTATTTTTTTCTGAATTTCTTCGGGTTCGTCAAACAAATCAATACAACCCCGCGGCTCGTCGGTTTTTGACATTTTCTTTTTGGGGTTTTGGAGAGACATTATCTTTGCTCCCATTTGAGGAAGTAAAGTTTTAGGTTCTTTAAAAGTTTTTCCAAATCTCTGATTAAATTTCCTGGCAATTGTTCTGGCTAATTCAACGTGCTGTTTTTGGTCTTCTCCTATGGGAACCATATCTGTTTGATATAAAAGGATGTCCGAGACCATTAAAATAGGATAATTCAAAAGTCCGGCATTAATATATTTTTTGTGTTTCCTGGCTTTTTCTTTAAATTGAGTCATTCGTTGAAGTTCGCCCAGAGGAGTAATGGTGCCCAAGAGCCAGGCTAATTCGGTATGTTCTTTTACCTGTGATTGGACAAAAAGAATGCATTTTTCCGGGTTGAGTCCGACAGCCAGATAACTGAGGGCTGTGTCAATGATATCGTCTGGTAGTTTTCTCTGGTCGTAAGGAGTGGTGATGGCGTGTAAATCAACAATGCAAAAAAGACATTCATTTTTATTTTGAAGTTCAACCCATTGCTTGATTGCTCCCAGATAGTTTCCAATATGTAATTCTCCTGTTGGTCTAACGCCGCTAAATACTCGCATATTTTTAAACTTCTATGACCACCGGCAGTATCATGGGGCGTCGTTGAGTCCTGGTGTAAAAAAACTGGCCGATTTTGTTGCGGATTTCCTCTTTGATGTAACTCCAGTTGACCGCTCCGCCGGAGCCCGTTGCTCGATGAACAATTTCAACCACCCTTTTACGAGTATCTTTCAGCAATTCTTTTGATTCTCTGAGATAAACAAAACCTCTTGATATTATATCAGGGGAACCCTTTACTTTTCCAGTTTGTTTATCCACCACCACGACAATGACAAACATGCCGTCTTTGGCTAACATTTGCCGGTCTCTTAAAACAATTTCTCCCACGTCGCCGATGCCCAGCCTGTCAATAAATACATAATTTGTAGCTGCCTTTTCCTTCTCAATAACCGGCGCCTTCGTCTTGTTAAAATTGATAATCTGGCCATTATCCAGGACAAATATCTTGTTTTCGGGAAAACCAATTTCTTTGATGACTTTTTTTGCTTCTTTAAGAAAGTAATGGTTGGCATAAACCGGCAGAACATAGGTTGGTTTTATTTGTCTTATTACTTCTTGGATGGCTTTGATATTGGTATGTCCGCCGACGTGGACATTCATAATTTCGTTGTGAATCACATTATCGCATTTACGGTAGAGGCCGTCTTTTAAGGATTGAACTGTTCTTTCATTTCCGGGAATAACGGATGAAGAGAAGATAATGGTATCCGTTTTTTTAAGTTTTAAGTAACTGTGATTGTCGGTGACCAGGCGGGCAAGAACGGCTTTGGGTTCTCCCTGGCCGCCGGTGCAGATTATTACTGTTTTATTTGGCGGATAATCATCTATTTTTCTGATGTCAATCAGGGTTTCTTTTCCGACTTTAATATAGCCTAATTTTTTGGCTATTGCCAAAATCATTTTCATACTGTAGCCGTCAATGGCTACTTTTTTTCCAATTTTCTGTGTATAATTTAAGATTTCCCGAATTCTCTTGACCTGACTGGAAAAAGTAGCAATTATTATTCTTCCCGGTGCCTCATCAATGATTGTTTTTATATTTTTCCACATGTCTTCTTCGGTAACCAGGGGCTGCCTGTTGACCGCTCCCAGGCTTTCAATCATTAATATGGTTGGTTTATTTAATTTTGAAAGAAAATGATAGGATAATTTTCTGCCGCTTGAATCCACGTCAAGAGTCCAGTCTCCCGTATGAATGGCCGTAGCTACCGGGCTTGAAATTATTACTCCCATCGAATCAATGATAGAATGCTCGACGTCAAAGAAATCTAATTTTATTTGCCCCAAGCTAATTTTTTCTTTAAGAGGGCTTGATTTTACCTTAATTGTTTTTAATCGAGAGGCCGACCCTTTCTTATATTCCTCCATTTTGCGCTTAATTAAAGCTACGGTAAATTCCCGGCTGATAACCAAGGGATAGCCCAGTTTTTCCAAAAGAATGGGAGCAGCTCCAATATGGTCTAAATGGCCGTGAGTAAAAACAACAGCTTTTATTTTTTTTAGTTTGTCTTTTAAATAATTGATATTGGGGATAATATAATCGATGCCGGGCATATCTTCTTCCGGAAACTGAATTCCCATATCAACAATGACGATATCGTTTCCATATTCAAAAACCGTCATATTTCTACCCACTTCTTCTTGTCCGCCCAAAGGAATAATACGAAAATTAGGTTGTTTGGTCATAGTGCCGAGGGCGGGAGTTGAACCCGCAAGCCTTTAGGGCACACGGCCCTGAACCGTGCATGTTTTCCAGTTTCATCACCTCGGCTTTTTATAATTTTAGACCTTTGAGATATTTTTTAAATTCCTCCGAGAAATCAGGATGACGAAGAGCAAATTCAGTTACCGTTTTTAAGTACTCTAATTTATTGCCCGTGTCATAGTATCTGGCATTTTGTATTTCGCAGGCAAAAACCGGATAACCGCTTTTGATAAGTTCGTTAATGGCATCCGGCAGCCAGTATTCGTTATCTTTGCCCGGTTTTAATTTTCTGATGATGCTGAAAATTTCAGGAGGCAGAATGTAGGCTCCGTGAGTAGCTAAATTAGAGGGAGCTTTTTGTGGAAGAGGTTTTTCAACAATTTTTTTAATTCTGAAAATATTTTTTTCCACCGGTACCACCTCAGCTATGCCGTAACGGGAAAGGTCTTCATATTTTTTAATTCTAACGGCTGAAATTATCGCTCCTTCGTATTTTTTATAAGCTGAGAGCATTTGCGAAAGCCGGGGGGGTTGGGCCATAATAAATTCGTCTCCCCAGACAACGGCAAAGGGTTCTTTATCAATAGCTGGTTCAGCCATTAAAAGGGGAATGGCATTGCCATAAGATTCACCCTTTTGCCGGATATAAATGAAATTTGCCAGTTGGGCAATTTTTCTAATTTCTTGTAATAGTTTTTCTTTTCCCTTTGATTTCAAGAATCTTTCCAGTTCAATAGACCTGTCAAAGTGGTCTTCAATTGCTCTCTTATGCCAGCCGGTAACAATGATTATATCTTTAATGGCTGAGGCAACCACTTCTTCCACCACGTATTGAATTACCGGTTTATCTATAACCGGCAGCATTTCTTTTGGCAGGGCCTTGGTTTGGGGCAAGAATCTTGTTCCCCAGCCAGCCGCCGGGATGATTGCTTTTCTAATTTCCATATAAGAATTTTAAACTTTTGGGGGGCAAAAAGGATTTCATTCTCTTCTTCCCCCTCGCTTCCATAAATGGAAGCTCGGTGAATAATTTAAGAGACCTTTTGATTTTCAATTTAGGAATTTGTTGGTAGGATTTGTTTTTTACCCAGCCGGGTTTCGTATAATAATAACAAAATCCTCTTTTTCTTTCAATGCTTTTGTAATCTGGCTGACAATTTTTTGAAACCCAATTAGCGATTTTGAGAGGATGTTTGGGAGAGGGATTAATTATCGTATGGCCGTAATGGGGAGGAATTAAAACGTATTCTCCTCTTTTTGCTCTGACAAAATAAACATCATTGGCCTTTTTTTTCTGGATTAAAAAGATGCCCTCGCCGGCTAAAATTTTGTATAATTCTCCGTAACTGCCAAGATGATAGTGACCTTTAGTTTTGACAAATTCCTCACCCAACATTTCAGGCGGAATGACGGTTACATCATATCTTATATCATTTTTCGTTTTTAATCCCCGATAAATATAATAAAGAGGGATATTTCGGGCGGTCTTGGCCCACTCTCGATCAAATAAGACAGGTATCAGGTCAGATAAATATCGAATTTCCGGATTGGTGCGATTGGCGATTTTTGACTGCCTATTTACTTTTACTTCCATACTCTTTTTGTTTTAATATACCAATTTTCAATTTCAGAAAACCTTTTTGATGGGTCGGTAATAATTTTAGCAGCAACGCCCTTTATTTCTTTTGAAATTAAATAAAGATATTCAGGATTATAAAGAAACACTGCTGGAGCGTCCTCAATTAAAATATCTTGGAATTTTTCCAGGGCCATTTTTCTTTTTTCCTCGTCTAAGGTTTGGCGAGCTTCTTCTAATAGTTTATCAGATTCTTTGTTTTCATAGCCGGCTAAGTTCAACCCGGGATCTTTTATTTGAGAAGAGTGCCAGTAGGGAAAGGGATCAAGAATTAATTCCAGCCCTTGGCCGAAAAGAATCATTTCATAGTTTCTCGGCCTGATTATTTCTTCTGTAAAAAGTTTTTTACTATCAATAACTTTAACCTCAATATTTATTCCTATTTTTCCCCACTGATTTTTTAAAAGATTAGCTACCTCTACTAAAATTGGGTTTGTCGTAGTTACTACTAAGGTAGTTAAAGTAAAGGAAAGAGAAAGAGTTTCTTCCGAGGGAGCGGCGCAAAGCTGGTTTAATTTATCTCTGGTGCTCTTGAGAACTTTGCCGGTGCCGGCTGACAATCCGTAGGGCGTTAGTATTTCTTCTTTATATTTTTCCTGAAACCTAATTACGGCCGTTTTTGTTTTTTCTCCAAAATATCCCGTGATTTCCCCTTCAGGATAAACATCAGGGTCTTGGGCTAAACATTTTTGCAATTCTTGAACTTCGCTTTCCTGAGAGCCGACCTGTAAGTCGCTTTTAAATTGAAAAGCTGGCTCTTTTCTAATAACTTTTTCTCTCATGCCGTTTTCTTTGGCGACGAATCCGGCTTCCTCTAAAATTTGTTTAGCTTTTTCCGGGTCAAATTCATAAATTTTTGATGGATTTTCAAAACCATAAATTTCGGGCAGGATTGGCGAATTTACCGTTTTTCCTTGACCCGCTAAAACTTCATTAATAATTTCTTCTTTGTTTGTTC
>Ga0172362_10005043_pt1 | contig 11450 bp, 9 predicted proteins | sample LakKivs1_kivu2a2_FD_114534 | JGI IMG/M metagenome (GOLD analysis project Ga0172362, IMG submission 114534) | Sediment microbial communities from Lake Kivu, Rwanda - Sediment s1_kivu2a2 | ecosystem: Environmental > Aquatic > Freshwater > Lake > Sediment | place: Rwanda: Western Province, Lake...
CCGTTCGTCGTGAATCATGCCTCGTCATCCGCCTTCGCCGATCTGGCCGCCGCCATGGGTCGCCACCTGTACCTCTCAAAGGTAGGGGAGAGAAATGTCGTGATGAGAATGCGGGAGACGGGCGCGGTTCTGGGTGGCGAAGGTAGTTGCGGGGGCGTAATATTCTCGAACTTGGCCGCCACTAGAGATGGAATACTTGCCACGGTCGCCACTGCTTCGCTAGTCTCAGAGGCCGGCGGCATTAGTGATATCCTAAGACCCTATTCGCGATATCATCAGTACAGACAGAACGTGCCCTATGGCAACGCTTCAATCGACGAAGATAGATTGTTCTCCAAGCTGAAGAATGCTTTTCCAGACACGGAACATGAAGAATGGGACGGTCTGACGTTCCGCGAGTATGACGGTTGGGTTCTGATCAGGCCCTCGAAGACGGAACCGATCATAAGAGTCATGGTTGAGGCGTCCTCGGAAGACCGGGCCCGTTCACTAGCTCTTAGATACGCTGATGCCGTTAGGAAAGCCGTCAGCTAGGTCGATTGGGTTAGCTTCTTCCGGAATACTTCTTCAGGAGGACTTCTCTTCGCTTCCTCAGCATATTCAGTTGCCTTTCCAGCAGCGCTGATTCCTCATCTATCCTCCTCATCTCCTCCATTGCTCCCGCGCTGGCCGTGGTCGCAAGCACTTGTATGTCTCGCGACTTCGGGATCCTTTCGGTCTGACACGTCAGCTCGCCAGAGTTCACGTCGACGGTCAACTTGATCTTTCTCGCCAACCCGAAGTACCTCCGATTTGTGCTCTCCTCCTCCCATGATCTGACTATTCCGGCCTTCTCCATCAACCTGAGATGTCTCACGACGGCCTGAGGCCCAGAATCCGACAATCTCACCAAGTCTAGGAAATAGGTCGGACTCACACTGAGCCTCCTTATTATCCTGAATCTGGTTGAATTCCCCAGCAGCCAGAGCATCTCCTCTAGGCTCTCCAACTTCCTCCCACTATGTAACACAGGGCAACTCTTAAATATTACTCACTAAATGTGACTAACACTAGGTGACAATCAACGAGTTTAGATGGTAGGTTGGCCGGTAGACTTGGAAATCCGGAATCTGCGACGATTGCGGGCCTGGCTCTGGCATTTTCCGCAGGGAAGAGTCGCCTTTCAGAGTTTCCAGTGCCGGTAGTGTTTAAAAGAGGGCTTGCGCGTGCTTATTTCTGTAGTGACAGAGGAGGGGTGGTCTAGGCCAGTTGAGCAGAGACGACTCTGAGAGCGAGAAGGATCAAGGCAAGAACTACATGCACTTGAGGGTGGCCGAGGCGCTTTCAACAGACGTCGGGAGAGGTATAGCAAGGGTGGATCCAGCTGTCGTTGAGGACCTGAATCTCCAGACTGGAGATGCGATTGAGGTGGTCGGAAAGAAGAGGACGTTTGCTCTGATATGGCCAGCCCATCCGAGAGACACCGGAAGAGGCCTGATACGCATCGACGGCTACACAAGGGAGAACGCTGGCGTGAGCATCGATGACAGAGTCAAGGTTAGAAAGGTCACAGCGAAATATGCAGAGGTGGTGAAACTTGCACCAACAGAGCCACTCAAGATCATGGGAGGAGAAGAGTTCATAAAGAGTCAACTCATCGGACGGATAATATCGAAGAGAGACGTACTTCCGGTTAGGATAATGGGCAGGACGATAAACCTGATCGTCACTAGCTTCTCTCCGGGTGCCGATGCCGTCATAGTGAACGACTACACTCAGGTTTCAATCAGCGAGAAACCGCAACCACCACCTAGGGACATTGAGAGGATCACCTACGAGGACATAGGCGGGCTGGAATATGCCATCCAGAAAGTCAGGGAAATGATAGAACTGCCGCTGAGACACCCTGAGCTATTTGAGCGACTCGGCATAGAGGCGCCTCGTGGTGTTCTGCTGCACGGGCCTCCAGGGACCGGCAAAACGCTACTGGCGAAGGCGGTTGCCAGCGAGACAAGCGCGAACTTCGTCAGCATCAGTGGTCCCGAAATAATGAGCAAGTACTACGGTGAGAGTGAACAAAGGCTCAGGGAGATATTCAAAGATGCGCAGGAGAATGCCCCGAGCATAATCTTCATCGATGAAATAGACTCCATCGCTCCGAAGAGGGAAGAGGTCACAGGGGAAGTCGAGAAGCGGGTCGTTGCCCAACTGCTGTCTTTGATGGATGGGCTGAAATCCAGAGGAAAGGTCGTGGTCATTGGCGCAACTAACAGAGTGAATGCTATTGATCCTGCTCTCAGGAGACCAGGAAGGTTCGACAGGGAAATAGAGATCGGCGTTCCAGACAAGCGCGCGAGGCTAGAGATCCTGCAAATACACACTCGCGGGATGCCTTTGTCTGAAGATGTAGATCTGAAGTCTCTGTCTGATGTGACCCACGGATTCGTGGGAGCGGATCTCTCCGCTCTGTCAAAAGAGGCGGCGCTAAGATCACTCCGCAGGATACTCCCTCACATTGACCTAGAGGCGGATGAAGTTCCATCAGAAGTCCTCGCCAACCTCAAGGTCACGATGCAAGACTTCAGCGACGCCCTGAAGGAGATAGAGCCTTCTGCGATGAGAGAAGTCATGATAGAGACCCCCAACGTTCACTGGGAAGACATCGGAGGATTGGAGGAGGTCAAGAGGGAACTGAACATGAGCATCGAGTGGCCCCTGAAGTATCCCGAGCTTTTCGAACACCTAGGGATAACGCCTTCGAAGGGAATACTACTCTACGGGCCGCCTGGAACGGGGAAGACTCTTCTCGCAAAGGCGCTTGCAACTGAATCGGAGGCCAACTTCATCTCGATAAAGGGACCTGAACTCCTGTCCAAATGGGTGGGTGAGAGTGAGAAAGGAATCAGGGAGGTTTTCAGGAAGGCCAGACAGGCTGCGCCATGCATAGTATTCTTCGACGAGGTCGATGCGATCGCGCCCACAAGGAACGAGGGGGCCGGCGACGCCATGGTGACCGAACGTGTCATCAGCCAATTGCTCACTGAACTGGACGGCCTAGAAGAGCTCAAGAATGTGGTGGTCGTCGCGGCGACGAACAGGCCGGACATGCTGGACGCTGCTTTGCTGAGAGCTGGCAGGTTCGACAAACTGATTCGACTCTCTTGGCCCGATGCCGAAAGCAGAATGGCGATCTTCGAGGTTCACCTCAGGGGCAAGCCACTGGATGATGACGTGAACATCTCGGAACTCGTCAACGCGTCCGAAGGTTTCACTGGTGCCGACATTGCTTTCTGCGTCAATGAAGCAGCGCTGCTCGCGCTGAAGGAGGCGATTCACTCGATGGGAGAAGGAGAACAGCCGAGCAGTATTACTCCAAAGCTAAAGATATCCCGAAGACATCTACTTGAGGCCATAAACAAGGCAAGGGTTCCGTCAAAAGAGGAGCGTGTCATTCACGAGCAGGTCATGGACCGGTTCTCGAGATCTGCAAGGACTGAGATCGGTGCGCTACAAAAGCTAGTCTCGTAAGCTTGGCCGAGATGACGCTCGAAGCACAAGCCTTTAGTGTCTCCGCTCCCATGAGAAAGCTGGCGTATCTAAGTTGAGACGGCTGGTTGCCCTAGTGGTCATCGCCCTGATGTCCGCACTCGCATTCATTGCGACTTCGCTCATCATAGTACCGCTACCGTGGACTGGAGGATACTTCAACCTCGGCGATGCTGCCGTCATATTGTCCGGTCTACTCTTCGGGCCTGCCTTGGGCGGTGCCGTTGGCGCAATCGGGCCAACCGTGGCGGATATCATTGCTGGTTACTACGTATTCGCACCCGCCACCTTGGTCGCAAAAGCACTCGAGGGGGCACTATCAGGTCTGATCGTGGGAAGACTAACCAAGATGGATAGTAGGACGGCGAGGAGAGTATCGCTGATGACGACGGGACTGTATGGACTCGCCGGTGTCGGCATCCTCGTCTATCTGATGCTCACGAGCCAAACGTCAGAGACTCTCCTGATGTCCGGCACTTGGGCTGTTGTGTTCATCGCGTTCTCGTTCGTCATACTGATGACGACCTTGCGGGGACAATGGTCAGACACTACTGCTGCCATACTGGCCGGCGCCATAGGGGCGACTCTTATGGTAGGCACATACTTCCTGTACGAACAGTTCCTGATGGGCGTCCCTGCTATCTTGGAAGTCGTGCCAAACTGCCTCCAAGGCATGTTGGGTTCGGGAATAGCTGGAATGGTGTACGGCTACAAGGGGCTGAGAGACCGAATAGATTCCGTCAACCGATAGCCCGCCACAGTTCATCCGAGGGTGCGTCAGTGATGACGCGGCTCCTACCTTCACTGGTTATCACACGACCACTTGCTCGCTCAGTGAATCTACCTATGACCCTCAGACGCGCGGCTCCTAGCTTGCACTTCGTCAGAACCCCGTCAACCCCATGTGGCGAGCACGAGACGAGTATGGATCCAGACGAGATCAACTTGTATGGATCAAGCTCAAGCGCATCCACTATAGCTTTCGTCTCTCGTCTGACGGGGACTTCATCAAGATTCGCCCTGAATCCTAGATCGGCTGCGACCGACATCTCATAGAGCCCGCCCACGAGTCCTCCCTCAGTGGGATCGTGCATAGACTTGACGCAGGCGTATCTTCCGAGCTGTGTCGCCAACTTCGAAACGCTCGTCCTGACCACGAGTCTCTCAGCTCGTGCCAAGAGAGCGGTGGCAACTCCCTTCTCCATCAGTTCCTTCCTGTTCTCGGATGCGAGGATTGCTGTCCCTTCGATCGCAACCTCTCCTCCCATCAGTACGAAGTCTCCAGGCCTAGCATCTGAAGGAAACTTGGGCCTCCTTCTCGACGCTCCGATAGCCGTAGCGATTACTATCGGCTGGGGGATGTAGCTCACGTATTCAGTGTGTCCTCCAATGACTGCGACCCCCAAGTTTCTAGCTTGCTGATGAATGTCCGAGAACAATCCCTTGGCCTCTCGGGCCTCCATATCCATGGGCATCAACACCGCAATCGACAGCCAATCAGGCTCAATGCCAGACATCGCCACATCATTCGTTGCAACGTTAACGACTATCCTTCCGAGAAACTTCCGTGATCCAGTGACCGGGTCTGTCGATGATATCACCCACACGTTGTCACACTTCGTGGCCGCGAAATCCCGTCCTACACCTGGTCCCTGAACAGCGTCACGTCTGGGTGCTCCGAGCTTGTCGAACACGAACCGTCTCAAAAACTCAATGGGGACTTTGCCGGGGCTAGGTGTCTTCACATGTCTGTCGACCAGTCCAAAGATTATATTGCTTGCTGTCTCGATGCCTTCCGTCAATTGGACGATGCGGTGAGAGCATGGGATGGGTTGCCTTCTCTCACTGCAACGGAGCTGAAGCTTCTGGAAATTGTCGAGAGAACACTGTTGAGACGAAGGACGCCAACCATTCGGGCTCTGGAGAGGGGCTCCCAGATGACAGCCGACAGGCTAAGGAACATCTTCGCGAGACTATTCAGCAAAGGTCTTCTTCGCTATTCCAGCCCATCAAAACGCTCTCTGGCCCTGACGTTCTCGGGCTATGACGTGCTCGCTCTGAACGAGCTGAAGGACAAGCTTGGGCTGGTTCAGTTCAGTCCATCGGCGTCCAAGGGCAAGGAGTCTGACATCCACGTAGGGACAACTTCTTCGGGCGAAGATCTCGTGATGAAGTTCTACAGGTTCGGGAGAGTCAGTTTCAGATCCGTCATGTCCAAGAGAGAGATGTCCTTACATAGACTGCCTTGGGTGTTGATGTCGGCGAGAGCCGCTTCGCTGGAAGCAGATGCATACAGGCGCTTGGAGGAAACAGGCGTATTGATCCCGCACTTAGTCGCGATCAACAGGCATGTGCTCGTGTTCAAGACAGTACCTGGGGTTCTACTGCAATACGTTCAACATGCCGACATTGAGCTGGCCAGGAAGGTGTTCGAACAACTGAGAAAAATGTACGAAGACGCGGGGATGGTGCACGTTGACATGAGTCCTTTCAATGTCTTGATCGGAGATGACGGTCTAGTCTATCTCATTGACTTCCCACAATGGGTGTTGAGTTCCCACAGGAACGCCCGAGAGTACTTGGATAGGGATATACGGAACATACTGGAGTTCTTCAAGAGAAGGCATGTGGACATTGACCCGCATGAATTGTTGGCTTGGGCCAATCTTACATCTGCTTCAGAATGACTTCCTTGCTCCACTTCACTCGATCAGGCGATTGTCGCGACTAGACCTCAGTCCCGGGAGCCAGCGAAACGTAGAGTATGTTGTTCCCCCTGATGATGACTCTTCCGAGATTGCTCACTTCCTTGCTTCTGTCGTGTTCAACGGCACCGGTTAGGATGAGGTTCATCTGCAGATCCATCTTGTCAAGTTGCCCAGTGTAACCAAGATCGTTCTTCAGCTTGACGAGGATCTGCTTGCCGACCATCCAGCGCAAGATCTGCAACGGCTTCCTGTTCTGGCTGTCCTTGGGTTTGGGTTCGCTCAAGCTGACCGCCCAAGAGATGATTCATGGGGTAAAAAGACTTTCTAACGGCCTACTCAGTGGAAATGAGTGTCTCCCAACTGAGGGAATTCCTTTTATACCTTAGAAAAAGCCGCGTAGTCGTCAGACCATGTCAGAGAAAAAGGAAGACGTCCTGGTGCTTTGGTTTGATCAGATAGGAATAGAGGACGTCCCGCTTGTGGGTGGAAAGTCCGCAAGTCTGGGTGAGATGACGAGAAGGACGAAGGCTCCAGTACCGAACGGGTTTGCCACAACTGCCAAGGCGTTCCGACTGTTCGTCGACAGGAACAACCTGAAGGCTAGAGTGGAAAAGGCCCTTTCGGTCCTCAAGGACCCGAATGACACACAGACTTTGAGCAAGGTAGGGCACGACATCCGTGAGATGTTCATCCAGGCGAAGGTTCCGGATGAACTCAAGTCTGCGATAGTTGCGGCCTATCACCAGCTCGAACTCATGAAAGGCGTCGGGCAGAATCCTTCAGTTGCGATCAGGTCATCTGCGACAGCAGAGGACTTGCCTGATGCGAGCTTTGCTGGTCAGCAGGAGACCTACCTCAATGTCAACGGACCTGACGGAGTCGTGGACAGCGTCAAGATGTGCTACGCGAGCCTCTTCACGGACAGAGCGATCTTCTACAGAGTTCAGAAAGGCTTTGATCACATGGCCGTAGCACTCTCAGCTGCTGTTCAACTTATGGTTTATTCAAAGGCCTCGGGCGTTGCTTTCACGTTGGATGTCTCCACGGGAGATAGATCCGTCATTCTGATAGAAGGGAGCTGGGGTCTAGGCGAATATGTCGTTCAAGGCAAAGTGACCCCGGACGAGTTCGTCGTCAGAAAATCAGACCTTGCCATCGTGAAGAAGGAAATACCGGTGAAGAAGATAATGCTGGTTCGATCCAAGAAGGGTGGTACGGTCGAGGAACAGGTACCCTTGGAGAAACAGAAGTCTCCAGTTGCCAATGACAACCAAGTGAAGGAGTTGGCTAGGTATTGTGTGGCCATAGAGGAGCACTACAAGAAACCGATGGATATAGAGTGGGCTCTCGACGAGAGAGATGACAAGATATACATCCTCCAAGCCAGACCAGAAACCGTCTGGTCCACAAAGACAGTGGAGAGACCAGAGCAGAAGGAGATTGCGACCGCGACAGACAGGACAGTTCTGGTTCAGGGCCTTCCTGCTTCCCCGGGATTGGCGGTGGGCAAGGCACACATAATTCTGGATGTGGAGAAGCTGAGCGACTTCCAAAGCGGCGAGGTGTTGATCACAGAGATGACGGCCCCGGAGTGGGTGCCTGCCATGAGGAAGGCCGCGGCCATCGTGACGAACAGTGGTGGTATGACCTCTCACGCTGCGATAGTGAGCAGGGAACTTGCCATACCTTGCATAGTGGGGACCGCCAGCAAAGGGAAGTCCGCGACTGACTCGATTCCCAACGGCGAGGTCATAACAGTCGATTCCAAGCTAGGGGTAGTGTACAAGGGAGCCATAGAGGAGGCCGTCGTGAGGAAGAGTGCCACCGGCCCAGCGGGTCCAGTGGCTGTCGCTGCTGAATCCTATCCAGTCACGGGCACTAAGATCTACGTCAACCTTGGTGAACCAGAGCTAGCTGAGAAAACCGCGGCTCTCCCAGCGGATGGTGTTGGACTCATGAGAGAAGAGTTCATCTGGGCAGCAGACATCGGAGAGCATCCCCTTTACCTCCTTGAGACAGGACAACCCCAGAAGGTAATAGACAAGCTGGCGGACGGGATAGCCAAAATCTGCAGAGCTTTCTATCCAAGGCCTGTGGTGCTCAGGCTGACAGACTTCAAGAGCAACGAGTACAAGGATCTCAAGGGCGGAGACAAGTATGAGCCTACTGAACCGAGTTCACTTCTCGGATGGAGGGGAGCTTCAAGATACTATGACCCCAAGTACTTGCCGGCGTTCAAGCTAGAACTCGCAGCCGTGAAGAAGGTCAGGCAAGAGTACAGCCTAAGGAACCTGTGGGTAATGGTGCCATTCTGCAGGACCATCACTGAGATCAGGAAAGTCACCGAGATCATGAAAGAAGAAGGCCTCGAAAGGGGACCAGACTTCAAACTCTGGGTTATGGCCGAGATACCGAGCAACATATTCTTGGCAGACAAGTTCAATCAGTACGTAGACGGGTATTCGATTGGATCCAACGATCTCACGATGTTGATCCTGGGTGCGGACAGGGACAACGAGACAGTCGCTCACATTTTCGATGAAAGAGACTTAGCAGTCAAGAGGGCGATTGCCCACCTGATCAAGATAGCACACAGGGATGGCAAGACAGTAAGTATATGCGGTCAGTCGCCGAGCGTCTATCCGGAATTCAATGACTTCCTAGTGGGCGTGGGTATTGACTCGATAAGCGTGAGTCCTGATGCAGTCGTATCCGTGAGGAAGCGCGTTGCATCGGTGGAACAAAGGATCCTGCTCGATCGTTCGACTGGCAAGGGCTTGGCTCCGGATCCGAACATCGACCTTCCATAGTACCGGCTTCAGGAATTCACTGAACGGGTAGCCGTTCGGTCGGCGATCACTAGGTGCTGTTCTTCTCGGGTCGGACTGCTATCTCTTGATTCCTGGGTCAGTGAACAGATCAGCTTCGTCAATGCTCTTGGTGGAGAATTCCGACACGATGGCGCCATCCGGTCCAGCTTGGAACCAATGGAGGGTATTAGGCCACAGCGTACACTGGTCACCCGGCTTCAGTTCAACTTCGTGCCATGCTGTGTAGTAAGCTCTTCTAGATTCGGGGATCATAGCATGAGGGCTTGCCGTCTTCGGCCCTGGAACATAGAGATACACTCTGCCGTAGCGACAGCGGAAGGTCTCTTCTTTGCCGGGATAGTCTCGAATAGGCGGATGCCTATGCTCCGGGCAGATTTGACCTGGTAGCAGAATCAGTTCCTTGGCACAGCAACGCTCAGTGTTCACATAGACCACTATCTGCACGCCGAAGTGTTCGAGGTCCCCTAGCCCGAGGTCTGCCACCTCAAGGTTGGCGACCTCATCTGGCCTCAGTAGAATTCCCATTCGCTTCAGCAACGCCAAGCTCCTTTCCTTGGCCTCTTCTCGGTCCATGATCTTGACCATGTGCCCGCTCTGAGAGAATAAAGATGTCACGGGATCTCTCTCTAGCTCAGACCATTCGTCCAGTGCTTCGGATCAGATCGACCTGCCGCGAGAAAACCCTTTTTATGGAAGTACCGAAGCCCTTGGTGTGGCAATGATGGCGGATCCGCATGTTGCTTTGATCGTAGGCACTGGAATGTCGAAACTGTTCGATCTGCAGAAGTCCCGCATATTGTCGACAAAGTACGGCGAGACATTCATGGGAACGTGTGAGGTATCAGGAAAAGAAGTGCTGGTCGTGCCTAGACATGGACCCGAGTATTCCGTGCCTCCACACAAGGTGAACTACAGGGCCATCATCCGGTCGATCAAAGACGCTGGTGCATCAATCGTGATCGCCACGAACGCCGTTGGCTCAGTGAACAGGAAGATGAAGCCTGGGGGGTTCGTCGTACCCGATCAGATGCTCGACTTCACAAGGGGGCGGATCCAGACTTTCTATGAGGGCGACGGTGAGGTCGTCTTCACTGATGTCACTAACCCTTACTCGACCAGAGTGCGTGGCGCGCTGTGCGACGTTGCGAAGAGGCTACGCATCAAGGTTCAAAGGAAAGGCGTCTACGTGTGCACAGAAGGCCCGAGATTTGAGACTGCAGCTGAGATACGGATGTTCTCAAGGCTGGGTGGTGACATAGTGGGCATGACTGGAGCCCCCGAGGCCTTTCTTGCGAGAGAGGCGGGTATAGAGTACGCGACCCTGTGTATCGTGACTAACTGGGCAGCTGGGATCGCTCCTGAGGTGTCGCACGGAGAGGTGCTGGATGTGATGAAGAAATCAGGCCCAGTGGCCAGAGACGTAATCAAGTCCGCAGCTGAGCAGATTTATGGGGAGTCATGAACATGGGAGCCCTAATAGAAGGAGGGACGGTCCTTACCCCGCGTGGTCCGATTAGAAGCGGTGCCGTTGCGATAGACGGCAACAGGATCGAAGGCGTGGGACGAGCGGAGGATGTTAGGCGGAGCTTCAGCCACTTGGACAAATTAGATGCGAGAGGTTGTCTCGTAGTCCCAGGTCTGGTAAACTCGCACACCCATTGTGCCATGACTCTGATGAGAGGCTATGCTGAGGGCATGTCTCTCATGAACTGGCTGAACAGCATATGGAAGGTGGAGGCAAAGCTCACACCCCAGGACATTGAACTCGGGGCCCAGTTGGGCGCTTACGAAGCACTCCTCTCTGGAACGACGACTCTCAACTCGCAGTACTTCTACTCGGATGAGGCGAGCGAAGTACACGCGTTCGTCAGGACAGGCATAAGGGCCGTGGTAGGACACGGATTCTTCGAGAGGACGAGGGACACGGGGCTAAAGCTCACTGAAAGAATGGCAAGAAAGTGGCACGGTGCCAATGGAGGGAGGATAAGAATCAGTGTCGACCCTCATGCTCCATATTCGACTGGACCGGATGCATACATTGAGGCAGTTCAATTGGCGAAGAAGCTCAACGAAGACCTGGGCGCCAAAGGCAAAGTCATAGTGCACACTCATGTCGCCGAAGCACCAGATGAAGTCAAACAGGTCCATAACAACTTCAACGTGGATGTCTCGCAAGGGATCGTCAAGTACTTGGATGGCCTTGGCGTTCTTTCCGATCTCATGGTTGCCGCTCACGTCATCCACCTGAGCGACGAGGAGGTGGGGATTCTCGGTGCGAGGGGAGTAGCGGTCGCTCTTTGCCCGGTCTCGAATCTGAAGCTGGCGATGGGTGTTGCACCATACGAGAAGTTCAAGGCGGCGAATCTGAGAGTTGGTCTCGGAACAG
>Ga0172362_10005044_pt1 | contig 11450 bp, 7 predicted proteins | sample LakKivs1_kivu2a2_FD_114534 | JGI IMG/M metagenome (GOLD analysis project Ga0172362, IMG submission 114534) | Sediment microbial communities from Lake Kivu, Rwanda - Sediment s1_kivu2a2 | ecosystem: Environmental > Aquatic > Freshwater > Lake > Sediment | place: Rwanda: Western Province, Lake...
AGCCGCTCTCTCTGATATGGAGTGTAGCGCTATGGAGTGGTTGGGTAAGTGATTTTGAATTTATGGATAAATCAACCCTCGTCATCAAGCCTAAAGAACCATTTAAGGGTAGCTTCCAGAAGCTCGATTGAGCATGACACCACTTCCACAACGCCTAGAGAAATCGCACCTTCTGGCTTAATGTGTTGTTATAAGTTAACTTACCATCGGGGCTAGTAAATTTTATCTTCACACGACAATCAACCGCATTTTCCCGTTGGTAAAAATGTCTTATCCAACAATCACGTCTCAGGTTAATGACTAGAATATACCAACAAATACTTTGCCCTTCTTCATATCCAGCACTAAGCCGAGCTTCACAAAATACAACTTTAGGTTTAGAAAGCCATAGCTTTAGCAACATCCCCACCACCCCCAATGGAGCAATAATTTCAACTAGAAATTGCCAATTACTATATAGCCAATGAGCCACGTAACAAACGTGTCAAATCCCCCAAGATTCCTCAACCCCTTTGCAAGAGAACCGGCGTAACAGGGCCAGAGGATTCCTAAACCTTACTGATGAGAATTGACGTACGCTCGAATTCTGGATCCATCAGACTTAATTGATCCCGCACGAGTTGGCGAAATCTCCGTGCGGGTTCGATACAATATTCAAAGAGTTCATGTTCTGTCAATTGCAAGTGGGGATACAAGAGCTTGAGATATCCTGCCGCCATTCTTTCTACTGCTCTTTTGTCACGGATATCTCCGCCTATTTTACATTTTGCGTTCACATATTCAATATAGCCTGCTGACCGCCGAAGTTCATGAATCACTTCACCGAAGAAATCAGCCTTAAAACCAGGCCCTGTCGCCAAACACTTGGGCGTGACACGGGGAAGTTCCCACCCGGGCAGTATGCCATGTAAACGGTCAATGAAAGCGGTTTCTTGAAGGAAAGCTGGGAGGTGCGTGAATAGTATTTCATTTGCTGGGTGCTTGCTACTATCTAAAGGAACGTTAGCAAGCATGACAATGCTTGCTTCGGCCGACGCTTGCTGACGCCCTCGGGAAAAGCGCCCACTTTCCATATAGTCCTTGAGCACTCCAATCACTTCTCCAGGATTGTCAAACGAAAGTGTTTGCACCTCGTCAAAGACAACCACATCATATCTTGTTAATAAGCCTGGAATCCGAGTAGCATTGTTGTAGAAAAGTACTGCAGCTGTTACTTTACCTCCGCTGAGAAGCCTGGCGTAGCGCGAAAGATTGAGGAACACGAAGGATTTGCCAGTACCTTTTGGTGCTAATTCGATCAGGTTCACACGGCTTTGAACGAGCGGCACCAAGCGTCCCAATAGCAACAGTTGCTTATCAAAATCATATGCTTCAGGATTGTACCCGATACTTGTCATTAGCAAGCGGCACCATTCTTCTAGGGAAAACTCGGCCCTTTGCGTACAGAAGTAGTCTAGGTTCAAGGCCCCTATCTGCATAGGGCTGAAGTCGATCATTCTTACCTCGCCTTTTGCATGTGACGCTTCAGAGCTTGGGGGCATATACACCAACTTTCCTGCGCCCCACATCCCACCGATTAGCAGTAGCGGGTACTGATCAAGTATAGCCTTGTTGATTCGGCCATTCTCAATATCGAGGGATGGTATCCGAAGCTTGCGTACATTCGTGTCAAGATCCACAGTTACGCTGAACTCATCCATGATAGTCAAGGTTTCCCCTTCTGCGAGACGGTTTTTGAGGCTTTCCCTTTGGTCCTTAGAGGGTAGATGAGCTCGTATGAATTGCTGGATCTTGGAGCGCGCTTCATCGTCGAGTACACCCGATGGACAGAAACGGTCAATTATCCACTCCCCCACATAAGTAGGAACGCTTCGCGTTCCAAAGCCAGCCTTTTCCATTAAAGACTTGTCAACCAATACCTCACCAAAATGCTTGGACAACTTGTCTTCAGGTCGGTTATCCATCATTAGACACTATCTCCAAAAATTCCCATCTCAGAAGGTCGCCACATTCTCATGATCGGAAGCCTGAGCATTGCATCTTGGCTTTGAGCACTACCATAGGCATTGAACAAAATCAGCACCTTAACCAGCACTTCCTCCCCAGTGGTAACAGGGGCTTTCGTTGGCAAAAACATAGTAATCTCACTCGTGAGGCACTCGCTTTCAGGAGGTAACCGCAATAGCTGAGTCTCAATAGCTTGCGACGGAATCTGGATACGCACCATAGACAATGTTACTCGGTTTGGGTTCATAAGCACCAGTTTTATCCTCTGCTCACGGCCGAGGTTCAAAGGTGATCCTCTGTACAGAAGGGCTAAAGGTAACCACGGTTGTGGTTCTAGCTCGAATTCTAAATGAGCAACAATTGTTTCTTCAGGTGTAAGACCACCATGGGTCAAGCCGCGCGGCTTGACTTCAATATACGTGTATCCCTTAGGTATAGCGTAATCTTCCGTTAACCCAAATTCTGTTTTACTCAATACGTACCACTGGCCCGGATCAAGAACTGACGCATCAGTTACAACAGCAAAACGAGCGTGTTCCTCATCAAGCTTAGAATATGCAGGCCTAACGGCTCTGTGTGCACCGTCGGGGAGTTTGACCGAACCATGGTCGCTGCTTACTATTACCTTCACCTTGCCCTTTGTCGCTAACACGTGTACCGCCTCACTAACCATCCTTGCTAGCCAGCACAGACTGTATTGGATTAGGCCTTCGCGTTCTATCCACTGGCCATGTGCGAGCCTGTCCAAATCATCATATATATAGACATAGAGCCTTGCATCTTGTGCAACTAGCCGTGACAACGAAGGCTCATTCCGTGCGAATGCAACGGTATCTTCACCCCACCTGCTGCAAAGCAGTACACCAGGATCTGCTGGATCTCCTGCCTCAGCAGGCAGTTGTCCTGATAGGAGCGCAGTTTTTGATATGAAGGTTACGCTGGGTAACATGGACAACCTTGGCTGAGGGTCACCAAGCAGGAATAGCCCTTCTTTGTGCATGTGCCTGACAAGGTCCATCGCGTGCAGCCAGTCCAAGTTATCGACAATTACCCACAGAACAAAAAACCCCTCGTCAATAGTCTTTTCAACATGCTTGGCAATTGCATGCACCAGAGGTGTTGACGCATCATACTTTAGTGTTGGATACTGATTGTATACCCAGTCCTCATAGCATCGCATATATTCATCAACCTCTTTTCTTTCAAGGTCAGCGTGTTGAAGCTCTGATCTGTAGGGAAGATACTCCTGAGTTACCCATTCTGCCCATTCACGCCACTGCCAAGTTCGTTCGGGATCCGGTGGCGCTGGTACACACGACTTTGGCACTCTAGTATCCAGCTCATCAATTAACCCTTTAGCTTCGTCTAATGAATCGAAACGTTTGCGCAGTTCTAAGATAGTCACCAGGTCACACCCGCCCATATTCCCCAACAAATACAAGTAGATAGCCTCAATTTCTCCTATCAACTCACCTGACATTTCTGGTAGCACTTGAACTATTGAAGGACTGTCGATCAGACGGCTTTTCCAATAAACCTTGGCATAGCGGCTCAGTATGTTAGCCACGGGGGCAGGTAGGCTGATCCGGGGCAAACGGCCAACATCCACAAACGTAGGAAGATATCTCTCCTCCAGACTTGAGACCCACTCCACCTGCACGTCTTTCGGATAGTTTGAGAGCACTTTTAGTCGTGCAACTAACTGAGAACGAGCAGTCGGTTTTCCCAAAAGCCACTCGTATGCTAGTTTGAGATCACCAGTAGCCGTACGGCACCAGAGCATCTGCCTCTCCTGTAACCACTCTTCTAACTGGCTCGGTAGCTTCTGAGTGCCCTTTTCGAGATACGAAGTAACTAGTGCTCCAAAGTGTTTCCATGATGGAGACTGTTCTTCCCAGCATGGCCCCACACACTGGCCAAGTACATACCCCTTAATGTCCTTGAGGATACCCTGAGGCTCTGGCTTTTCAAGGAGACAAAGTTGAAGAATGACCTGCGAATTTAGCTCTGGCGGTAGAGCTCTTATTCTCCAGCGGTCTCTTAACATTGCCTCAGGATCAGCTTCTTCGAACTTTACCTCCTTGTAGCCCTGCAGGTAGTCTCTAATCCATTGGCAGACAGCTGGATGGCGAGCATGGATTACCAACGAAGAATCCGAATACAGACAGCCTCGGATTGCCCGTAGTGCTGGCGTGTAGTCTAGGATGTTGTCCAAGACCCTAGCGTCTTCTGGTAGCCCTTCGAGGCTCAGTCGATGTGGATTGAAAACTACCCTAATCATCTGGATATCCGGTAAGCAATTCTTTCAATACTTGAGCAATTTCTTTCCGAGAGACCTTCTTTGAGAATTTGGTTAGGACGTCCATGAGGCTCTGCCTAAATTCTGCAACGGGTTCGAGCCCAGGCGGTATTGGCGAAGGCGGGATACCTTCGAGTTCCCCTTTTGCCTGTCCAAAAGACCGGGCAAATTCTTCCAGCTTCGACTTGTCCCAGTGTTCTATCTCTCTACCCAAACCCAAAGACTCAGGGACAAGGTCGAACAAGCCTTTTTGTATGTTGGCTTCACCAGTTAGCGTCTTCTCTACTGCATCCAGTAATGCTTTAGCAGTGTCACTGCTCTTTTCTGCTCTAGTCTGATCTATTGCTAGACCTTCTCGCCACTCAATTAGGCGATTCGCAATGTCCCCAATAGACACTCCTGTCGCAGGAGGCCTTGTTCCCGTCAGCAATTGATACATTGTGTCTAAGTAACGGGTCCCACCAGATTGCAACTTATGGTACAGTACATGGTATGCAAGTGGATATTCTACGATCGAGCCTATCATATCTCCATCCCAATGCAAGACCATCTTGCGTTGTGTATCCGTAACAATAAGCTGAGCCCAGTTGTAGCGCATATACGCTCCGAGAAACATTTCGATAGCATTTGTGCTCATGCCGAAAGGAGGCAGACGCAAGACTCTGATGGCGTCGCTCAAGATAGAATCGGGACTCGCTGTGGAGAAAATACGGTCTACCTCCTGCCACGACTTGTTGGCCGGAGCACTCGGGTCAGGAACCTTTACCTGATAATCATCGTAGTCTCCAGCCGGTTGCACAAATTGAAGTAGTCCAATGTCTAATAGTGCTGCTCTTAGTATCGTATCAACGGCATCGCGTCTCGTGGTCGACCGCCTAAGCTTTACAGGACTATACGGATCAAGGAGCTTTGTCAGGGCAGATCGCCGGTCAGTCTTCCTGAAGTTTTGCCACTTGTATGCAATCCTGTCTTGTGTGATTATTGGCGTGTCCGGAAATACGCTGTCCATCACTGCCGTAGCCAGCTTTTGTAGGCCCTCGTCATCTGGCACATTGACTACTTCGCCTTGCCAGTACCAGTCTAGTTGTGAAGGTTCTATGAAAGTTTGCTTCGCTTCGGTGAGCAAATTATAATAGTGCGTAAGCTGATCTCTTGCCTCTTCCACCTCATCAGATTCGTAAGGCAAACCTTTGCCCAACAGATCATCTACCACCTTTCTCGCCGCTATTTTGTCAATAAACTTATCTACTACATCGGTTGCTGTCTTGGGAATGGCAATCAAAATCTGCTTATGCGAAACCTGGCACGCCAGTTTCTTAGCGCTGGTTATTTCCTTATTGCTGCGACAAACAATGTAAAGAATCAACCCATCCTGGCAAGGATATGTCTCAGTCTCCTCTTCAAAAGTTCTGATATTCTGTAGTGCCGACGCTTCGACAAATCGTCGATCAAGCCTTCTGTCCATTGAGTACCTATAGTTGTAATCACTCGCGAACAGATATCCCAACCCCGCTTTTGAACACAGCGTCTGTATCGGATTAACAAGCTGAGATAAGACCTCCTTTTGTGCCACTCTGAAGTCTTCCTGGTAATTATAATCACCACCACGGAGGAAGCGATATTCACCTGAGGCTCGCCTCTTGATGGCACCTTTTTTCTCGAGCTCATCTAATGCATTAACAAAGTCGCTATGTGCAGCAGCTGGCAGGTACAAACTGGCAAAAATTGTGTCTTCTGTTGGCCTGAGCTTCGAATCTTGAATTACTTCGAGAATGGCAATCACTTTAAGGATCCTCGTCTTTAAAACTTCATAATCGCCAGCAAATTGGCGTGCAGCACTGTATCCTCTGTACGCTTGGCGGTACAGATCAGATTGTTCTATCTGATGCTCAAAGTAGTCGAGTAGCCGGTCCACTGGATATAAGTTCAGCCTTCCTGGTTCTACAAATGCTTCGTTGACTTCATCCTCAATGAATCCTTTTAACCCAGTCTGTAAGTCATTCAGGAAAGTGAGGCTCGTCCGGGTAAACTGACCAACTCGCTCTGATAATCTCGGCAAGCAGTACACGCTAATCGGATGTAGGGGGAAGCAACCTTCCACAATTACATCTCTGATCCAATCATCGCTTCGTTCTGGAAAGAGATCGAGGGATTTTGTCACTTTCATAGCGTCTTGCCAATTCCCCTGTTTTCGTAACTTTCTCCATCCCTCCTGGTTTTCCTGGTAAAGTTGCACGATAGCTTGGTGGATGACTTCCTCAGCTCGTTGGATAGTAATGCGACTTTCCTTAAGCCTGCCACTGCTTTTACGATAGTTTTCGTAATCGAGGTCAGTCTTAAAATAGTTTTTGAGGGTCAGGTGAGCGATAGAGATGTAATGAACTTGATCATCGCCTCGTTCTTTGCAGTATTGAGCAAACATCTGCTCCTCCAGATAGTCAGGACTTTGATTAGGGCCGAGGCCTACCTCGCGCAATCTCTCACCGTATTCGTCCCAGATTACGGCAATCCCACTAAAACCCGTGTTCCTTGACCGCAATTCATTTATGACTTGAGCATAAAATTGTCTGGCTTCTCTCTCCGTCTTATAAGGTTCGAACGGAACACCACAAGCTACCTTGTGGACTTTCTCAAATATGCGAAACGCATTTTCTTTGCACCCCTTGAGTTCGTTTTCGAGCCAGCTGGGACTGTGTCTCTCATCTTCAAGCTCCTTTTCGAAAGCTGCGTAGATCTCAGAGTACTTGTCTCTCCACTCATGTAGCCTTTCCACCGCTATTTCATAAGCTGTCTTAGGTACGATGTTAGGCAAGCCATTCTCAACTAGAGCCCTCTTTAAGCCACCAAGTAATCCCTCGTTCACAGTGTCGGCCTCGTTCCCCTGAATCAGGATCGGGAGGTAGTTGCCACTCACAGCACTGCGCAGTCGCCGCAATTCCTGTGCCTTTTGCGGCCAGTCCTGCTCAATAGTTCTAAGGAGATCTTGTAATTCAGGCAGTTGGGGACGGGCAAAGTAGTTAGCAATAATCAACCCAACCAAGGACTTACCAAGCCCGTAAGATCCAGTAATTAAGTGTGCTCGTTGTTCTTTCGAATTTACATCTATTCCTCTCGCCACCGTAAGGAGAGCTTCCACGCTGTCGTCACTCGGCAAAAATCTTTTGATGAAAGCAGCATTGCGATCTGCGTCTGCAAAGACTAGCTTTATGTCTACCGCCTCGGTGTAGTCTCCCCGTATCTGCACTAATTCTTTGAGTTTCATTACAATCCTCCTCCTTTACTGTACCTTGTACACCCGACTAGGGTCGTTAAGCAGTCTCGCAAAATCTAAATCTTGCCTAGTCACCACTATAAGGGGAAACGCTACTTTAAAGCGGCATAGGCTTCCGAAAAAGCTAACTAAGTCTGACTTATCCCACGTAACTAAGAGCCCATCTAATTCATCGAATATTGCTCCTGCCCCGTGGGCCATTATCTCCTCACGCATGTAGTCAAGCAGCTTATGTCTATCAAAGGTCTCAATTTTTGTCTCAAGCGATACAAGCACCTCTTCTAGAAAATCAACATACTGAAGCGCACACCGTTGTGCGAGCTCCTTTGCTATAGTACTTTTCCCGCATCTTGGTGGCCCAAAGATTACCATGGTGCGATAAGCCATCCCCTTCAGGTTTTCGATTTGTTTCGTGAGCTTATCTACATCCTGGTGTTGATTCCGATACATCATGCTTGATATCGCCTTCTAATAGTTTTCATAGAATTTGACTAGTAAGTCTAAAGAGCTACCTCGGTGAAGGAATTCGATGTGATTGAGATCTGCGAAGCTTAAGACACGAACGTATGCGCTAGCCTGTAGATAGGCAAGGGACCCCTCCAGCTGTTCCTTGCCCATAATGAATACCTTACATATATTGCCACCAGCAGTGATCAGTTCTTGAATAGAAACTGTAGTCGATTCCGGATATAATTTTTCTCGTTGATCATATAACACGTACGCAACTATCAGAGGCGGGACACTTTGTGAAAAGCCCCTCTGATACAGTTGTGCTTTTCTGTCAGCAAGCTGTATGATCCCAAGTCTACCAAGTGCCCGTTGGGAAGTATAACAATTTAGGATGAGTCCGAGGTCAATAGCCGGCCCTTTCCTATTGCGAGTGCTGATACCTGACTCTTTCTCCAATGATTGTTTGAGTTCTAGTCGGGTAAACCGCGTATGATCATGCAGGAAACGATTTACAAAATGATACCAGGCTTCAGCACCCTGCGGGCTGGGATCGCTAGATAGTCGGTAGTGAAGAATCCACATGGTTCCGATTTGTTGTAACTGTGGGTCGTATTTTGTAATAAGCTTACCCAGCGCAGTCAGTTCCTTCTTAGCACTATCCCGAAGGCCGATGATGCTGAGCCAACGAGTATAGCCCTCAACTGCTTGGATGCCTATACCGAGCTTGGACATTTGCCCTTCTTTGCTCATCTTCGGTTCACTTAGAAACCCGGTCAAAGCTTTGCTAAGTATCGCTGTGTCTAGAGGAAAAGTTTGAGCAAATCCTACCGTCATCTAACTTTGTCCCTTCTTATGTCGTTCGGTATTTAGTTGTTTGCTGAGTCGCATGCAAAGCCACGCAAGAATCCCGCAGGAATTTGGTCGTTATGCATCTTCGACAATGGATACATCTCTCTTCATCAATTCTGAAGTGAGGATTAATGCTAATAGCATTTGTGGGGCAAATTCCAGTGCAGGCCCCGCATAAGACGCACACTTGAAATTTCCTCATCTGACGTTCAATGTCCTGAAGTAAGCGGTGCTCCCCTTTTCTAGTTAGCAAGTCAACGCACAGGAATTCGTTTCCTAGTTCCCAGTCTGGATCAATCTTGCTTTCTCTGCGCAATACTTCGACATCCTTAACCCTTTTGAGCATGAACAAGGGTTCATCAGTAACAGCTTCTTTCACTATGAACCCGTCAGTCACATTGTCATGAATTTCCTGTATTTTTCCGAAAGGCTTGAACCGGTCAATAAAACCGTTGGTGACTTCTTTGTCCAGGATGAAGTGCATTGCGTTAAGGTTTTTCAGACAAGGAACCTTCCTTACATAGGCGGAGCTGTTGCCCTGGCTTTTACCTGCTCTCATTTTCCATGCTCCTGACACCACGTAATCGCATGGGTTGCTCTTGCCGGTTGTCTTAGCATACTCAAGAAGAAAGTTTGTCCATTTCTGAGACGGTTGTGGGTAATAGGTTTTAACTAGGTATTCGTTATACGGTATATTGTGTGGACAATGCATACAGCCAACGCGGCTAAATCCTTTTTCATAGGCCTTGTTAAAGCTTAGACCTTTGGTTAGAATGAAAAGCCAAACCTCAATCTCTCTCCAATCTAGTATAGGATAGGCAGAGAGTTGGTGCACGATCTTCTTATTGATATACAACTTGTCTCTATTTCTTCTTCGTATCGATTCTCTTCTCCTTATGCCTTCAAAACTAATGATCCCGTGTTTTCTCTTGATTTGATTTACCATGCTAGCTATTGGAGCAGACTTAAACACGCTACAGCACCATGCATGTATTCTGCTGGGGGGACCGATGAGTTTGCACATCTCAAGAAAAGAGCAATCGCTTGAATTTTCATAGAAAGGGATCCCACCATTGCTTTTTCGGAATTGTTTAATGTATTCAAGTGTATCAGGATATTCCGTAGTAGTATTACTGAACATATGCAAAATACTCTTACTCCCTAGTGCCTTTCTCACAATATACGAAACTACCAGGCTATCCTTTCCCCCACTAAAAGAAACGACAGGCCGTCTGTCAGCATGGAGCTTAGCAATATCCCTAACGAAAGAAATTGCTTCCTGTTCACGCTTATCTAGGATAGATCGGTTTGCTCTGTAAAGGATTTCCGGCGTGACACTATTAGTGGATTGCCCTAAGGAATGAATTGGCTGATATTCTTTCACGATTACCGGTTTGCCATCAGCAGAGAGTCGCATGAACCTTCGTCCGTTGAACCAAACAGTCTTGTACCGCATCCAAAGTCCGTGTTGCCACCCTTCTCCTGGCAGCATGGTTCCCGTTTCGTTCTCCAAGAACTCGCACTCTTGCTTGAACATTGGCTTCAAATCCGAGCATATCTTGATGCCTTCTTTACCGCAGTTCTCACATCGCCATGAAAGAAGTGGCACGCCACATACTTTGCACCAATAAAGACTTGAAGTTGCCAACCTCACCTCCTCGAGAACAAATCTTTACTGTCTTTTTCCTCGAATGAATTCCTGATAATGGTCTGGACCTCTTTTAGCCAGCCCTCGTCGAAGAATTTTAGGCCATACTCGTTTGTGAAGGTAGGTCCGGGGAATATACCAGCCTTTAGCCGGCGACGAAGCTTGGCAGGATGTATTCCCAATCGCTTAGCCGCTTGCGGAATAGTCATGTATCTATACCGCTCAGAGATTTTGGGACCTGGCATCTTGCCCTGATGTTATGACATTGGCAAGTTGTTGTCAACAGAGTGTGTATTGCATGGACTCCACGGTTTTAGCTTACGGATGCACCGATTTTTTGTTGCATAATCCTGACTTAAGTGCAATCCTACAACGTCCTCGGGGTGATTCTGACCTTGTATAACCGGAGCCCCCTTGTTAGAGAACAATCGCGCGTGTACAATATTATACAACCGATGGCATAAACGAAGTTCAATTCGATGACAAGGAAGTGGCTATGAAGCAACTAACAAAGCTAAATGTGCTGTTCGTGAATATTGGGTGGGCAGGGAAATACGATGGACAACATCAAATCTACGGAAATCATAAGGATGTTAAAAACCAGGGAGGCAACCCGTCGAAGCTAAGTGAGGGGAAAGCCTTTCTTCCAGACAGCAACGGCTTTGTCCGATGTGGGGCAGGAATTGGGAAGGTACCCTCCGGCTCACCTATAGATTTCCTAATAACTGTCAATAGTCAACATACTTGACTCCTGATTTTTCTCAGTTAGAGTTATTGTCGGGAGACGGTTTTGATTTCTACAGGTTGAGGAGCTTTGGCTGCCTCGTTTGTCCTGTGAGTCGCCATCTCCCTGTCTTTTCTGAGTGTCTGGACTGTGTTGATGGCTTTGGGATTACGCCGTCGTCTCTCCCGTCGTATTTCCTCCG
>Ga0172362_10005048_pt1 | contig 11447 bp, 14 predicted proteins | sample LakKivs1_kivu2a2_FD_114534 | JGI IMG/M metagenome (GOLD analysis project Ga0172362, IMG submission 114534) | Sediment microbial communities from Lake Kivu, Rwanda - Sediment s1_kivu2a2 | ecosystem: Environmental > Aquatic > Freshwater > Lake > Sediment | place: Rwanda: Western Province, Lake...
AAATTTTCAAATTTTTCTTAACATGTTCAAAATTCGGGTGACCATTTACGCGATTTCTTGGTCGCCAGATCGTCGCATCTTTTAACGAAATTTCAAGCACTTCACCTATCAACAAACGATCATCAAATTTGACCTGCATGCCTTTGCTGATGCCAAGCGAAGACATGCTCTCGTTTGGCTGGATATCTGTGACCAAATTGATCGGGCTTCGCGTGATGTCGCTTCTAGCTATGCCAACGAGTTCTTTGCCAAGTAAGATGTTAAAGGTTCGCTCGAAGACGCTATGAACTTCGCCATCACCATTTTTCAAAGCGTTGAACGCCGCATTACCTATGGATGTGGCTTTCGCAGATCTTCTCAAGTGGTTCCCATAACATCTAATTCAGCAAAAGTTAAAGTCTTTCGCCAACGAGCTTGCCGGCCTTTATCCGGTCCTATTGTTGCTTCGTCATCACTTGCAACTGCGCACCGAAGTGGCTGCGCTGCTGCGGGAACGGTTGAACCGAAAACCCGTACGTGACGAAGAGTTTTCGTGACCCGATTGCACTCTCGGCACTCGCTTCGACCCTGTCGACGCCCAGCACGTCAAAGTAGTGCTCAAGCTTGCAGGGCCAGAGGTAAGCGCCTATCTGCAACCCACGCTTCAGCGTGGTGGTATGAAGGCTGCAGCCGATCTTCGGGTCTCGGAGCACGCCATTCGTGACGCCGACTATCTCGTCACCCACCTTGCCAACCAAGTTAAAGTGGCTCTCTGGTGGACAACCCCATATGAGCCTGTTCTCCCGCCAAAGGTAGAGCTCAGTGATGATCTCTGAATTCACGAGGTCGAAAAGGTCTTGATGGTATTTCACGTTCGGCAACAGAGAATCGGCGACCTTCTCGATTTCATCCTTTCCCTGTGAATAGACGATCATCTCCTCGCCATTCGGCAGGGTGATACTCCTCTTTGGATACGGTTTCATCATTTTGCTCCAATCAACCTCCATCAAACCCCTCCGTCTTTTTCTCCTGTTGAAAGCATTTAACCCTTTTTGGCTGGCTCGAACTTGAATCCGTAAACCTCTTTCCCGCCGATTTTACGGAGCTTCCCCCAGACGGGGCTGAGTTTCATACCTATTTTTGGCTCATCTGTGGTAAGCTGACATAGGGTTCTGCAACCACCTGGAAACTCAACTATCCCAAGCACGAGAGGTGGCATTTCAATCCCCTCGGGAATTGCGTAGAGTTTTGTGTATGTGATTAGCGTGGCCTCCTTACCCAGCTCAATCTCATCGAACTCCCTGCCCCTGCAGCTCAGGCAGCGGTCGTGCTTAGGATACATCACACGGCCGCACGACTTGCATTTGAACCCTATGAATTTTTGCTCCATCTCACCACGCCCTCTCCAATATATGGATGACTGTGTTGTTTCCAAAGCCGCCGAAGTTACAAGCGAAAGCCTTCTTTGGGTCCTTGACCTGTCTTTCTCCAGCTTCGCTGCGCAACTGCCAGACGAGTTCGACTATCTGTGCAACTCCAGTTGCCCCGACAGGATGACCCTTCGCTTTTAACCCACCTGACGGGTTTATCGGCAACTCGCCGTCTAGCGCGGTCACTCCCCTTTCGACTGCCAGATGTCCTTTGCCCTTTTCAAAGAACCCCGCGTCCTCACTTTGCACGATCTCTAAAATTTCGAAAGCGTCGTGTGTCTCTATGACATCTATATCTTTGGGTCCAAGTTTGGCCATCTTGAACGCCTGTTGTGAGGCGAGTTTGACGGATTTAAGCACCGCCGGATCCTCCCGCTCCTGAAGGGTTTGGACATCAGTCGCGTGCCCGAAGCCAGCAATCCTAACAGGTTTATCTGTAAACTTCCTCGCTTTCTCCATGGAGCATAGAACTACAGCGGCAGCACCATCGCTGATCGGACAAGCATAGTAAAGTCGCAGCGGGTCAGCAATCATGGCTGAGCTCATGGCTCCCTCAATCGTGCAGGGCCGCTGGATGTGGGCATATGGATTTTTCATTCCGTTCGCGTGGTTCTTCACCGCGACCATCGCCAGGTGGCGCTCTGTGAGGCCATAGCGCTCCATGTAAAGACGGGTCAGCAGCGCTGCCATCGCCGGCAAAGTCACGCCGTGCACATATTCCGCGGTGGGGTGAGTCATCGTTGACACTAGATCTGTGACGACATCTGTGTCTGCGGTGGTCATCTTCTCACCGCCCGCAACGAGCACCAAGTCCGCGGCACCGGATGCCACGGCCAGAAATCCGTTTTTTACGGCAGAAGCTCCCGAGGCTGGACCATTCTCGACCCGCTCAGCAGCCGCAGGAACGAGATTAATTCTATCGACCAAGGAGCTCGCGATCGCCGTCTGGTGGACGAGCTCCCCAGCCATCATGTTTCCCACATAGACCGAGTCGAAGTCGCTATCGCTGGCCCCTGCGTGGTCCATCGCGCGCAACGAGGCCTCAACGAGAATGTCCATCAGGTCCCCTTGGCTGCGTCCGAACTTTGTCATGCCACAGCCGATTATCGCGACGTCCCGCATCTATTCACCGATCACAAGTTAGGAATCCAGTACAGTTTCTTAGCCTTTTTCTTTTCCTTGTCCATCTTCGCCAAAATTTTTACTGCCTCTGTCGCGATTTCAGCACTCGCCATTTCCCCTTCACCAACTCCAAAGTCACCGGTGACGCGGTTCGCAAAAATCGCACAGACGCTTCCCGCACGAAGGTTATAGACGCTCGAAATCGTGAAGAGCGACGCAGTCTCCATCTCGAAGTTCATGACCCGCGCCGCCTGAAGATCCTGCATTATTTCCTTCGCAAACGACTGAGTGTACTCGCCCAAACCGGGCCTGCCCTGACCCAGATAGAAGGAGTCCGTCGAGGCAGTTATCCCGACATGGTAGCGGTGCCCAAGCTTCTCGGCCGCTTGAATCAACGCCAGCAACACCTCATAGTTCGCCGCAGCAGGATACTCGATGCGCACGTACTGCTTGCTCGTTCCCTCCAGCCTGACCGCGGCGCTCGAGATCACCACATCTCCGACCTTGACATCGCGCTGTATGCTGCCAGAACTGCCCACGCGGATGAAAGTGTTCGCCCCAACCACAGCCAACTCCTCTACGGCTATCGCCAAGCTCGGACAGCCTATGCCCGTGGAAGTCGCCGAAATCGGTGCGCCGCCGGCCTTGCCAGTGTAAGTTTGATATTCTCGGTGGTATGCGACCTTCTTCGCCTCGTCCCACAGGCTCGCTATCTTTGGGACGCGCTCCGGGTCGCCAGGCAAAAGCACGTAGGGTGCTACCTCTCCAGGGGCACAGGCTACGTGATATTGACGCTTCTCCTTCGTAGCAGGACGCTCCGTGGAAACAATCTTCATCTGACCACCTCAACAGCGATTGGTAGTATGGATTAATAAAAGTGTATGCGAATTAACATCGTGATGCAATGCGGTTGGGGCGCGATTACACAAATTGCCTAGTCTTCGACTACCTCAGCGAGGCCGAGAAGAAGGCATTCAAAGAGGGAAAGCGGGATATCGGCTCGATGAACTCCATCGCGCTTCGTAAAGCAAAGCTCGATGTAAATCGGCAGATCGAGGTAACGCGAGAGATAGGTTTCGGCCATGTCGAGCTCGACGCCGACCCGCCCAATCCATATATCGATCTTTCTAAAGAGGAACGGGCAAAAATCAAGCGCGTCGCTGAATACAACGATGTAACGCTTTCTTTACACTTACCGTACAGCTACGTCGGTTGTGCAGTTTGCTGCATGCAGGAGATCGATCGCACCACGGCGATAGAGCTGCACAAAAAATGCATAGAGTTCGCCTCGGACATCGGGTCAAAATACGTGAACATGCACCCCGGCAGCGTGCCTTTCTACCACGCGGTCGGCAAGTACAAGGAGCGCACCCATAGAGCCCTCGTCGAGAGTCTGGTCGAGCTTGCGGAGTTTGCCTCCAAGCACGACGTCGCGCTCCACCTAGAGAACAACGTTGCCACCGACAATGCGTACAGCGAGGTAGGCGACTGCGTGCTTGCGATAGAGGATGCACGACAGCAGGGCGTCGACGTTTACTTCAACTTGGACATCGGGCATTGGTTCACCCGCGCCGATGCTGGCAAGGAAATTCCATCTCCGCCCGAGAAGGTGATGGAGATTCTGCCACGAGAGTGGCTCAAGGAGATCCACCTCAATGACTACGTGCCGGGTAAGAAGATGTTCCACCCGCCCCTCCACCTAGAATGGGGGCTGCTGAAGCGCGAAAATTTGAGGCGCTACGCCGAGACCATGAAACGGAAAGGCGTCGAAGTAATTGTACTGGAGACATCTTTGAAAAACAACGAACAGGTGCTAGACCGCAAAAACCTATTGAAGGCTGAAAGCCAATACGTCCGAGAAATATTCGGTGCCTAGATGTTTTCGTTCATTTTTTTGCTCGGTCGCCCTGGCTGCGGCAAATCCGTCATATACAATATGCTGGGCGAGCGGCTACGCAAAGAGAAGCTCGCAAGCGAGGTGATGCGCATCGACGACTTTCCGGTGCTCAAGGATATCGTTGACGAGGACAAGGAGTTCAAGCGCCACCTCCGCAAGGAAGGGGGCTTTGAAGTGACTGATCTCTCGATGCTCGACGATGTGCTCAAGCGCATAAATGGCCAACTCAAAAAACTTGAAAAACCTGGCAGGGTAATCTTCGTCGAGTTTTCACGCAATAGTTATATTCACGCCATGAAAAACTTTGATCGAGATGTGCTCAATCGCTCTTTGATACTTTACATTTACGCCCCATTCGACGTTTGCTTGGAGCGTAACGTCCGCAGGTTCAGGGAAGAGCCAAAAGGTTTGGATGATCACATCGTGCCGAGCGATATGATGAAGAAGTACTACCGCCATGATGACTACGAGGAGCTTTATCTAAAATCCGAGGCGGAGCTAAAGCAGCAGGTCCCCGCGTCACTGGTGGTGGTGCGCAATGATGCCGAGGGGCTAGAAAGATTAAAGCTAGAGTTAGAAAAAGCCGTGAAAGTGTTCAAAATTTAGGCTGGCCAAAACATTTATAAATTTAGGCATACCTAAATTTTAGGCGATGATTACCGAGAGTGTTGAAGAATATCTGGAGGCGATTTACCGCCTATGGGAGCAGGGGGAGGCAGCTATCACCACAAGCGTAGCTAAGGAACTCAAGGTGGCGCCCGCAAGTGTAACCCAGATGCTGAAAAAATTGACCAAACGGGGGTACCTGAAATATACTCCCTATCATGGGGTCACCTTGACACCAAAAGGGGAAAAAATCGGGAAAAAAATCCTGAGAAAACACCGCGTGATGCAGAAGTTTTTGAACACCATGGGCTTGCCGAAATCCAGGGTTCACAAAAATGCGTGCGAGCTTGAACATCACATCTCTGATGATTTGGAACAGGCCATATACCAAAGAGTCGAGAGCGAGAAACCCCTGCCTCCGGGAGTCCCGAAGGATGTCGCGCCGCTAACCAGCCTCCTGGACGGCCGGAAGGGCATCATATCACACATCTCGGGCGGGCGAGGGGCTTCGCAGAGGCTTGCCGACCTCGGACTGACGCCTGGCACGGAGGTAATGGTCGTCAAGTCCGCGATATTTCACGGCCCGCTCATGGTCTGTGTGAGGGGTACGACGCTAGCGATAGGACGTGGCTTGGCGTCCAAAATTTTTGTGAGGGCCAGATAATATGTCGGCGGCCGGGAAAAAGCCTATAAGGATAGCCCTAGCTGGCAATGCAAACGTCGGGAAATCGGTCATCTTCAACTATTTAACTGGACTGCACCAGCACATCGGGAACTGGCCCGGCAAGACCGTTGAAAAGGCGGAGGGGACGCTCTACTTCAAAGGTCACACGATAGACATCCTCGACCTGCCCGGGATCTATTCACTTTCCGCATTCTCGATTGAAGAGCGAGTCTCCCGGGAGTACATCGCGATTGAGAAACCCGACCTCGTCATAAATATCGTCGACGCCTCAGCGCTTGAGAGAAACCTCTTTTTCACCCTGCAGCTGCTCGAGCTGGAGACGCCGATGATCGTTGCGCTGAATCAGATGGACGTGGCGGAGGGAAAGGGGATAACGATCGACGTTCCCAAGCTCCAAGAATCACTCGGCGTGCCTGTGGTTCCAACTGTTGCGACAAAAGGAGTTGGCTTGAGCAAGTTGCTAGGCAAGGCCTTGAAAGTCGCGAAAACCAAAAGGTCAGCGAAACCGCGCAGATACGGCAAGGAGATAGAAGAAAAAATTCGCAAAGTCACGAAGCTCGTGGAAAAAATCCCAATCAAATACCCACCGAGATGGGTCGCGATAAAACTCCTCGAGGGTGATGAGGAGATAAGGAAAATCGTCGGCAAAATCGATTCGAAGGTAGTTTCCAGCGCAGAAAAGCACTGTAAGGACTTGGAAAGGATTCACGGTGAGCCATGTCCGACTATAATAACCTCAGAGCGCTACGATGTCGCGAACAAAATCGTCAGGGAAAGCCAGCAAATTAGGCCAACTAAAAAGCCGACTCTCACCGAAAAGCTGGACGCGGTAGCGACCCACCCAGTCATGGGCTACCCAATACTGTTTGGCATCATATTTTTGACGTTATTCGCGGTTTTTACCGTCGGCGGCTACCTGAGCGGATTTTTTGAAGACGCGATGGAGCCAATCAAGGGTGCGTTTGGAGGTGGGGCGGGAGAGTTGATCGGGGAGGGGCTCCTCGGCGGATTGATAGCTGGGATCGCGATAGTACTTCCTTTCATCCTGCCGTTCTATCTGATCCTGACCCTTTTGGAGGACTCTGGGTATCTGCCCCGCGCCGCATTCATGATGGACAACTTCATGCACAAGATGGGAATTCATGGCAAAGCCTTCATCCCGTTCATCCTGGGCTACGGCTGCAACGTTCCCGCGTGCTTGGGCTGTAGGATAATGGAGACCGAACGCGAGCGGACGATTGCCGCGTTCGTCGTGACGTTGGTCCCTTGTGCTGCCGTGACTGTTGTGGTCTTGGGTTTGGTCGGGGCATACGTTGGGATACATTGGGCGCTAGCACTATACGCGCTTAACCTAGTGATAATTTTTATCTTGGGAAGGATCGCGTTCAAGGTTCTACCAGGCGAACCCATGAGCCTGATTATGGAGATGCCGCCCTACCACAGGCCGCATGCGCGCACTGTGCTGAAGGAGACTTGGATGAGGGTGAAGGACTTTATCTACATCGCGTTCCCGCTGATAATTATTGGCAGCGTCGTACTCTCAGGGTTGAAGGTCGGAGGGGTGTTAGAACCTATCGGGAATGCATTGAGCCCGGTCACGGTTGGATGGCTGGGGCTACCTGCAATCGCTGGAGCCTTGCTCATCTTCGGGGTTCTCAGAAAGGAGCTCACGCTAGTCATGCTTGCGACCCTCATGGGCACGTCGAATTTCGGAGCAGTTCTGACTCCAACCCAGATGATCGTCTTTGCCATAGTCGTGATGTACTACATCCCCTGCGTCGCGACAATCGCAGCCCTGGTGAAGGAGCTGGGGTGGAAGAAGGCGGCATACATCACGGTGTTCAAGATAGCGTTCGCCCTCTTCCTTGGCGGCATCGCGTTCAGGCTGCTGACCTTAGTATAGGAAACTCCTAATAATGTGCAATGCCAATTAATCATGGGTGTTAGCTTGTATCGGTGGCGTTGTCATCGGCGAGGGGGGCCGGGGAGACCAATGAAACCCCGGTTCTTGGACTTCAGGCCTGGCCCCATAACATTCACGCCATTCGCTCCGGGAGGACCGCCAATCCCCTCAGGCGAACCAATTTACATGACCTACGATGAGTACGAGGCCTTTCGCCTTACATACATCGAGGGGCTGAACCAGGAAGATGCCGCCAAGCGGATGAAGATCTCGCGGGGGACCGTGTGGCGTTGCTTGGAGAGCGCTAGGGAGAAGGTTGCCCACATGCTAGTCGAACGCCGCCCTCTTGTGATCACGCCTGAGCCTCCCCCGCCCCCGGAGGAGTCGGGCATTTGAGCCGACGAGGTAAGTTTGCCAATTAATTGGGTCTCGGACGCGATGAAAATGAAACTGAAAATCACCTACGACAACGAGGCGAAACTGGGGTTCGAAAAGGGTTGGGGCTTCTCCTGCCTGATTGAACTTGAGGACGAGAAGATATTGTTCGACACGGGCTGGGACGGGAACGTGCTGCTCTCGAACCTGAAGAAATTTGGCGTCCGGCCGGAGGAGATAAAGAGAGCGGTCATTTCCCACGCCCACTGGGACCACCTCGGAGGCTTGCCCCACATACGGAGGCAGGATTTGCAAGTCTACGTTCCCCAATCTTTTTCGAGGCGGCTGAGGGAAGAGTTGGCCTCACGCTTCGAGCTGCATGAGGTGAAGGACGCCCAGCAGATACGTGATGGAGTCTGGACCACGGGGGAGCTGGGGAAGGAAATCAAGGAACAATCCCTCGTTGTAAAAACGAGTAAGGGGTTGATGGTCATCGTCGGGTGTTCTCATCCAGGAGTTCGAAAAATTTTTTCGATGGCCGAGAAGTTTGGGAAGATATGGGGCGTGGTTGGCGGGATGCACGGCTTCAAAGATTACAAAGTGCTAAAGGGTTTGAACCTTATTTCCCCTTCTCACTGCACGGTCAATAAGAAAAAAATCGCGGAACTATTTCCCGATGCTTACGTGGAGGGAAAAGCTGGTTTGGAAATCGCCCTGAGGTAAAAACTACACCGAAAAGCTTTTATGTGCAATAGCACAATATTAAAACGTGAGATAGCACAAAACAGAGGTGTAACAAATGTGGGGTCCAGGTTTCGGTCAGGGTAGAGGCCAGGGCTGGGGCAGAGGTTGGTCTGGTCCTTGGCCAGGCAGAGGGCCTTTCAGCTATTTGCCTCCATGGCAGAGGCCGGGCCGGATGTTCGGCTTCGGAAGAGGATTCGGCCAAGGTCTCGGATGGCAGGGCAACCCATACGTATGCGCTCGTTTCCCGTGGCTTCCGAGATGGTGGTGGGCGAACCCAAGCATTTATGGCTCCCCAAGCTACGGATATGGCGATCCAGGATATGGGTACTCTAGCTACGGGTACCCCTACGCGTCTTATCCGCAGTACCCCTATCCAAGATACTAGTAAACAAACAAAAGGAGGTTAGAAAATGTGGTGGCCTAGAGGTCGGAGATGCTGGTGGTGGTACATGAATCCATACATGTATCCATCGTACCCGCCATACGTGCAAGCGCCGCAACAACCCTCGCAAACCGCACAACAACCATCCGTACCTTACTACCCAATTCCGCCGTTCGTTCCGCCGACGCCCGAGCAGGAGATCGAAGAGCTGGAGGCCTACAAGGCTGAGATCGAAGAGGAACTCAAAGGAGTGGAGGCAAGGATAAAAGAGCTGAGGGAGTCCCTGGCTAAAGGCGGCGAGGGCGAAACTGGAAAGTGATGACTTGAAGCTCAAAGTTGCTGTCGCTACGCAGGGGTCCAAAGGCCTGAAAGATAGGGTATCAGATGTTTTCGGTAGAACTCGGACTTTCACGATAGTGGAGGTTGAAGACGGCCAGATCAAGGGCGCAAAAGTTATAAACAACCCCGCGGCCTCGCTTGAATACGGGGTGGGCCCAATAGTCGCCGAGAAGTTGGCCGAGAAAAAGGTTGATGTCGCGATTGCCGGGGAGTTCGGTCCTGGGGCGTTGGCTCTCTTGAAAGCGAAAAACATCCGCGCGGTCGAGGTCAAAGTTGGGACCAATATCTGCCGAGCCGTAGACAATGTTATTAAAGAACGAGTGCCGAAGTGATTGTCGTGAAAGTAGCCATACCTTCCAATATGCCAGGCGGATTAGAGGCCGGAATATCTCCTCACTTCGGCAGATGTGAGATATTCACAGTAGTTGAAATCGAAAACGACAAAATAGTGAAAGCAAGCACCGTCGAAAACCGGGGAACACATTTCGGTTTTGGATCCACGCCAGCAGAAATCCTAGCATCGAGCGGCGTAGACGCGGTGTTAGCTCAGGGCATGGGGCCCAAAGCCATCCAACTCTTTGCACAGAACGGCATCGCAGTTTACATGACTTCAACTAAAATTGTTAGGGAAGCTGTCCACGAGTTGATCGAGGATAAGGCCAAGTTGGCTTCACTAGAGGACGCATGCAAAGAAGCTAAAGAATTGGCTCAGGCTCCTCCTCCCATGCCTCTCTTTGGCCCTAGAATGGGCGGCGGGATGGGGATGCGTCGCGGAATAGGGAGAGGAATGGGTATGGGGCGTGGAATGGGGATGGGAATGGGCCCTTGCCCGCCGATGGTTCCATCAGCGCAGTATCCTCCGCAGCAAACATCGAACCCCACTGCTCCACCGACAGGTCTCTTCAAAGTGGGAGTGGCAAATCAAGGGCGCGGGGGACTGGATGATGTGGTTTCATCGATCTTCGGTAGGGCTCCAAGCTTCACTATTGTAGAAATCGAAGGGAAGAAAATCAAGAATGTGAAAGTTTTACCCAATCAACTCCTTTCTTCCCCCAGCGGGGTCGGAATAGCCGCGGCCCAGATGCTGGCCAACGAAGGGGTGAGATATATCCTAGCGGGGAGACTCGGCCCGAACGCGTCTGCGGTTGCCAATCAGTTTGGTATGCAGGCGATAACGGTTCCTCCGGGCACAAAAGTGAGAGACGCCATAAACCAATACGTGCTGAGTTCTCGTTAGGTGTAGTGGTTGAAAGAGATCGTGGTTGCTAGCGGCAAGGGAGGAGTCGGTAAAACTACGATCGCCGCGTCCCTAGCAGTCTTTTTCGCCAAAAATGGAGTAAAAGTTTTCACAGCTGACGCTGACGTAGACGCACCCGACCTCCTGCTGGCACTCGGTGGCGGGAAAAAGCTCTTTTCTATGGAGATCAAAGCATCTAGAAAAGCAGAAGTCGACGAGGGCAAGTGCACGGGTTGCGGGAAATGTATCGAAGTATGTCCCTTCGGCGCAGTAATCGGGCAAAACGACGGGAAAGCAACCGTTGTTGGCCTCATGTGTGAAGGATGTGGAGTGTGCAAACTCGTCTGTCCTGTTGGTGCGATCGAGGTGAGGGAAGCGCCCACCGGCACTCTCGGTGTTGAAGAAACCAAGTATGGATTTGGATGTGCAACTGGAAAGTTAAGACTTGGTGAACACAACTCCGGGCATCTCGTAGCGAGCGTAAGGAATATTTCCCGCAGAAAAGCACAAGATGCTGGAAGTGAAGTAATCATAGTCGATGCCGCGCCAGGCATAGGTTGCCCAGTCATTGCTTCCATCACGGGGGCAGACTACGTCATAGCTGTGACGGAGCCGACCCCTGCTGCAAAAAGGAACCTAGAACGCCTGTCCAAAGTCATAAAACATTTCGGAGTACCCGCCGGCGTTGTGATAAACATGAGCGGATATTCAAAAGATTTCGAAACCACCCTCAAAGACTGGGTGGTGC
>Ga0172362_10005051_pt1 | contig 11445 bp, 3 predicted proteins | sample LakKivs1_kivu2a2_FD_114534 | JGI IMG/M metagenome (GOLD analysis project Ga0172362, IMG submission 114534) | Sediment microbial communities from Lake Kivu, Rwanda - Sediment s1_kivu2a2 | ecosystem: Environmental > Aquatic > Freshwater > Lake > Sediment | place: Rwanda: Western Province, Lake...
ATTTTTCCTTCCTAAATCTTAACCACCGTCCAAATAACGAGTTATGTCGATTCTTCAAGGAAATCGAAGAATAAGATTTCCTTGAAGAATATAGGCCCAATGGCCATTTTGCAAAAGTCCAGTATCTCAATTGAGTCAGCAAATCCGGTGCCAGCCGGTGCTGACGAGGACACGGGTGTGGAGGGGACCTTGATAGAGACGCACTCTGAGCGACTATCTGCCATCTCTCGGCTTCCGGCAGGCCTCCGCGGTTGCGGGAGTGGCCGGCGGCGCCGTGTTCACAGTGTGGCAAAGTGCTCCGTTGAGGAAGAATGCCACGGAACGAAGCGAGACCAAGCCGGGGATGTGCTCCGGACCGTTGCGGGATTCCTACGCTGAGTCATCCTTTCCGCCTATGACTTCCGGTCGGGGTTGGTCGCTCCGTAAAGTTCCAGTTTGCGATAAAGGGTCTTGCGGTCGAATCCCAACACGCGGGCGGCCAGGGTCTTGTTCCCGCCCACCGCCTCCATGACGTGGAGGATATAACGCCGCTCGACCTCCTCCATGGGCAGGAGGTCCGCCGGATCGCTGCCTCCGACGAAGACGTGTGAACTGCGGTAGGCCCGGATCTTCTCGGGAAGGTCCTCGACGGTGATTTCTTCATACGAGGTCAGGGCGACCGCGTGCTCGATGGCGTTCCGCAGCTCGCGTACGTTGCCGGGCCAGGCGTAGGCGAGCAGCTTGTCGGCGACGGCGTGCGACATCCCCCGGACGGGTTTGCCGGACCGGGCGGCGGCCTGGGCCAGAAAGTGCTGGGCGAGCAGCAGGATGTCCGTTCCGCGCGAACGGAGCGGCGGCAGCTCGATCTGAACGACGTTGACCCGGAAGAACAAGTCCTCGCGGAAGCGTTCCTTTTCGACGGCCTCCTCGAGGTCGCGATTCGTGGCGGCGATCACGCGGACGTCGAAGGGGATCTCCTGGTCGGCCCCGACCGGGCGGACCCGGCGCTCCTCCAGGGCACGGAGGAGCTTGGGCTGGAGGCTCAGGGGAAAGGCGCTGATCTCGTCGAGCAAGAGCGTGCCGCCGCTGGCCTGGAGGAAGAGCCCCTTTCGCTCGGTCCTGGCATCGGTGAAGGCGCCCCGTTTGTGGCCGAAGAGCTCGCTTTCCAGCAGGGGCTCGGGAAGGGCGGCGCAGTTCACCGCGACGAAGGGACCCTCCTTGCGGTGGCTCTGGGCGTGCAGGGCCCGGGCGACCAGTTCCTTTCCGGTGCCGCTCTCGCCGCAGATGAGGACGGAGACCTCGGCCGCGGCGATCCGTCGAATCCGCTCGAAGAGTTGTTGCATCGGTGCGCTCTCGCCGATCAGTCCCTCCAAGTGTGTGGCGTTCTCCACGATCGCGCTGAGTTTCCTGACTTCGCGCTGCAGAGAATGGTGGTTTGCCGCCCGTCGGATGGCGAAACCGAGCAGGTCCATTTCGACCGGCTTGGTGATGAAGTCGTAGGCACCGGCGCGCAAAGCGGCGATGACGGTTTCCAGACTGCCGAAGGCGGTGACGACGACCACGGGGATCTCCGGATGGTTGGCGACGATCCGTTCGCAGAGGTCCACTCCGTTCATGCCCGGCATGTTCAGATCAGTGACCACGACGTCGAATGCCCCGGCCTGGAGCGCGGAAAAGGCCGCTTCCGCGGAGGTGTGCCAGGACGCTTCGAGGCCCTGGGTGCGCAGGAAGGCCTCGATCATGCGGCACATCTGCGGGTCGTCGTCCACAATCAGGATTCGTTCGGGCATACGGGGGGTTCCTTGGGGAGATAGACGCAGAAACGGCTGCCTTTGCCGACTTCGCTTTGCACGGTGATCCAGCCGCCATGTTCGCGGATGATGCCTTCGACGATCGAGAGGCCGAGTCCCGTTCCTTTGCCGGGGGTTTTGGTCGTGAAGAACGGTTCGAAGATCCGGCCCATGTTCTCTTCGGGGATGCCTTCGCCCTCGTCCTGGATCGAGACACACGCATACTGTTGGGCGGGGTCGGCCCGGCCGGCGGGAGGATGTGCCTCGGCCGGGACGGTGGCCACTTGGACCTTGCCGCCGTGAGGCATCGCCTGCACGGCGTTCGTGAGAAGGTTCAGCAGGACTTGCTTGATCTGCTCGGCATCGGCGCGGACCAGGGTCGAGGCGTCGCCGTCCGCCAGGATCAGTTCCACCTGGTGTTTCTGGGCCAGCGGCGCCATCAAGTCCACGCTCTGGCGTGCCAGTTCCCACAGGTCCGCCGCGATCCGTTGACCCGGTCGCTGCCGGGCGAAGTCGAGAAGCTGACGGATGGTGCGGGCGATGCGTTCGCTCTGCGTCTTGATGGTCCCGGCGCTTTCGGCGATGTCCTTGGCGGAGAGACTCCCGCCGGCGATCATGCCGGCGTAGCCGGAAATGACATTCAACGGCGTTCCCAGCTCGTGGGCGATTCCCGAGGCCAGTCTTCCCACGGTCTTGAGACGGTCCTCATGGCGCAGTTGCTCCAAGGCGGCCACGCGGGCCTCCGTCTCGCTGCGGACCTTGGCCCAGGCCTGATCGAGCTGCTCGCACATCGCATTCAGGCCGGCGGCCAGCTCGTCGAGCTCGTTGTGCCCGGCGAGCCGGAGCGGTCCGGAGAAATCTCCGGCGCCGGCCCGGCGCATCTTTCGGACCACCTGATCCAGGGGCTCTCCGACCAGCTTGATGCCGAGCAGCAGGGCGGCGCCCCCGCTGAGGACCAGCAGGGAGACGGTCAGGCCGACGACCTTGATCATCGCCCGGTGGGAAAGCCGGTCCAGCGCGGACAGGGGCTCGCGGACCTCGATGGCGCCGGGGCGGGCGGCATCGATCGGGGCCGGGAAGTAGGAATAGAAGAACGCCCGCCGATGCGGGCCCCGCGCGGCGAACGACATCTCTCGGCCTTCCATGACGGGCTTGAGTTTGGCAGGAGAGACGCGGGGGGCGTCGCGGTCTCCCGCCGGCGCGTCGAGCCAGACCCATCGTATGTCGATCGAGGGTACGACATCGTTGGCATCCTCAATGACCCGCCAGGCGTGCTCGCGATCGCCGGCATTCCACAGGTCCAGTGTCAACTGCCGCACGACCGAGCCCAGCACATGGATGTCGTGGCGCATATCCGTCTCGAAAAGACGGCGTTGGCGCCGGAGGGATATGTATCCGTCGACCAGCAGGACGACGGCGATACCCAAAGCCACGACCAGAATCAGTTTGACCGCAAGCTTCATTTCTGGACCCTTGGCACGTTCACGCGGGCATGGGTTCCTCCATGTCGAACCCCGGCCATTCTATCTCTGCCACGACATGCGTGGGATCTGTCAAGCGACTTTTCCGCATACCGCTGGCAGGCTCGCGCAGGCGATAGGGCACAGAGCCATCCCCGTGTTGCCCATGAGTTACAGGGTTATACGTTCGCGGACTGTCTCGGGTTGCACGCACGCGCCGGGGCCGGAGAGTTTTGTATCGTCCGGGTGGGCCGATTCCGCCACGCGGCGGTCTTGCCGATGGGGCGGAAGTCCACAGGGACCGGCGGCGTAGGGCTTGCTGACCCGCGGGACGGCCTCAGACGCGACCTCGGCGGGGCTGCGACGGCTGGCACGGCTTTTGCACATGTAATGGCAATCGCGTGGCGGAGCATCCCAGGATGGCATGTGGACGTGAGGTATGACAGAGGCAGTTGAACAACCGCAAGGCGGCAAGGACCTGAAGGTCGGGCCGCAGGAACAGGGGACGCGACAGGGCGATGTCATGACGCGCGTCCGTGAGGACCGACGGTCCCCGCGCGCAAAGAGGGGGGACAGGCCGCCGGCGAAGCCTCAGGAAGGCAGCACGCCGAGCGAGAATCCATGTTACTGAGCCGCCCTCCGGGCCGGGAGGATGATAACCGGCGAGCGAAGGACAGATTGCCGGAGGACGTGGAGGTCTCGTAACCACCGGGGACAGCCCGGCCCCCGCTCCAATCTCGGCGCCGCTTTGGCCCACCGTGGCTCACCCGTGTGGCAGATCCCTGCACCTGCCGCAATTCTGTTGAAAAAGGTGTGCCGGTCTGGTAGAGTTCTCGGACCTGGTGGTGTGGTACATGGAAGGCTATCATGGCGGTTCAGTTTGTTCTCGGACGGAGCGGGACGGGCAAGACGAGCACCTGCGTTCGGGCGATCTGTGACGCGCTGACGGAGCCGTCGGACCAGCCGTTACTCTTTCTTGTGCCGGAACAGGCGACGTACCAGGCGGAACGGGCCATCCTCAGTGACCCTCGCATTCGGGGCTACCACCGGCTGCATATCCTCTCCTTCGACCGGCTCCAATTCCTTCTCCTGGACAAGAACACGGCGCGACCTGCCATTTCGCGGATCGGGCGGCAGATGATCGTCCACAAGATCCTCCGGGACAACCTGGAGAAGCTGCAGATCTTCCAATCCTCCGCACTGCTGCCGGGGTTTGCACGCGAAATGGCCGCCACGATCACGGAGTTGCACCAGTACGCCAAGAGCGCGGAGGACATCGAAGGACTGCTGGAATACCTGCAGAGTGGGGACGGCAGGGGCAGGCCCCTGTGCCTGCCCGAATCAGGTGGGGTGGACGAGCCGCCGGTACAGGGCAGCCAAGCAGAGGGATCCGCCGGGGGGCACCGCCTGTCGGCGCTGAAATTTGCGGATGTCGCACTGGTCTTCCGACGGTACACGGAGGCCTTGCGCGACAAATTCATCGACCCCGATGCCCAGATCGTCACAGCATGCAGGGCGGTCGCGAAATCGGAGATCATCCGGGGAGCCCGGCTGTGGGTGGATGGCTTTGCCTCCTTCACCGGGGGCGAGATGGCCCTGCTGATCGAGGTGCTCAAGACGGTCGATCAGGCGTACGTCGCGCTGTGCGTCGATCCGGGCGATTGCGCGGGGACCGATGTAGGGGCGGGCCCCCGTGCCCGCCCGACGAGCTCCGGGCAGCCCCGGAGGGCTGCTCTTACCGATCCGCCATCAACACGCCCGGGATTGTTCGAGCCGACGGCACGCACCTATCGCGACATGCTCGAACGGCTGGAGGAGGCGAAGGTCGGCGTGGTCCAGCCCATGCTGCTGAACCATGTCGGTCGCTTTGCCGAGTGTCCGGCGCTGGCCCACGTCGAGCAGAATGTGTTTCGACTCGACGCGGGCCAGGCGCGGGCGGGGGGGGACATCCGACTCGTGGCGGCGCCGAGCCTCCGATTGGAAATCCAGTTCGTCGCACGGCAGATTCTTTCGCTGGTCAAGGACAGGGGGTACCGGTACTGCGACATCGCGGTCGTGGCGTCGGACCTGAGCCACTATGAGCAGTACGTGCGGGCCTACCTCGAGGACTACCAGATCCCGTTCTTCATCGACAAGCGCAAGCCTCTCAACCAGCATCCGGTGATCGAGCTGGTCTGTGCGGCCCTGCAGGCGGTGATCGGCGGGTTCGCCCATGCGGACCTCTTCGCCTATCTGAAGACCGACCTCGTGCCGACCGCGAGCGCGGAGGTAGACACGTTGGAGAACTACTGCCTGGCTTTCGGCGTGAGTGGGCGCGACTGGGCGTCGGGCACGCCGTGGCGGTTCAAGGAGGCCGGCGACGAGCAGTTCGATGAAGACGAGGTCAACCGGATTCGGGACGAGGCTATCGGGCCGCTGCTGGAGCTGAGGGCCTCGTTGTGTCCCGAAGGCGACCTTGACAAGAAGCTCACGGCCGGGCAGTTCACGCGGGTCATCTTTTTGCTCCTGGACCGGTTGGAGGTCCGTAAGACCGTGAGCGGGTGGGTGGCGGAGGCGCACGCGAGCGGTGATCCGGCCAGCGCGGACGAGCATCGGCAGTTCTTCGATACCTTCGTGGACATCTTCGATGCGCTCGTGGAGATCTTCGAGCATGAGGAAATGACCGTGCAGGACTACTTCGGCCTGCTGGGCTCGGCGTTCGCGCAGATGACGCTGGCGTTCATTCCGCCCAAGCTGGACCAGGTGCTCGTCGGGTCCATCGAGCGCAGCCGCCATCCGAATCTCAAGGCGATTTTCCTGCTCGGGGCGACGCAGAAGCAGTTTCCCATTCCGCTGGCCAGTTCGGGTGTGCTGGCGGACGAGGATCGCGACGTCGCGGAAGCGGCGGATTTCCAGCTTGCTCCCTCTTCGACCCAAACGCTGGTCGACCAGCAGTACCTGACCTATATCGCGTTCACGCGGCCGTCGCAGTTCATGTGCATCAGCTATCCGTGCGTCGATGAGAAGGGCTCGCCCATCATGCGATCGCATTTCATCGAAGAGTTGCAATCGCTGTTCGAGGACGTGACGGAGGAATTCGTCGCCGACAACCTGCTGACGCTGGGCGAAGTGCAGAGCGAGCCGGAGTTGGCGGAGTTGCTGTGCTGCCGGTTGGGACGGGACACCAGTAGCACGGCCATCCCGGCCGTGACGGGGCAGGGGCAGGATGCCCCTGATACTCATGGGCAAGATGCCCGTGCTGCGAAGATATGTCCTGACGGGCACACTACGAACGAGGACGGACTCGCGGGTCTGCTGCGGGCGATGCAGGGCGACCGCGAATATGGCGAGATGTCGCGGCGGATCGTGTCCGCCCTGGCCTACGAGAACCGCGCCGCCCTGGAGCCGGAGGTGGCCCGGGGACTCTTCGGGCGATACCTGCGGGGCTCCGCGACCCGGCTGGGGATGTTCGCGGCGTGCCCGTACAAGCATTTCGTGCGGTACATCCTCGAACTGAAACCGCGTCGCGAGTTCAAGCTCGAACCGCTGGACTTGGGCCTGTTCTATCATCGCACGCTCGACGCCCTGCACAAGCGGCTCGTTGCGGAGAAGGGGAGCTTCGCGACGGTCGAGGCGGACCGGCTGGTGCAACTGCTCCACGAGGAGACGGCTCAGCTCGTGGAATCGGACTCGTTCATCTCGCAGTTCGCGCGGCGCTCGGCGCACAACGCGTTCATCATCGCCAGCGCCGGGCGCGTCCTGGAGGAGTGCGTGCAGGGCGTCGCGCAGATGGTGCGGGCGGGTTCGTTCCGGCCGGTGCTGTCGGAGGCGGCTTTCGGCTGCCCGCCCGAGTCGGCGGGGCAGATGGGACGATTCGAGCTGCCGCTGCCGGAGGGGCGGGTGCTGTCCCTCGACGGCAAGATCGACCGTCTGGACGTGGCCGAGGTCAACGGCCGGCGGGTCGCCCTCATCCTCGACTACAAGCGGACGCGCAGCGGCGCGACGTTCGACTGGTGCGACTTCTATCACGGGCTCGACGTGCAGCTTGCGATCTACATGCTGGCGGTGCACCACGCGGGGGCCGGCCTCGCGGACGACATCGCGGGAGCGCTCTACCTGCCCATCGAGACGGTGCCGGAGACGGCGACCCTGGCGGAGCTTTCGGAGGAGGAGCCCCGGGCGTTCCCGTACAAGGCCCGCGGCATCCTCAACGGCGAATACTGTTTCCATCTCGATGCGAATGCGACCGGCTACAGCACGTACTACAATTACTATGTGAAGAGGGGCAACGATCCGTACGGCATGTACGCGACGAGCAACCTGCTCAAGCCCGGCCACTTCCAGCGCTTGATCGAGTGGTCGCGCCGGAGCATTCTGCGGATCGCGACGGAGATCCTGTCCGGCCGGATCGACGCCCGGCCCTACCATCGCGGCGGCGAGCGGGCCTGCACCTTCTGCGAGTACACGGGCGTGTGCCACTTCGATTGGCAGATCAACGAATACAACTTCCTGCGGTCCGTGGGCAAGAGCGACCTGATGGCGGAGTTTGACAAGGCGTGACCTGTAGGGTGGGGCTGGCCCCACCGATTCTCTTTGAGGGCCGATGGCGGATAGACCAGTCCAATGGACGGAGCAGCAGAGGCAGGCGATCCTGGCCCGGGGCGGCAACGTGTTCGTCACGGCCTCGGCCGGTACGGGTAAGACCGCGGTGCTCTCCGGCCGGTGCGTCAGCATCGTCTCGGAGGGGGCGCTGTGCCCGGACGTGATGAACATGCTCGTGCTGACCTTCACGGAGGCCGCCGCCGAGCAGATGCACGCGCGGATCGCGCAGCAGCTCCGCGAGGCCTATCACCGGAGTCGCAATCCGCACCTGCTTCGCCAGCTCATCCTGCTCCAGGGCGCACACATCAGCACGATCCACTCGTTCTGCAAGCGGATCATTACGGAGCACTTCCACAAGCTGGCCCTGGACCCGTCGTTCCGCGTCATCGACGGCGACGAGGCCATGCTGCTCAAGGCCGAGACGCTGGAGGAGACCATCGATTGGGCCTGGCGGCAGGACCACCTCGTCCCGGGACTGCACGAGCTGCTGCACAAGCGGGACCTGCGCGGCGGCAGCGGCTTTCTCGGCGGCGTCATCCGGCTCGCCGACTTCCTCGAAGGGGTTGTCTCGCCCGACGTGTGGTGCGATCGCGCCCAGTGGCTGGCCGAGCAGATCGATCCACTCACCAGCGAGCTGGGCGGCAAGCAACAGCAGATCGTCGGCGACCGGCTCCGCACGATCCTCGCGCAGTTGCAGCTTGCGAAGATGCTCTACGAGGACGAGGTCCCCGACGGAACGTGGGGCGGGTGGCTACAGACGACGCTCATCGAGCCGGTCGCCGCCTGCCTGAGCGACTTGAATGCGAAGGACTGGCCCCGCTGCGCCGAGCGGATTCGCGGGTTCGCCAAGCCGCGCTTCAGCACGCCCAAGGAGCTGCCCGAGACGATGGCCAAGGTGGTGGGGGAGCTCCCGAAGACGGCGGTCGGCGCGTTGCAGAAGCTCAACGATCTGGCGATCCTGAACCCGGACTACGTCGACGTTGTCGGCCGTTCCGCGGGCCTGCAAACGCGGGTCCTTATCGAATTGGTCCGGCGGTTCTGCGAGCTGTATGCCCAGCGGAAGGGCAACCTCAAGGGCCTGGACTTCGCCGACCTGGAGCGGTACGCACTGCGTCTGCTGACCGTCCGCGACCCGTCCGGCGAGCGGCTGAGTCCGTCCGAGACGGCACTGGCCCTGCGGCGCCAGTTCAAGTGCATCTTCGTGGACGAATACCAGGACATCAACCCGGTGCAGCAGGCGATCCTCGACGCGCTCAGCTCGGGCAACAACGTCTTCGTGGTCGGCGACGTCAAGCAGAGCATCTACGCCTGGCGCGGGGCCGAACCGACGATCTTCCTCCAACGGATGCACGCGGCGGTCGCGAAGCCGAAGGACCCGTCCCACGGATTCCGCGTGGACCTGAACTACAACTTCCGCTCGGCCAAGGGCATCCTGGACTTCGTCAATCAGGTCTTCGCGCGGATCATGACGGCCGAGATCGCCCACGTCAACTACGACGAGGCGGCCCGGCTGCGCCCCGCGCCCGGAGGGGAATCGAAAACAGCCACTGATAGTATCCGGGCCGAAGGCCCTGTTTGTAGTGTGCCCGTAAGGGCATATCCTCCCGCGGAGAAGATAACGCCTGACGGCGTCACTACGAACGGATTTGACGATGCCGCCTCGTGCCGTGGGCCCATTGTGGAACTGCACATCCTCGACGAACGCGGCCATCGGCGCGGCGGGGGGGAGGGTAGTGAAGAGGAACCGCAGTCGGAGGAGCTGGCCCTGGTCCACGCCCGGCAGCGCCAGGCGGCCCTCATCGCCCGGCGGATTCGGGAGATGGTGGGCGCCGAAACCGGCCACGCCGAGTTCCAGATCCAGGATCGCGACAGCGGCACATCCCGCGCCGTGGAATACCGCGATATCGTGATCCTCATGCGATCGCTGGCTCAGAAGGCGAACGACTACGTCGAGATCCTGCGACTGGCCGGTATTCCGGTGAACTGCGACGCGACGGCCGGCTACTTCGAAGCCACGGAGGTCCGCGACACGATCTCCCTGCTGAAGGTCCTCGACAATCCCCGGCGGGACATCGAGCTGGCCACCGTGCTCCGCAGCGCGTTCTGCCACGTCACCGACACGGAACTGGCCCAGATTCGGCTCCACGGCAAAGAAGAGTGCCAGCATGCGGATTTCTACGCGTGCGCCGCCTGCTACCGGGACACGGGGCCGGACCACGATCTGAAGGACAAGCTCAACGGGGTATTCGCGCGGCTCGATCAGTGGCGGACCCTCGCCCGTCGGGGGCATCTGGCCGGTCTGCTGTGGCGGATCTATCGCCAGAGCAACTTTCTCGCCTTCGTCTCGGCGTTGCCGAACGGACAGGCCCGCAAGGCCAACCTGCTGCGTCTCCACGACCGTGCCGTCCAGTTCGAGGGCTTTGCCAGCAGCACGGGCGTTGCGTCGCTCACGCGGTTTGTGGACTTCCTCGAACGATTGCAGCAGGCGGGACAAGACTGGGCGCCCGCCCAGCCGGGCAGCGCCGCGGGCAACGCGGTCCGCATCCTCAGCGTCCACAAGAGCAAGGGGCTCGAGTTCCCGGTCGTCTTCCTCGCGGAGTTGGAGAGCCAGTTCAACAAGCAGGACATCCACGCGGACCTGGCGGCCGATCCCGAGGACGCGGTCGGCCTGCAGGTGATCGACCGGCGGTTCAACACGAAACTCCGCTCGCTGGCGCACGAGGTGATCGGCGAGAAGAAGCTGGGCGCGATGCTGGCGGAGGAGATGCGCGTCCTGTATGTCGCGACGACACGGGCGCGGGACCGGCTGATCCTGACCGCCGCGCAGAAGCGGACCGATTGCGGCAAGATCCTCGCCCAAGGCCTGCTCTTGGGTGGCGAGCAGACTCCGGCCTGGCTGCTCAAGCCCTGCAAGAGCGCCTTGGAGTGGATCCTGTACGGCCTGGCCGACCAGCGCGTCCTTCATACGGCCTTTCAGACCGGCCTGGCGGACCGCGCCAAGGATCACAGTTTGTTTGCGTTCCGCCTCCACGCGGACGACGCGTTGAAGGACCTCTCGCGGTACGTCCTGACGCTGCGGACCTCCCGGGCCAAGTCCGCGTTCTTCACGAAAGCAGAGCGTGCTTCCGAGGAGGCCGGCCGACGGTTGCTCGCGCAGGTCAAGGGCGTTTTGAGACACGAGTATCGATATCCCCATGCGATCCATCTTGCGGCCAAGAGCTCGGTGACGAAGCTGACCCATCCGGACGATATGTTCGCCCCGCGGGACTATTCCGAGGCGCTGGACCGCCAGCCGGCGGCCCTGGTCGCGGCCGAGAGCGAAGGGTCGGACTCCCGGCGGGCCAAGCTGGTGGGTACGGCTGCCCACTTGGTGATCTCCGCGCTGGACGTGAAGCAATCTGTCACACGCAAGCTGATCGAAAAGACCCGGGACCGCCTCGTCGGCGAAGGGGCCATCCCGGCAAACGTGGCCCAGCGGATCGACACGCAGGCGATCCTGGCGTTCTTCGAGAGCGAGTTGGGCGAGCTCGTGTGCGACCCACGGCACACGGTCTGGCAGGAGTGGCCCTTCACGTTCGGCCTGCCCGCCTGCGAAGCCTCGCCCGGCGTGCCGCCGGAGGGAGGAGAGATCGTCG
>Ga0172362_10005053_pt1 | contig 11443 bp, 10 predicted proteins | sample LakKivs1_kivu2a2_FD_114534 | JGI IMG/M metagenome (GOLD analysis project Ga0172362, IMG submission 114534) | Sediment microbial communities from Lake Kivu, Rwanda - Sediment s1_kivu2a2 | ecosystem: Environmental > Aquatic > Freshwater > Lake > Sediment | place: Rwanda: Western Province, Lake...
CGGGTCGCAGATGCCGTGGCCGCCCAGAAGGATATGAAGGTGATAGGAGTATCAAAGACGAAACCCAGCCACGAGGCCTTCGTCGCAAAATCCAGGGGGTATCCCCTCTACATCGCGGACCTTTCGAAAAAGGCAGCCTTTGAGAAGGCTGGGCTCCCCGTTGCAGGCAGCGTGGAGGAAATGCTGAAATCTGCCGACATTGTTGTGGACGCCACTCCCGGGGGCGTAGGAGAAAAGAACAGGGCCCTTTACGAGAAGATAGGAATCAAGGCCATCTGGCAGGGAGGCGAAGATCACGAGGTTGCCGGTTTCTCCTTCAACTCGGACTGCAACTATAAGGAGGCCATCGGGAAGCAGTTTGTCCGGGTGGTGTCCTGCAACACCACCGGCCTCTGCCGGATTATCAATACCATGGACAAGGCGTATGGCGTAGAGAAAGTGCGGGCAGTGATGATCCGAAGGGGAGGTGACCCGGCAGACATTAAGCGGGGTCCGATTGATGCAATCGTACTGAATCCTGTTCATATTCCAAGTCACCATGGGCCTGACGTGCAGAGCGTGCTCCCCCACATCAACATCGTCACCCTGGCCATGATCGTCCCGGTGACCATGATGCACATGCACGCCGTGCAGATGGACCTTAAAAAAGAGGCGGACCGCAAACATGTGCTGGAGATCATGGATAAACATCCCCGTATAGGGCTTATCAGGAAGGAGACCGGCATCACCAGTACTGCCGAGCTGAAAGAATATGCAATGGATCTCGGCCGCTTCAGGTCTGACCTCTGGGAGAACGGCGTCTTTGAAGAATCGGTATCCTGCATAGGTAAAGAGCTCTACCTCTTCCAGGCCATCCACCAGGAGGCCGACGTGGTAGTGGAGAACATCGACTGTATCCGGGCCATGACGGGCATCGAGAAAGATCCCGCAAAATCAATCGCCATGACCAACAAGTCATTGAATTTCATTGCTATCACATAATCCCTTTTTTACCGGGTTTTTTTCCGGCACTTCCTGCATTATAAGTTTTCTGTTGTCCATTCACATTTAGTCCTCTGCCAATTTCCGAGAGGGAAGGGCATTGATACCGGGTTTTTTACGAATAGAACTCCCCCGAAACTCAAACTGGGGTCATGGAATTATCCTGCCTGGATGAGCCGGGGTCATGTGGTACTTTTTTTGGGCTTGCGGTTGAGGGGTGATATACAATTGACCCTGTGCATACCCATGCTGCCACAAGCTTGGGAAAGAACTGATTATACCCCGGAAGAACCACAATCTGCGACGCTTCTTTGTCTTGCCGGATAGTCTGTACATAAGCATTAACACCCCGCATTCCCCATTTTATATGAATGGACGCATATGCACTGGCAACGAGGAACACCATTGAGGTGGTCACGGATGAGGAGCTCCGTGAGGTACTCGCCAGGCCGAAGAAGAGGGTGTATGCAGGCTATGAGCCGAGCGGTGAGATCCACCTCGGTCACCTGGTGACTGTCAACAAGCTGGTGGACCTGAAGAACGCCGGTTTCGACGTGGTGGTGCTCCTTGCCGACCTGCATGCCTTCCTGAACCGGAAGGGGACCATGGAACAGGTCCATGAGCTTGCCATGTACAACCGCAGGTGTTTCGAGGGGCTCGGGCTCAACGACGTGGAGTATGTGCTTGGATCGGATCTGCAGCTTGACCGGGACTACGAACTGATGGTGCTGCGCCTCTCCCAGCAGATCACCCTGAACCGTGCAACCCGGAGCATGGACGAGGTGGGCAGGCAGATGGAGACCCCCACCGTCTCCCAGATGATATATCCTATCATGCAGATGGTGGATATCGCAAGGCTGAACGTGGATGCCGCGGTTGGAGGAATCGACCAGCGGAAGATCCACATGCTGGCCCGGGAGCACCTCCCCTCGATTGGCTACCCCTCGCCTGTCTGCATCCACACCCCCATCCTGAACGGCCTGGATGGAAAGAAGATGTCCTCCTCAAGTGGGAATTATATCTCGGTTGCCGATAGCGTAGAGGAGATAGAGAAAAAATGCAAGAAGGCCTTCTGTCCTCCGGAGTGCGAGGAGAACCCTGTCCTCCAAATCCTGCAGCACCATGTCTTTCCGAGGGTCTCCGAAGTGGTGGTGCGCCGGCCTGCAAAATTCGGCGGAGACCGCGCATTCCGTGGGTATCCGGAGTTGGAGGAGGCGTATCGGAAGGGGGAGATACATCCCCTTGACCTGAAGAAGACCACTGCGATATACCTGACCGAAATCCTGGCTGTGGTCAGGGACCATATTGGATGAGAGGGTGAGTCTTTGAAAAGTGATCACATCGAGGATAAGTTCGACCGGAAGATCGCAGATTTGGGAATCCGAATCAAGGATATGGATCAGCTGAAGGTCCGGGATGACGTGTTTGATGAGATCACCCTAGTATCTCTCTACCGGCTTGTGCATAAAAAATGGATTTCCGCGATCGGAGGCTCCATCAGTACCGGAAAGGAGGCGAATGTCTTTTTTGGAGAGCGTGACTCCCAGGGTCTGGCGATCAAGATCTACCGAATCCGTACCGCTAATTTCAATGCCATGAGTGAGTATATCATGGGAGACCGGCGCTTCTCCGGGATCCGACGGACAAGGAAGGATATCGTCTTTACATGGACCAGGAAAGAGTTTGCAAACCTTTCCAGGGCCTACGAGTCCAATCTTCCCGTTCCCATGCCACTGGTATGGGATCGGAACATCCTTATCATGGAATTTTTAGGAGAATCTGAGAAGCCATATCCACAACTAAGGTCGGTGCAGCTTGAGGATGCGGAAGAAGTATACCATGAGGTTCTTTCATTTATCAAGGATCTCTACCAGAAGGCAGGACTGGTGCACGCCGACCTGTCAGAATACAACATCCTCTATGGGGATCGCATGTATGTTATCGATATGGGCCAGTCAGTGACGCCGGATCATCCCAGGGCGCTCCATTTCCTGGTACGGGATATTGCCAATATCAACCGGTTTTTTAGCCAGAAGTGCCAGGTACGGGATGAGAGGGAGATTTTTTCTGAAGTGACCAGTATCCCCATTCCGGGGAAGACCTAAACATTGCAGAGTAAGACGAGGTGAAATTAAAATATGATGCAGGAATTGAAAGTAGCCGGCAACCGGATCGGGGTTCTGATCGGCAAAAGCGGGATGATCAAGAAGGAACTGGAGGAGAGGACCGGGACCACGCTCGGCATAGACAGCCAGGAGGGTATCGTCAAGGTGGAAGGGGAGGAGGCCGTTCCCTTTCTGCGTGCCGTGGAGGTGATACAAGCGGTCAACCGGGGTTTCTCCCCCGAACGGGCTTTTAAACTCCTGGACGATGAAGATCTCCTGCTCGAAGTAATTGATCTCTCGGGAATAGCGGATAGTCCCCGGCAAATGGACAGGCTTCGGGGACGTATTATCGGGAGAGACGGGCGTGCAAGGGAACAGATTGAACACATGACCAATACTCAGATATCAGTCATGGGAAAAACGATTGCCATTATTGGACTCCCCGAACAGATGAAAATAGCCCGCGCTGCCATTGATATGCTCCTTGAGGGTTCACCCCATGAGGCGGTCTTCTCGTACCTGGAGAAGAAACGGCAGGATGCAAAACTAGACATGATCGATTATTATTACTAACAATACCCCGTGCGGAATGAATATTGTAGACTGGATCGAGGACAAAAAAAAGGATGATTTCCAGTGCAGATGAATACCTGATCCTGATCCCGCGTTGGGTTAAACACGTGCGCTTAGTCTCGTTTGGAGTGGAAAAGAAGGGGTTGTAGATGAAGGTCGCCTCTCTTCCTATCCCAGCATATCTCAATGAAAGATACCGCACACTCGGGATTGTCGATCTATACCCACCACAAGCCGAATGTGTGGATAAGGGACTCTTCGAGAACACAAACCTGCTGGTCACCATCCCCACCGCAAGTGGCAAGACCCTCATTGCGGAGATGGCGATGCATTTCCATGCCTCTAGGGGGGGTCGCTCCCTTTATATAGTTCCATTGAAAGCCCTCGCAAGTGAAAAATTCGATGAATTCAGTGGGAAAGAAGTGCGGGTGGGTATCTCCACTGGCGACTTCGACCGCCGCGATGATTACCTTGGCCGCAACGACATTATTGTCGCCACCAGTGAAAAGGTCGATTCGCTTATCCGGAACAGGGCACCCTGGCTTAGGGATATATCTCTCCTGGTAGTGGACGAGGTCCACCTGCTGGATTCCCCTGACCGTGGGCCCACCCTGGAGATGGTGATCACCAAGATGCGGGCCAGGAACCCGGGAATGCAGGTGATTGCCCTCTCGGCGACCATTGGAAATCCCCGTGCCCTCTCCGGATGGCTTGACGCTGCCCTCGTCACCAGCTCCTGGCGCCCCGTTGATCTTCGCCAGGGAATTTACCTTAATGGGGAGATACGGTTTGATGAACATAACCGGGCTGTTGCCACTGTTTCCAAGCACGATGACATCAACCTGCTCATCGACACTGTGAATGAGGGGGGCCAGTGCCTCTTCTTTGTCTCTTCGCGGAAGAATGCAGAAGCCTTCGCAAAAAGGGCGGCAAAAGCCCTCAAATGTGATGATCCCGGACTCGAACAGTATCGGGAACGGCTGAAAAAGATTGCCGGAACTGAAATGGGAGAGATCCTGGCCTCATGTGTGGGAATGGGGGCCGCATTTCACCATGCAGGACTTTCCCGGGATGCGCGGGGAATCGTGGAGGAGGGATTCAGAAGGGGACTGATTCGATGCATCTCTTCCACACCTACCCTTGCTGCAGGCCTCAATCTCCCTGCACGCAGGGTGGTGATCAGGGATTATCGGCGGTACGAGACCGGGGAAGGCATGATCCCCATTCCTGCCCGAGAATACCATCAGATGGCAGGAAGAGCCGGGCGACCCCGCCTCGATCCCTACGGAGAATCCGTGCTAATAGCCAAAGACGATCAGGAGCGAGAGTCACTCCTCGAGTTTTATATCCATGCGCCTCCAGAGGATGTCAATTCACAGTGTGCGAATGAGCCTGCACTGACCACCCATATCCTTTCACTGATCGCTTCGGACTTTGTGACCTGTGATAACGAGATACAGGAGTTTTTAAACCGCACCTTCTACCAACACCAGCACCGTGCAAGCAGGTTGATCGGCTCGGTGACCGGGAGGGCTCTGCGATTTCTTGAAGATGCTGAGATGGTGGTGGAGAACGGGGGGCGCCTCTCAGCGACCGAGTACGGAGCCCTGGTCTCTCAGCTGTATATTGATCCCCGCGGAGCTGAATCCATTGTCACCCGCATGAGTTCCGCCGATGAATATTCGGATACCGGACTCCTCCAGCTCCTCTGCGGCACCCCCGATATGTATACTCTGTATGTGAACAACCGGGACATTCATTACCTGGATCGTTTTCTCTTTGAACATGAGGATGAACTCTGGATACCGCTCGAGTTTGGTGAAGAAGAGGTGTTTTATCGTGCATTGAAAACTGCCATGCTTCTCCGGGACTGGGCGAACGAAATCCCCGATGCGACCATTTGTGAAAGGTATTCTGTCGGGCCGGGCGATATTTTCAACCTGGTTGAGAGTATCAACTGGCTCATGCACGCATCCGGGAGACTTGCCGGGATGTTCATCCCCCGGTATGCACGGGAAGTAAGGGAGTTTGAGATCTGCATGAAGCATGGTGTAAGGAGGGAACTTCTACCCCTTGTCCGTTTGAGGCATATTGGGCGGGTGAGGGCCAGGAGCCTCTTCAATAATGGAATCACCAGTCCTGTGGAATTGAAGATGGCAGATCCCGGGAAAATTGCAGCCATACTCGGCCGGGGGGTTGCTGCGCAAGTTTTACGCCAGATCGAAAAAGATGATGCCGTTGAAGAAGACCTGCCTTCTCCCCCGGTTCAGGTCACGCTCTCTTCGTTCAAAGGGGGCAATTGATGCAATCCTGTGGTATCCATCAGGTCCGTATCAACATAAAAAACCTGGATCTCTTCCTTTACAGGATCCGCGAGATTGCCGCACGAAGGAATATCCGGATTATCCTTTTTAATGCCCATTATATGGCCGGGAAGGCACATGTTGAGTCCGCGCTTTTCCACGCATTCAGGGCCCAGAAGGAAGGAGCCATGATATCCAGCCGGGTAGAGATGGAAGCCCTCTTATATGCATCGGGATCTCGGCAGATCGTGCATGGCATGGCATTTGGTGTGCACGAGGGAGAGAATGCGGCATATCTCTGCCTCTGTCAAGATATGCATGAAGCATGGAACGATCTTCTGGCACTCTGTTCAACGGCGGAGGATGAAGACTGGGAGACTATTTCGGTGGAAAAAGCCGCCCAACTTTGCGCATTATTCTCAATTACCCCGCAGGAACTGGGGGTTGTGGGCCCTGAACGGATAAAGGAGCTGGTCCTCGAACGGGTAGCACTTCTGGAAGTCTATAAGTAACAGGTTCCACTGGCCCCGTATATCGTGAGGGTTCGTTTCTTTTCCGCTCAAGATAAAAAACATGAGTTATAATTGCAATCCGGTTTCTGGATGAAGAAGTGTTTTCCATCGGTATTCTCCCCCATTTGCGTATTCATTTCGGAAAAATCGCGTTTTCTCCCCTCAAAACACTCTTCATCGTGAGGTTGTCGCCCGAATGGGTCTATTTGCTTCGATTTGTAAGAAGTTATTGAAAGGATTAAAAGCATCGCGATGTCTATCAGGTATGGAATAAAGTTTGGGAATTATTCAGCAGGTTGCAAATCGTGGGTTGCCTTTCTTTTTATATGAAAATGCCCCCGGCATTTTCATTCTGTATGCTTGTTACTCGATAAGGATCATGTGATTTTTTAGTAATCCTGGACAGGCATTATGCATGAAGTTCTTCCACCAGGTATGAAATGAAAAATTAGTGATGTTTTCGTGCGTGGGTGAGGATGTGCCTGATCTCCGGGAGAATGAGATCCCGTGTTGCGAGGGTGACAGCGGGTGTTGAGCCAGGGATGCAAAAGACCGCTTTGCCACCAGAAACACCTGCCAGTGCACGTGAAAGCATTGATGCAGTCCCGATCTCTTCCATGCTCTTTGCCCTGAAGATCTCCCCGAATCCATCTATCCTCTTTTCAAGCAGGGGGGCAACCGCTTCTATGGTGCAGTCATCGGGCGTAAGACCGGTTCCACCATTGAGAATGATACAATTGTTCGAACGGAATGCATCGAGCACTTCCCTGCGAATTGCCTCTTCGTTATCGGGAATGATGGTATAATGATCCACACTGATTCCCGCCACTTTAAGGAGTTCCTTGATCATCTGCCCGCTTGTGTCATTTTCCCTTGTCCTGGTGCTGGAAACAGTAATAACGGCAACATGGATGGGCAGTGGGAGTTCATGATCTTTCTTCATTATACGTATATTGTATCTTCGCAGCGGATAAACGATTTCAATCAAAATCTCGTCATTCACTGCTGAATTCCATGATCACCGCAACCCCTTTGTTTCCACTGGAATGAATTTCCTGACTTCTTTCAATACTTGTTGTTATGATCGAAATTGGAAAGAATAACTGAAAAAAATAAAGAATATATGGGGAAAAAATAAAATATAATGATTATTGATCTTCTCTATATATACATTGTAAAAGAAGTTGCCCGCTTCTTTTTGAAATCTTGTACCCTTTTATTTCCACTGGAAACTTGCTTGTTTATCCGTGTAAAACCGGAAACGTTCGTTTATTGCCTCTAATAAATCACTATAGTTCTCTCTGTTATCTTTCCTTGTGCTCCCAAGGAATTGAAATTTCTCTTTATTTCTAAAACAGTTTCAGTAAAAATTTATATGAAAAAAAGTAAATTAAAAATGAGTAGTTTTTGAATAATACATCTATTAAATAGACTAGTTTTTGAAATTTTTCCAGTGGAAACAAAGGGGTGTGGGGATATCAATAAAAGGTGATAAACTCCTCTGGAAGAATAGGTGTTTCACATCGGCAAGAAATTCGATATATTCACTTGAATACTTATATGCCTCATTTTAAATGGACTGTCCAGTGGAAACAAAGGGGTTTATAAGTCTCTCAAACAGGCACCTTTTTTAATGAATGGTACATATGATCATCTCCCAGGGGGACAGGATGTCAGAGGAACAAAATGCATCAATAGGGCTTTTTAAAAAATATCTTGAGACCAATAAAATTTTTAAAAATAGAGAAGTTCTCCGTCATTCATACCGCCCCCAAATACTCCCTCACAGGCGGCCACAGATTGATCAGGTCGCCTCTATTCTTGCTCCGGCCTTACGGAATGAAACGCCCTCTAATATTCTCATATACGGAAAGACAGGAACCGGAAAGACAGCCAGCGTCCGTTACGTTGGGGCTGAACTGGAAAATGCCGGCGTCCATATGGGAACAGTGTGCCGCGTGGTGCACCTGAACTGCGAGGTCATCGATACCCAGTACAGGGTCCTGGCCCAGATTTCGAAGACTCTCCTGGGTGAAGATGAAACTGCCAGCGACAAAACGAGAATCCATATCCCTATGACCGGGTGGCCTACTGACCAAGTGTATCAGGAGCTGAAAAACCAACTCGAGACTATGGGAGGTGTCCTGATCGTTGTCCTCGATGAAATCGATAAATTGGTAAAAAAGAGTGGTGATGAGACTCTTTATAACATTTCCCGCATTAACGCCGATTTGAAAAAGTCAAAAGTCAGTATGATTGGTATATCAAATGACCTATCATTCAAGGATTTCCTGGATCCCCGGGTCCTCTCTTCTTTAAGCGAGGAAGAACTGGTATTTCCTCCATACAATGCGCCGCAACTCTGCGATATACTGCAGCAGCGTGCAGAGATGGCATTTCTCCCTGGTGCGCTTGACGAAGGAGTGATACCCCTCTGTGCTGCGCTGGCTGCCCAGGAGCATGGGGATGCACGGAGAGCCCTGGATCTTCTCCGGGTCTCCGGTGAGATTGCTGATCGGGACGAATCAGGAAAGGTTACTGAGCAGCACGTGAAGGGTGCACAGGCCAAGATTGAGACAGACTCAATGATCGAATGTATTGCGACCCTCCCTTCCCAGAGCAAGGTGGTGCTGTACGCCATGCTCCTCCTTGACCAGATGGGCCAGACCATCTTCACCAGCGGTGAAGTGAGCAGGATTTACAAGGAGATCGCCCCAGCGATAGAACTCGATGTCCTGACCCACAGGCGTATAACCGACCTCATCTCCGAACTTAATATGCTCGGCGTGATCAATACCAGGGTAGTGAGCCGGGGCCGCTATGGGAGGACAAAAGAGATGTGGTTTGATACCAATACAAATAAGATATGGGATGTCATCACCTCCGATACCCGTCTGAGTGCCCAGGGCCTTGCGGAGCGGGATATTCAGTGGTGCAAATCCCTTTTCAGGTGAAGATATAATGGACGAAAAGGACCTTCTTCTGCTCCAGCTCCTGGAGGAGAACAGCCGCCTGACCACCCGTGATATGGCCGTAATGGCCGAGATGTCACATGAGGAGACCGAAGCACGGATTGCCGCGCTGGAGGGCGCAGGCGTGATCCGGAGCTATTCCGCGGTGATAGACTGGGAAAGGGCAGGAAACGGCGAAGTGTCCGCCATAATCGAATTAAAGGTCAACCCCGAGCGTGATTACGGATATGACCGCATCGCAGGACGAATTGCCAGGTTCAGGCAGGTCCGATCGTTGAGGCTCATTACAGGTGCGTATGACCTGCAACTGACAGTGACCGGCAAGAACATGCAGGAAGTGGCGCGTTTCGTCTCCGAATATATCGCTCCCATGGATCGTATACGGGAGACGGCCACCCACATCATCATGAAGAGCTACAAGGAGAACGGGCGCACATTCTGCGAGGAAGAAGGGAGCGAACGAATCCCCTATTCCCTGTGAGTGGGTCAGATGAGAGATTTCATCTCAAAAAAAGCCCGGGAGATACCACCTTCCGGAATACGAAAGTTCTTCGACCTTGCGCTTACAATGGAGGAGGTCATCTCCCTCGGGGTGGGCGAGCCGGATTTTCCCACACCCTGGAACCTATGCGAGGCCAGTATCTACTCTATCGAGCAGGGAGGCACATCCTACACTTCCAACAGGGGGCTCCAGACACTCAGGGAAGCCCTCTCCCGCTATCTCCACGACCATTACCATCTCTCCTATCATCCGGACCATGAGATGATCATCACCACCGGGGTCTCGGAGGGACTCGACATCGCCATCAGGGCGGTCGTCGACCCAGGTGATGAAGTTCTGGTGGCAGAGCCCTGTTATGTCTCTTACCCTCCATGCGTAACCCTTGCCGGGGGAGTGCCTGTACTGGTCCCATGCGTGGAGAAAGATCGCTTCCGCATCAACCCCGACCGCCTGATGGAGAGGGTTACAGGGAAGAGCAAGGCACTTATCATTAATTTCCCAAACAACCCCACGGGTGCGGTGATGCGAAGGGAAGATCTCCAGGCAGTGGCAGATATCGTCTGCGATCACGATCTTGTCCTCATTAGTGACGAAGTCTACGCCGAGCTTACCTATGAGGGGATCCATGTGGCATCGGCTACTGTCGGTGACCTGGCAGCCCGCACCATCACCCTGAACGGGTTCTCTAAAGCGTATGCTATGACCGGGTGGCGGATTGGATATCTGTGTGCACCAAAAGAGATCTGCGATGCCGCCCTGAAGATCCATCAGTACGTGATGCTGTGCGCCCCGGTGATGGGGCAGGTCGCAGCACTGGAGGGAATACGCAGAGGAGAGGAGGAGAAAGACCGCATGGTCCGTGAGTACCGGGTGCGTCGGAATCTCTTTGTGGAGAGCCTCAACCGCATCGGGCTTTCCTGCCACCTTCCGGAAGGGGCATTCTATGCATTTCCATCAGTGGAAAAGACCGGATTGACGGACTTTGCATTTGCAGAAAAACTCCTCAAAGAGGAGCACGTGGCGGTGGTTCCCGGAAACGTCTTCGGTATGGGGGGAGAAGGGCACCTCCGCTGTGCCTATGCCGTCTCCCGAAAGGATCTCAATGAGGCCGTCCGGCGAATGGAACAGTTCATCTCGCGGTTGCCTTGATTAATAATCTTCTTTCCTCCCCCACGTATATTCAGGAACGCAAGGTATGAACAGGATCAGAGGATCTGCTCAATTTCACATTTGCATGCAGAGTGAGTAACCAGTTCTTGCATGCATCTCACGGATGTCACCCAGAAGGTGGAACAGATTTCAAATAAACCTCCATCGAACACCCCGGCGACGGCCTGGACTGCACCTGGGGTAATGTTTTTCCCGATATACATTTATCCACAAGCCGGACGTATAGTATATGGTTGTACTATGAGTTGTACCATAATCGTCGGCGGATTTTTTGGTGACGAAGGGAAAGGCAAAATTGTCGCCCACATCGCCTACCAGGACCACC
>Ga0172362_10005056_pt1 | contig 11440 bp, 7 predicted proteins | sample LakKivs1_kivu2a2_FD_114534 | JGI IMG/M metagenome (GOLD analysis project Ga0172362, IMG submission 114534) | Sediment microbial communities from Lake Kivu, Rwanda - Sediment s1_kivu2a2 | ecosystem: Environmental > Aquatic > Freshwater > Lake > Sediment | place: Rwanda: Western Province, Lake...
CACGGGTTTGATTAGAATATGACTTGCCCTGACTTGTTCGGGCGTCTCGAATTGCTTTGGATTCTCCTGATAATATTTCCTGGCATCTTCTTCCGTCACATTAATTTTCCCGGCCCATTGTGCTTCCATAAACTGATTGCGAGCCAGTCCGCTTCGAATCTCCTCTTTGACGTTATTAAAACTCTGTCCGTATTCGGCCATTTTCTTCTTGAATTCTTCCAACGATAAAGGTTCTCTCTGAGAAGCGGCAATTTTTTCAATCGTACTCATGACCTCCTGGTCCGTGATTACAATTTTGGCCTCTTTTACCTTTTCATCCAGCAAGTGCCTGCGAATCGTTTGTTCTATGGCTTGTTCTCTGAGCTGTTTTGCGTACTGTTCGGCAAAATTAGGTGGCAGTTGCGCCGACTGTTTTGCGATCATTTCGAGCTGAGGTTTGACAAGTTTGTCTATTTCACTTTCAGGAATTTTGATCCCGTTGATAGTAACAGCAATATTAACGCCGGAATCGGCGGAAGGCGTTAAGGGTTTATCGGTATCCTTTTTCTTGCAACTCAGGCCTAAAACGGTAGGAAATATCACAAAACAGGCCAGAATTCTCAAATTTAGAGAGCAACTTCTCATAATATGTCCTTTCTCAGGTCAAAAAACAAAAAAGACCCTTCACCGAGGGTAGCTGAGTAGATTATTCACAAAAACAGTCAAATTGTCAAGCTTTTCTATTTTCCATCGTCAATGCCGCTGTACCACTTAATTGCATGTTAAGGTTATTTTCAAATATGTTGAAACAACGCGACCTTTGTAATGTGGATTATTAAATGATAGAATACCTGCTTCGGGGCGGTTCCAAAACCGTCCGGGCTCTCGATCGCCAATTAAATATCGAAAACTGTTTTTGGAGTTTCTATGAGAAATAACTCTGATTATAGGCCAGCATTGACCGGCAGAGAACGGGTTCTCAAGGCCCTTGAGTACAAGCGGGTCGATCGAGTTCCCGTTGACCTTGGCGGCACCCTCGGTACGGGAGCTCACGTGAGTGTTATCGCCGGCCTGCGCCAGGCACTCGGTCTGGATAAGCCGGGAACGCCCGTTAAGGTTGTTGAAATTTATCAAATGCTTGGCGAGGTCGCTGCCGACCTGCGGGATATGCTGGAGATCGACGTTGTAAATCTGCCGGGGTCGAGAAATCATTTCGGCTTCCCGGACGCTGACTACAAGCCGTGGCGGACCTTTGATGGCACGGATGTGCTTGTTCCGGGCATGTTCAATACCGAGCCGGAGCCTAACGGCGACATCCTCCAGTACCCGCAGGGCGATAAGTCTGCCCTGCCGTCGGGCCGGATGCCCAAAGGCGGTTTTTACTTCGATGATATTGTCCGCCAACAGCCGATTGACGATGCCAAGCTCGATCCCGCCGACAATCTTGAGGATTTTGCTCTAATCAGCGAGGAGGATTTGAAGATATATGAGAAGCGGGCACGTGAGCTTTATGACAATACCGATCTTGCGATTACGGCGGGCTTTCCGGGAACTGCTTTCGGCGACATTGCTTTGGTCCCGGCGGCTTTTCTCAAGCATCCGAAGGGGATTCGCGACATCGAGGAATGGTACATCAGCACCGTCTCGCGGAGGGAATATATAAAGGAGGTTTTCGCCGGCCAGGCCGAGATCGCAATTAAAAATCTCCAGCGGATTTATCAGGCCGTCGGCGACAGGGTGCACGTCGTCTGGCTCGATGGTACGGACCTTGCCGCCCAGAACACGCTGTTCTGCAGCCCGGACGCGTACTGGGAGCTTTACCTACCGTTCAGTAAAAAGCTCAACGACTGGATTCACGCACACACGAAATGGAAATCAATGAAACACTGCTGCGGCGGCTGCGAGCCGCTCATCGAGGGCTTCATAGAGGCGGGCTTCGACGTGCTCAATCCCGTCCAGACTTCCGCCGCGGGGATGGACCCGAATGGTCTGGTCGAGAAGTACGGCGGCAGAATCGTCTTTTGGGGCGGCGGCGTTGACACACAGAAAACCCTGCCCTTCGACACTCCCGACCAGGTCCGGGGGCAGGTGACCGAACGGCTGCGAATATTCAGCCGGAAGAACGGATTTGTCTTCGCCACAATCCACAATATCCAATGCAATACACCGACGGAAAACGTGTTGGCAATGTTCGAGGCGCTGGGCACGAATGTCTCGTAAATCAGGCCAAATCTCACATGTAATTAGACGACGGTCATGAGATTGTGAAAGGAATCATAAATGCTGAAACGAGCGTTGTTTGTTTTTTTCATGGCGGAGTTATTTGCTCTTGCCGGCTGTGATAAGGCCGCACAGCAGGAGATGCCGGAATCGGGTGGGAGAATCGTTATAGACTTAAACGGGACATGGGAAATTGCTGAGGGCGGCATGGATTTGGTCCCCGCCGTTTTCGAGCGGAAGGTCTCAGTGCCGGGGCTTGTCGATGTGTCAGAGCCTGCGTTCGAAGAGGTCGGCAGGAAAAGCCCGAGGCGACAGGCGTTCTGGTATCGCCGAACCTTTACCTTGGATAAAGCTGTTCCGGACGTGGCAATTTTGAAGATTCACAAGGCAAGGTACGGCACGAAAGTATTCCTTAACGGCAGCCTCGCAGGCGAGCATCTGCCGTGTTTTACCCCGGCGCTGCTTGATGTCAGGCCGTTCCTGAAAACAGATGGGCAGAAGAACGAGCTGGTGATTCGTGTCGGCGCAGACCGCGAATCGCTGCCGGAGGGCATGCCGACCGGCTGGGACTTCGAGAAATACCTCTACATCCCCGGCATATACGACTCGGTCGAGTTGATTCTGACGGGCGCTCCATATATCGAGCGAGTTCAGACCGTCCCGGACATCAGGCAAAGCAAAGTGAAAGTCGTCGCGGAGATTGAAAACGTAGATGCGCGTGGGTTCTTCGATTTATACTTTCGATTGCGTGAAGCAGGCACCGGTAGAAACGTCGAAAGCGGCGCCGTGGGAATCGCCGGCGGGAAAGAAAAACTTGCCGTGAGCTTCGAGATTCCCATCAATGATTGTAATCTGTGGACTCCGGAAGATCCGTTCCTGTACGAGCTGCAACTGGCTACCGAAGGCGATAATACGAGCGTTCGTTTCGGCATGAGGTCGTTCCGATTTGACAAAAACACAGGCAGGGCTTTACTGAACGGAAGAACGTATTTCATGAGAGGAACCAATGTCTGTGTCTATCGGTTCTTCGAGGACGCCGATCGCGGTGACAAGCCCTGGCGGGCCGAATGGGTGCGAAATCTGCATCGCAAATTCAAGGGCATGCACTGGAACTCGATTCGATACTGCATTGGTTTTCCGCCGGACTTCTGGTACGACGTCGCGGACGAGGAAGGCTTTTTGATTCAGGATGAGTTTCCCATCTGGCTGCTGAGCGAAGCGCCGGAAAAACCGGTCGCCGAGAAGATTATCCCCGAATACACCGAGTGGATGCAGGAGCGGTGGAACCACGCGTGTGTTGTCATCTGGGACGCTCAGAACGAAAGTGTCACCGACCAGACCGGCAAAGCTATTGTCGCCGTGCGCCATCTGGATTTGTCGAACCGGCCTTGGGACAACGGCTGGGCGGCGCCGCAGTCGCAGGAAGATTGTATAGAAACGCATCCTTATTTGTTCTCGAAATTATGGAACGAGTATTGGGCGGACGACCGAAAATTTGCCCTGTCGGACCTGGCGAACACTTCGACATTGCCGCCGGTTAGAAAGGAGCAGGAAAATGCCCACTTGCCCATTATTATCAACGAGTACGGCTGGTTGTGGCTCAATCGAGATGGAAGCACTACATGCCTGACCGGCAGCGTTTACGAAAAACTGCTCGGTCCCAACTCGACCGTTGCCGCCCGGCGGCTGCTTTACGCGCGTTATTTGGCCGCCCTTACCGAATTCTGGCGGTCCGGTCGCGAATGTGCAGGCGTGCTGCACTTTTGCGGCCTGGGCTATTCGCGGGCCGGCGACAAACCACGCCCCGAAGGCGGTGCCACGAGCGACCATTTCGTCGACCTGGAAAATCTCACGTTTGAGCCCAACTTCGATAGGTACGTTCGCGATGCCTTTTCGCCGGTCGGATTGATGATTAATTTCTGGGCCGAGCAAATTGATGCCGGCTCACAGCAAAAGTTCGAAATAGTGCTGATTAATGACCTGCCCGCGCCATTTGAAGGGCCCGTCCGGCTTGCTGTCGAGCGGGATGGAAAGGCTGTCGTCGAAGAATCAAAAGACTGTCAAGTCGACGGTTTCGGCAGAATAGTTATGACTTTCGATATAGAGATTCCGGAACAGGAAGGTCAATATCAACTCGTTGCAGAATTGACTCAACGGGATGGCGCTCGTATCCGCAGTCTGCGGGATTTCAAGGTTTCGGCGCGCCGGGAGTAATGGCTGTGTTGAAACCGGCCGGAAATGGAGAAAATCGACAATGAATAGTTCCTTTCATTCACGCCGTGACTTTCTGAAAACGGTCGGCCTGTACGCCTCCGGCCTTGCACTAGCGGGTTGTCGGGCCGGTTCAAGAATTCCGCAAGTTAAAACGACCGGGGAAAAGCCCAATATCCTCTGGATTACATGTGAAGACACGAGCCCCTTTCTTGGATGCTACGGCGATGAGCTTGCTGTCACGCCGCACCTCGATAAGCTGGCCGGCGAGGGCGTACGATATACAAAGGCGTTTGCGACCGCCCCGGTCTGCTCGCCGTCCCGCTCGTGCCTGATTACGGGTGTATATGCGACTTCTCTCGGGACCCAGCACCTGCGCTCCGAGGTTAAGCTGCCTGAAAAGATCAAGTGCTTCCCCGAATATCTTCGGGCGGCCGGTTACTACTGCTCTAACAATTATAAGAAGGATTATAACTTCATCGATGTCAACGTTTGGGACGAATCGAGCCAGCAGGCCCACTGGCGCAAACGCCGGCCCGGACAGCCTTTCTTCAGCGTGTTTAACTTTGTCTCCACGCACCAGGGACAGATTAACGGTTCCGACGAGGAATTTGAAAAGAATTACGGCTCGAAACTCGAACCGCAGGAACGTCACGATCCGGCAAAAATCTCGCTTCCGCCTTACTATCCTGATACGGAGTTTGTGCAGAAGATCTGGGCGCGCTATTATGATTTGATAACCTTTATGGACAAACAGGTCGGCGAGCTGCTCGGCCAGCTTGAAGCGGACGGTCTGGCCGACAATACAATCGTTTTCTTTTTCGCGGACCACGGTCTGGGAATTCCCCGATTTAAAAGGACACTTTACGATTCGGGTCTGCACGTCCCCCTCATCGTGCGGTTTCCCGAGCGGTATCAACATCTGTCGCCGTGCCGGCCGGGCGAGAAAATCGACGACCTGGTCAGCTTCGTTGATTTTGCCCCGACTGTATTGAGCCTGGCAGGGTTGCAGGTCCTTGGTTATATGCAGGGCAGAGTAGTGCTGGGTAGCCAAGCCCAACCGCCGCGGAAATATATTTTCGGGGCTTCGAGCCGGGTGGATGAAGCGTATGAATTTTCTCGCTGCGTACGTGACGAGCGTTACAAGTACATCCGTAATTATCTGCCGCATCTACCTTACATCCAGCCGAGCGAGTATTGCGACCAGGCGGAGATTATGCAGGAGCTGCGGCGGGCCGTCGCCGAGGATGAGCTTACGCCGGCGCAGAAATTACTCTGGTCGGCGACCAAGCCGATCGAGGAGCTTTATGATACGGTGGCTGACCCGCATGAAATAGACAATCTCGCCGGGCGTTCGGATAGAAGTGCAGTTCTTGAAAGACTTGGAAAGGCACTTCACAGTTGGATGCTGCAAACGCATGACACGGATTTATTGCCGGAGGCGGAAATGCACATCCGCGCCGAAGGTTCGACGCCGTACACGATGGCTCGGGATGCTCGTAAATATCCCCAGCGTCGTATCCTTGCAGCCGCCGACCTTGTAGGTAAAGGGCCGGATAACATTCCGAAGCTTATCAGGTTGCTCGACGATTCGGACGGTGCCGTGCGCTATTGGGCCGTAATAGCGCTGGATGCATTAGGTCCACAAGCCTGGCAAGCGAGCGATGCTCTCGAAAGTATGCTGGAAGATGCCAGTCCGAACGTGCGATTTGCGGCAGCGGGAGTTTTGTGCCGGATAGGCTTATGCGAGGATGCTCTGCCTGTCCTGGCTGATGGATTGAAGGAAGAGCGTGAAGAGACCGTTCTTTATGCGGCCAGGGAGATTCAGCGCATAGGCGCCGCGGCGATTCCAATCGTCGAGCAGATTCGTGAGGCTCAGGGGCGATGCAAAAATCCCGACGGCAGCTATAAGAACAATAATCATGCGATGTTCATCGACTGGGCGCTGAAACGTGCCCTGGAGAATTGCTCGCGGGAAAACCGGTGAACCTCAGTGACAAATGGAGTGACAATGCCTGATAAAGAAGAGACGAGCGTTTTTTATGTGGCACGAGTTTGTATTGTGGCGGCCCTGGGCGGGCTGTTGTTTGGCTATGATACGGGCGTTATCGCAGGAGCCATCGGCTTTTTGGAGGCCCATTTCAACCTTGATCCGAGCTTTCAGAAAGGCTGGGTGGCGGCAAGCGCGCTAATCGGCTGCACGGTCGGGGTTTCAATCGCCGGGCTGCTGAGCGACTGGTTGGGCAGAAAAAGAACGCTCATCATCGCGGCGATTTTGTTCTTCGTCTCGGCGGTCGGAACGGCGATACCGAAGAACGTCACGATGTTCGTGATTTACAGAATCATCGGCGGCGTAGGAGTGGGTGCGGCGTCGATCACTTCGCCGATGTATATAGCGGAGATATCGCCCGCCCGCATCCGGGGACGGATGGTCTCGGTCAACCAGTTCGCAATCGTGACGGGTTTTCTCGTTGTGTATCTTGTTAATTATTTTATTGCTCTTCAGGGCACTGAAGCCTGGAACGTTGAATACGGCTGGCGATGGATGTTCGGCTCAGAGGCGCTGCCAGCGTTTTTATTTCTGGTGCTGCTTTTCCTCGTGCCCGAAAGTCCTCGCTGGCTGACTAAGTACGGCAGGCACGAAAAGGCGTTAGCGGTGCTGACGCGGGTGGGCGGCCCGGCCCATGCTCGGCGGGAGTTTGAGTCCATTAAGGATGCAATTGTCCACGAGAGCGGCTTGATGGCCCAGTTGCTAAAACCGGGAATGAGAATAGTGCTCGTCATTGGAATTGTGCTGGCCGTCCTGCAGCAGGTGACGGGTATAAACGTCTTTTTGTATTTCGGAGCCGAGATTTTCAAGAAGATGGGATCGGGCACGCACGCCGCCCTGCTAAAGGAGGTTATCGTCGGGGCGGTGAATCTGACTTTTACGATAATCGCCATCTGGACGGTTGATCGTCTCGGTAGAAAGCCTCTTATGCTTATCGGTTCGGCGGGGATGGGACTCTGTCTGGTGGCGATGGGCCTTGCCGGCTACATGCAGAGGACGACGGGCGTATGGCTGTTGATTTTTATTCTCGGATATATAGCGTGCTTTGCCCTTTCGGTAGGGCCGGTGACGTGGGTGATTCTTTCGGAGATATTTCCGACGCGTATTCGCGGACGTGCTATGGGAGTGGCTACGGTGTTTCTTTGGCTGGCTAACTACATTGTGACGCAGACTTTCACGATTATGGATGAAAATCCATGGCTGATCGAGAAGTTTCATCGCGGCTTTCCGTTTTGGATTTACGGCGTTTTTTGCGTTTGCCTGCTGGTCTTCGTATGGCGATTTGTACCGGAGACAAAGGGTAAGACGCTCGAAGAGATAGAAAAACACTGGATGCAATGACGATATATGGATTTACCGGGACGAATAACTATTCAAAACCATAAGATAATTATTGTGCCTCGATACGCCGAGACTGATAAAGGCGGCGTGGTCCATCACAGTGTTTATCCGGTATGGTTCGAAATGGGGCGGACGGAGCTTTTGCGGGCCAATGGCGTGGCGTATAAAGACCTTGAAGCTGCCGGTATTTTCTTTGTCGTCGTCCAGTTGAATATCAGGTTCCGCCAGCCGGCACAATATGATGAGCAGCTTTGTTTGGAGACTACATGCTCGTCAGTTACATCGGCTAAGGTCGAGCATACGTATAAACTCCGGCGCTGCTGCAGTGATGGTGTGATCCTGGCCGAGGGCAGCAGCGTTCTGGCCTGTGTTGATGGCAAGGGCAAAGTGCGACGTGTCCCGGAATTCATGTATCCGGCATAAATAACATGGTTTAATTTCGGATTTCGGTTTTCAAATTGACAAATCGTCTGCGATAAACGAAAATTCTTTTTATGATTTCCGAGAAGAAAGAATATTGTGGTCTGTTCGGGATTTTTGGCGACGCAGAGGCGGTGCAGAAGACGTATTTCGGCCTGCACAGCCTTCAGCACCGTGGTCAGGAATCGGCGGGTATCGCGTCGAGTGACGGCAGGAACCTGCAATGTTATGCGGGTATGGGCACAGTAAGGCGGGTATTCCGTGCCGGCCGGGACGTTTTTGATAAGCTGCCCGGTCGGACCGCAATCGGGCACGTTCGTTATTCGACATCGGGGGGCAGCAGGGCAGAAAACTGCCAGCCGCTGCTGGCCGAGTATTCTCAGGGTCAGGTAGCGGTGGCGCATAACGGCAATCTGATTAATGCCGCGAGGCTGCGGGACGAGTACCAGGCGTTCGGCAGCATCTTCAAGTCCACTTCTGACACGGAGGTCATTACGCACTTGCTGGCCAAGCCGACGCACGTCAGTCATCCCGATCCTCTGGCGCACGTACTGAACCACCTGCAGGGGGCGTACAGCTTGCTGTTTCTTTATGTCGACCATATCGAGGCGGCGAGGGACCCGTTCGGGATAAGGCCTTTGTGCATCGGGCAAATTCTTGCCGGGCACGGCGAACAGCGGGGCGCGTATGTTGTTGCGAGCGAGACGTGTGCCCTGGATGCCGTCGGGGCAAAGTTCATTCGAGAAATCGAGCCGGGTGAGATAGTCCGGCTGGATGAAAATGGCATCTCCGGCAGGTTTTTCGTTGCGCCGGGCACCGTTACGCCGGCGCACTGCATCTTCGAGCATGTTTACTTTGCCAAGCAGAACAGCACAATTTTCGGGGAGAACGTTCACCAGTTCAGGAAGAAGCTCGGCGGGCGGCTCGCGTCCGAGCATCCCGTTGACGCGGACGTTGTTATTCCCGTACCGGACTCGGGAACCTCAGCGGCGATAGGATACGCCGAACACAGCGGGATCCCGTTCGATATGGGATTAGTCCGAAGTCACTATGTGGGGCGGACTTTTATCTCGCCGGACCAAAAGCTCAGGGAGCTCGAGGTAAAGCTCAAGCTGGCGATTGTCAACGAGGTCGTCGCCGGCAAACGCATCGTTGTAGTTGACGATTCGATCGTTCGCGGCACTACAACAAGAGGAAAGATCAGGACGTTGCGAACGACCGGGGCTAAAGAAATCCACATGCGGGTGAGCTGTCCGCCGATCCGGTTCCCGTGCTTCTACGGCGTCGATTTCCCGACCAAGGAAGAGCTGCTGGCGAACAATCGCAATCTGGAGCAGATAAGACAATTCCTCGAAGTTGACAGCGTCGGCTATCTATCACTGGAGGGGATGCTGTCTTGTGCGGTGCTGCCGCCGGACCACTACTGCACCGCCTGCTGGGGCGGCGGGTACAGGATACCGGTCGATGTGGCGGTAAATAAGTTCACGATGGAACGGTATCAGATGAATATGTTTGACGAAGTAAATACAGATTGAATTTCTAATTTGAATTAAAATCGGAATTTAATGGATATCCGCCGATGAGCAAGTATATCAGCTACGCAGAGTCCGGGGTTAATATTGACGCCAACGATGAGATGGTTCGGCAGATACAATCGGCCGTAGCCAGCACGTTCGGGCCGCGAGTTATTGAATCATATAACGCCTTCGCGGGGATGTTCCGGCTGGACTACGATGAGAAGCTCTTTAAGAGGAATTACAAGAATCCGGTCCTTGTAGCCTGCACCGACGGCGTAGGCAGCAAGGTCCAGTTGGCCAGTATGATGAAAAAATTTGACACGGTCGGCATTGACCTGGTGGCGATGAACGTCAATGACATGCTCGTGCAGGGGGCCGAGCCGTTGTTCTTTCTGGATTATCTGGCGGTTCACAAGCTGGTGCCGGAAATCATAACCGAGATGGTCAGGGGTGTGGCGGCAGGCTGCCGGCGGGCTGACTGCGCTCTGATCGGCGGAGAGACCGCTGAGATGCCCGATACCTACGCCCCGGATGATTTCGATATGGCCGGCTTTGCAGTCGGGGTGGTCGAGCGAGAGAGAATCATCACGGGCCGGACAATCAGAAACGGCGACGTGATTCTCGGGCTTGCCTCCACGGGACTGCACAGCAACGGCTATGCGCTCGCTCGCAATATCTGTTTCAAACGTGCAAAGCTCAAAATGACCGATGTGCTGGATGAGCTCGACGGGGCCGTGCTGGGCGATGTTTTGCTGGAGCCGACGCGCATCTACGTTCGTTCGGTTGTGAAATTGCTCTCGCAGTACAAGGTCAAGCGGGTCGTCCACGGCATGGCGCACATTACCGGCAGCGGCCTGCCGGGCAATGTTCCGCGAGCGCTGCCGGGCGACTGTAACGCCGTCATAAAAAAATCGAGCTGGCCGAAGCATAAGATTTTCGCGTTTCTGCAAAATACGGGACCCGTCGAGGAAGATGAGATGTACCGGGTTTTCAATATGGGGATAGGATTTGTGCTGATCGTAGCTGAGGATTTTGCCGATTCAATCACGGACAAGCTCACGCGGTTTGGTGAGCAGGTCTACAGGATAGGCAGAATAACTACGGGGACCGGCAGAGTGGTTCTGAAATGAATACGAAGTACACGCGGTTTGTCGTAGCAGCGGCAGTTTATGCGGCTTTTGCCGTTTATTTGTATCGACCTTATTTCAAAGGTTTTGGTTCTCCCCGGCTGCAAGATTTGTTTGTGGTTAATGTTTGTCTGGCTTCATTGGGTTGTTATGTGCTCAGCCGGCGCTGGGTTGCCGGATTCGTCGAATCGTTTTTAGCCGGAGCCATTTACGGCTTTGGACCATTCGCGCTTGGATTAGCTAAATTTCACCCTACGGCGGGCTTTTTATTCGCTTCGATACCGTGGCTTTTTTGCCCGGCAGCTTTTGGCCCAAAAGGCAAATACAAGCCGCTGCGAGTGCCGTTATCGCTTCTGCCTTTTTTGGCTATCGTACTGTTCTTTCAGTCTGGCGCCCGCTTAGGCTTATTTCCGATTCCGATCAACCTCAGGCTGAATTGTGCCGACATGGCCGGCCTAGTAGCTCCCCTTGTTACTGCTAAACGCGATATGACATTAGTCGGCTTTTATCACGTCCCGGTCGCGTCGCTGGTTATGGGCTTTTCTATGCTCCTTGCGCCGCTGTGCCTCGTCTTC
>Ga0172362_10005057_pt1 | contig 11439 bp, 11 predicted proteins | sample LakKivs1_kivu2a2_FD_114534 | JGI IMG/M metagenome (GOLD analysis project Ga0172362, IMG submission 114534) | Sediment microbial communities from Lake Kivu, Rwanda - Sediment s1_kivu2a2 | ecosystem: Environmental > Aquatic > Freshwater > Lake > Sediment | place: Rwanda: Western Province, Lake...
CGGGAGGGAGAGCGGCGTGCGCCGCCGTAGGCGCCCAATCATCGCTCCACCGGCACAAGGCCGGCGGGGGCGGGAGGGAGAGCGGCGTGCGCCGCCGTAGGCGCCCAATCAGCGCTCCACCGGCACAAGGCCGGTGGGGGCGGGAGGGAGGCAGAGCCGATATGAAGAAGTCGGCTGTCCCGCGTAGGCGCCCAATCATCGCTCCACACAGGCAAGCCCCGTGAAGGCGGGAGGCAGACCCGGTAGGGTGAGGCAGCCGGAACCAGGGACGCGCCCTGGTCTCTGCTCACGAGGGAGGCAGGGCGGGGGGGCCTCATTCCATTCGCGCCCAGACGGCCGTGAGGTAGCGGGATTCGGGCGCGTCGGCCTGGACTGGGTGGTCGGCGGCGGCGCCGGAGATGCGGAAGATTTGTGCGGTGCGCCCGGCGGAACGGGCGGCGCGGGCCAGCGTCTCGACGAACGCCTGCTCTCCGACCAGCCCGCTGCACGAGCAGGTCAGCAGGATGCCGTCGGGTCGCAGCACGCCGGCGGCCAGGGCGTTCAAGTCGCGGTACTTCCTCATGCCGCGGTCCATCTCGTCGCGACTGGGGACGAACTTCGGCGGGTCGAGCACCACCACGTCCCAGGTGCGCCCGTCGCGGCGGGCGTTGCGGAGGAACTCGAAGGCGTCGGACTGCCGGATCGCCACCCTGTCGCCGGCGCGGTTCAGCCAGACGTTCCGCCGGGCCAGCTCCAGTGCCGGCTCGTCGATGTCGACGGCGGTGACGTCGGCGGCCTTGCCCGGCCCGGCCGCGTAGCACGCGAAGCCGCCGGAGTAGCAGCACAGGTCGAGCACGCTGCGGCCGGGGGTGAGTTCGGTCAGCGCCAGGCGGTTTTCGCGCTGGTCGCAGAAGAATCCGGTCTTGTGTCCGCCGGCGAGGTCGGCTTCGAAGCGGACGCCGTTTTCGGTGATGGCGACGGGCTTGTCCGGTCCGGTCGGCGAGCCGCCCAGGCGGAAGCCCTCGATGCGGGCGATGTCGTCGTCGGCGCGGACGACGAAGCGCGCGGCGTCCAGCCCTGCGGCGTCGGCCAGCGCCGCCCGCAGGCGCGGCAGGCGGACGAACATCGCCCGGCTGAACAGCTCGATGACGGCCCAGTCGGCGAAGCGGTCGGCGACTAGGCCGCTCAGCCCGTCGCCCTCGGCGTGGACGAGTCGGTAGGCGTCGCTGCGCTCGTCGAGGCGGAGCAGGTCGCGGCGGAGGGAGACGGCGCGTGCGATCCGCCGCTCGACGATCGACTCGTCGGGCGGGGCGGCGCCGAAGGTGACCATGCGCAGGGCGATCTGCCCGCGGGAGCTGCAGAAGGCCGTGCCGAAGGGCTGCCCGCGCTTGTCGAGGACGGCGACCATGTCGCCGTCTGCGGGCCGGCCGTCGACGCGCCCGACCATCCGCCGGTAGATGAACGGCCCGTAGGCGGCGTACTTGAGGTGCACGACGGCGTGGGTGGGGGCGTCATCGCGATGGAGGTCGCGTTTCATACGCGCCAACCATACACCATCACAGGCCGCCGGACACCGGCAAACGGCCCCGCGGCCCCCAAGAAGCGACATTGCTCTTGGGGAAGGCCAGGAGAGACGGATCCGCGCCCGGCTCCTCCAGAGACCGGCGGGGAGGGGTTACGGGAGCGGCCCGAGCACCTCAATGCAGAGCCTCCTGGCAAGAAGCTGCTTCGTCTCCTCAGCGGCATCGCAATGCCGATTCTCGTAGGTCAAGCAGGGCAGCTCGGCATGTCCGGGCGGGTGCCCTTCCGGCGCGGCAACCACCTCGATGCCGTGGGCGCGCAGGTCGCCGGCGCGGAGAACGGCCACGTAGTAGCGCTTGCCCCGGTCGTTTTGGACCACCTGAGCGGGCCCTGTGTATCTTGCGCGGAAGACCGAAATGCCTGTCGTGTCGTACGGCAGCGGATGGAACGCCATCGGGCTGGGTTCATGCGACTTGTCCGGGTCGAAGTGCTCGCGACGGACCCGCCTGTACAGCAGCTCGTCGTCTTCGACGGGTTCTGTCCCGCCGCCCATCTTGGCGTTCTCTATCGAAGGTGACGGCGACCGGACAGGCGGCAATCCTCAAAAGTCAGGATCTCGACCGACTCGTCGGCATGGATGCTCAGCGATACCGATGAATCCCCGTCGATGTGCTCGAACGCGATGCCTCCCTCCCCGTCAGGGACGATCCTCGTCGGCGCGACCCAGCCCTGGTCGCGCAACGCCATGGCAACCTCGCAAGCCCGGCTGATGACCTCCGGCGTCGGGGGCACAAACCCGTCGTCCTCCATGGCGGCAGTGCCTCTTCCCCATTCGATCAGCGTGCTGTCGATCATCCTGTCCCACATGGCCCTGTTCGCACCTGTCGCCGCGCTGTCAATCAGCTCGGGGTCACGAACGCTGGCGGTTGGGTAGACAACCCTTCGCTGTCCGGAGAGGACGGCTGCGCTGTCAGTGGCCATGTTATCCCTGCCTGTTCCAGTACTCGTGCGCCCGTTCGGAGGTCAGTTGCTCGAAGGCTGTCACGATCGCATCGTGACCGAGGTCCAGGCACTCGGAAGCTGCGGCGATCGAACGCTCCTGGGCATCGACCGGCCCGCGTGCTGTCAGCTTCATCACCAAGGCCTCGACCTTCTCGGCGCCGCCGACGAACGCGTGCTGGAGCTCCACGTGCAACCGGCCCCGTTGCGGTTTGATCTCGAAGTGCCAGTGTCCTCCGAATCCTTCCAGCCGCATACCGGCGGGAACGGCGGCAAGGCCGGGAAGCGACCGGAACACCAGCGGCCATTCCTCGGGCCCTTCCCAGACCGAGCCCTTTGGCATGTGGTTGACGTAGGTGACTTCCCATTGGGTGGGCACGAGAGCACCCAACCCGCGATCCGCGACGAGTGCAGCGAAGTCACCAAGGACGCTGTCGAACTCCGGGCGGACGATGCGGTACCTGGGGTACTCACAGTCCGGCAAGCCGATCCAGTTGTAGTCCAGCCGGCAGTTCTGGAGTTGGACCATCCTGTCGCCGGTCGCGTTTTTCATCTGCAGTCTGGCTGCCGGGGCCTGCGTCAACCGCAAATGGATGGCGCGGTTCCACGCCGGTTGCCGGCCGAAGGTCTCGAACTGCTCGTCCAGGGGCGGCGCATCGCTCACGTGCGGCCAATCCGAGCGCGTTCGCTCCCAGAAAGCGCCGAGATGGGCGTTTGTCAGTCCCGGCAGTCGCTCGAACTGGATGCCGAGAACGGTCTCCACCACAGGGGGATGCCGGAATGTCACAGTGGGTCTCGCCATCGCTGTCGGACTCGTCTTGCCGCAAGTATCGGCAATGCCCGACCCGCAAGTCAACCGCTTCACGCGATCCGGCAGACACGATGGCGGTCGCTCTCGTGAGAGTCGTCCTGGACTCCAAAGTCCTGCTGGCTGCGTTCGCCTTCGAAGGGCTATGCCGGGCTATTGTGGACGTCTCAACCGGGCAGCCGCCTCACGGCATGGTTCAAGTGAGGGCTGTGGCAGGTGGCGCCGATGTTTGCCCATAGTGACGCCGTAAGGCGTTTCCCAGAAGGCCCTTACGGGCACACTACGAACCAATGGACTGGCGGCATGCGCCGCCCTGACTTGAACCATGCCCGCTTCACTGATCAACCGATTCACCGCTTGCCCTGCGCCAGCTTCTTGCCCGTCAGGTACGTGTAGCTGTCGACGGCCGCCTGCGTCATGTCCGTGGCGCAACTGTCCAGCTCGACGATGAGCCACTTCAGGACCTTCTTGTCGGCGGCGGCGACGACGGCGGGGATGTCCATCTTGCCCGCGCCGACGGCGGTGTGCGGCTGGCCCTCCACCAGCGGCCCGTCCTTGAGGTGCAGCAGCGGGGCGCGCTTGGCCCATTTCTTCACCAGCGCCGGGGCGTCCACCTTGCCGAAGTTGCAGGCCCAGTACACGTCGATCTGCAGCCCCACGGCCGGGGCCGCCTCGGCGAAGATCTCCAGCCCGTACTTGGGATTCTTCGGCTCGAGCATGACGACGGCGCCTCTTTTGGTGGGCTGTGTCTCCGAGTAGAACTGCTTCATCTCCCACCAGTGGTTGTGATACGCCGCCGACAGGCCGTGGGGCTTCAGCAGCTCCGCCGCGTGCTGCCAGGCCTCCGCCGCACGCCGGATGCCGTCGAGGCTGTCCCAGTCCTCCCTCTTCCAGCCGCCAACGATGGTCTGGAAGCCCAGCGCGGCGGCCGCGTCCACCTGCTGCTGAAGGTTGTCCTTCGTGGTCAGCCCCATGTGGGCCGAGCAGGCCACCAGGCCCAGGTCATCCAGCCAGGCGCGGACCTGCTGGGGCGTCTGGCCGTGCAGGCCGGCGAACTCGACGGCGACGTAGCCCGTCTCGGCCACCTTCCTCAGCACGCCGAGGAAGTCGGCCTTGGCCTGCTCGCGAAGCGTGTAAAGCTGAAGTCCGATCGGCTTGGGCATGAGAAACGTTCCTTTCTGTAGTGAGTAACCAAGTGTCGGGTGTCGGGTGTCGGGTGTCGAGTGGCTTGAGTTGGCCCGTCCCGACACGCGACACCCGACACGCGACACGCGTCACTTCTTCGGGTGCACGGCGTCGTACAGCTCGGCCAGGACCTTGCGCTCCGTGTCGGTGGCGTTGCGGTCGGTGACCCAGGAGGCGTTCTGTTCCTCGCTGGTGGCCGCGTCGCGCTGGGCGGGCGTCGAGTCGGGCACGGTGTCGTACTTCTCGTCGCGCAGGTTCATGGTGCGCAGGATCGGCCCGCCCATGCGCTGTCGCACGATGGAGGCGTAGGCGACGACGGCGTTGCCCTCGCGGCGCAGGCGAAGCGTGGCCACCTCGCGGGCCGTGGAGTTGCCCAGCAGCCGCTCGCCCGGCGCGGTCACCGCCTTCGGCTCGGCCTTGATGACGCCCGACTCGGCGTTCATCGACTCGATGCGGTAGTGCTGGCGCATCACGTCGGCGCCGGCGGCGAAGGCCTTGACGTAGTCCACGTCGCCCAGGGAGCGCGACCGCCCGGCGATGCCCTCGGTGCATCCGCCGGCCGCACACAGCAGCAACGCCATCCAACCGTGTCGAAGGATCATGGTGGTCGTCCTTTTCATTCCTCTTCGCCCGTCATGACAGTGTAGTTGGGCGCCTCGTCGGTGATCTGGATGTCGTGCGGGTGGCTCTCGATGACCGTGGCGTGCGAGACGCGGACGAACTCCGCCCGCGTGCGGAGCTTCTCGATCGTCTCCGTGCCGCAGTGGTCCATCCCGCTGCGCAGGCCGCCCAGGAGCTGGTAGACGAAGTCCGCCAGCGGGCCGCGGTACGGCACGCGACCCTCCACGCCCTCGGGCACCAGCTTGCCGCGCTCCGTGCCCTTCTGCCCGTAGCGGTCGGCGGCCCCGGCCGCCATCGCGTCCATCGAGCCCATCCCGCGGTACGTCTTGAACCGCCTGCCGCGGTAGATGATGAGCTGCCCGGGGCTCTCGTCCAGCCCGGCCAGCAGGCTGCCCATCATCACGCAGGAGGCCCCCGCCGCCAAGGCCTTGACGATGTCGCCGCTGTGGCGGATGCCGCCGTCGGCGACGACGGGCACGCCGTGCGCGTCGGCCGCCCTTGCGCACTGGCCGACCGCCCAGAGCTGCGGCACGCCCACGCCGGTCACCACGCGCGTCGTGCAGATGGCCCCCGGGCCGATCCCCACGCGCAGGGCGTCGGCCCCGGCCTCGATGAGGTCTTCCGCCGCCGCCGCCGTCGCGATGTTGCCCGCCACCACGTCGATCCGGCAGGCGGACTTGAGCTGGCGAATCGTCTCGACCACCACGTCCTTGTGCCCGTGGCTGGTGTCGATCACCAGCACGTCCACCTCCCGCTTCACCAGCGCCTCGGCGCGGTCGAACTCCAGGACCCCCACGGCCGCCCCGACGCGCAGCCGCCCGCGGGCGTCCTTGCAGCTTCGCGGGAATTGGCGCGTCTTGTCGATGTCGCGCATGGTGATCATGCCGGCCAGCTTCCCCTCGGCGTCCACCAGCAGCAGCTTTTCGACCCTGTGGCGGCAGAGGATCTTCTCGGCCTGGTCGAGGGACGTGTCGGGCGGGGCGGTGACGAGGTTCCTCTCGGTCATCACGTCCTGGATCTTGTGGTCGCCGGCGAGGAACTTCATGTCGCGCCGCGTGAGGATGCCCATCAGCCTGCCGCCCTCGCCGACAATGGGGAAGCCCGACACGTCGTGCATCTCCATCAGGCGGCGAGCGGTGGCCGTCGATTCGCTCGGCGGCAGCGTGATGGGGTCGGTGATCACGCCGCTTTCGGAACGCTTGACCTTCTCGACCTCGCGGGCCTGGGCCTCGATGGTCAGGTTCTTGTGGATGAAGCCCACCCCGCCCTCCTGGGCCAGCGCGATGGCCAGCGCCGCCTCGGTCACCGTGTCCATCGGCGCCGCTACCAGCGGGATGTTCAGGCGGACGTTCCGCGTCAGGTTCGTGGACGTGTCCACCTTCGAGGCCACCACCGCCGACCGCGCCGGCAGCAGCAGCACGTCGTCGAAGGTGAACCCTTCGCCAACCACTCTGTCCAGCATGGAAGCCTCCCGGCCCTGAGGCCCTTGGGCGGATTTAACCCACGCCGCGCGGCAATAGCAAGGGCCAGGCGCGCCGTCAGCGGTCAGCGGCCGGCAGCCATCAGTCGGCCGGATTTCGCTTGCCAACACCCCCCGCCCATCGGCGAAAATTTCCCGCCTGGACAAGGACATGCGCCCATGAAGGAAATCCTCCTGTCGGAAGCAGACAACAGGCCCGGCGCCGTGCAGGCAGCCGTGGATTCCCTCGCCGGCGGCGGGCAGATCGTCATCCCGCCCGGGCGATGGCCCGTCGGCGACCTGCGCCTGGGCAGCGGCGTGCGGCTGCGCCTGGCGAGCAATTGCACGCTGGAGGGGGCCGTCATGGCCGAAGATGTGGCCGATGTAGCCGTCGTCGGCGAGGGCATGGACGCCAGCGTAGTCACCGGCGGGCTGCACCTGCGGCAAGTGCGCGGCGTGGAATGCGCCGGGTGGTCGGGGCGGGCGGTGGCCGGCAACCACGTCAGCGGCGGGCAGTTTCGCGGCCTGCGGCTCCACCAGCCGCCGCAGCGCCAGGGCGAGGGGTCGGTGGTGTGGTTCCGCTGGTGCCGCGACCTGCACTGGGCCGACTGCGACCTGGAGAGCAACGACGACGTGTTCTGCCTGAAGCGTGCGGCCGAAAACGTCACGCTGACGCGCAGCCGGCTGTGCGGGCGCCTGGCTGCGCCGTTCAAGATCGGCACGGAGACCGACGGGCTGTTCCGCGACATCGCCTTCACCGACAGCGTGATCGAAAGGTCTGACCGGGCGGCCATCTCGCTTGAGAGCGTGGACGGCGCGGAGGTCCGCGATGTGCGGATCGAGCGCATCCGCATGGACGACGTGAACGCGCCGCTGTTCATTCGCCTGGGCGACCGCGACCGCTACGCGCGCGGGCTGGGCGACATTCACGACATTCTCATCGCCGACGTCGAGGGCTTCGGCGAGACGATGGACGAGGGATTCGGCTCGTGCATCAGCGGCCTGCCGCAGCGGGCGGTGCGGAACGTCGTCCTGCGGGACATCCGCTTCGTGTCGCGCGGCGGGCAGGGCGCGGAGCTGGCCGGGCGGGCCGTGCCGGAGAGGGCCGAACTGTACCCCGAGTTCGACATGTTCGGGCGTCTGCCGGCCCACGGGCTGTACGCCCGGCACGTGCGGGGTCTGCGCCTGGAGCGGGTGTCGTGGACGACGCGGCGCCCGGACGGCCGGCCCGCCATCGTCCTGGAGGCCGACGTGCGGGACGTGGAGATCATCGACGCGCCCGCCCCGCAAGTGCGTCCCGCGCCGCCCGCCGGCGCCGGCGAGCGCGAATCGCTGCCCGCCGGCGACGTGGACGCCCTGCTGGCTGCCGTAGCGGCCGCCAAGGCCGGCGGAACGGTCATCGTCGAGCCGGGCGACTATGCGATCCCGCGGGAGAGGCTCCCGATCGTTCTGGACCGCCCGGGGCTGGTGCTGCGATCGCGCGAGGGGCCGCAGCGGGCGCACGTCCGGGCCGTCGGCGCGCGCGAGAACGACGCCCAGTACCGGCCCGTCGTCACGCCCGAGCTGGCGCGGCAGATCGACACGCTGCTGTTCATCGCCGCCGACGGGGTGAAGGTGAGCGGGCTGACGCTGTCGGGGGCGGTGTACAACGTCTACGTGGCGGGCGCAGCCGACTGCGAAGTCGCCGGCAACTGCTTCGATTTCTCCAAGTGCTACCACGTGTGCGCCTGCGATGCGAAGCGGCTTGTGGTCGCCGACAATCGCAGCAGGGCGGCGCTGAACAACTCCATCACGCTCCAGCGATGCCGCGAATGCGTCGTGCGAGGGAACACCTTCGAGGAAGACCCCGGGGCGGTGCGCCTGCGACAGTCGCCGGGCAACCTGATTGCCGCCAACCGGATGCTGGCTGTCTCCTGGCACGGCGTGATGCTCGAGCCCGGCTCGCACGACAGCCGCATCGAGGGCAACCTGTTCGCCGACGGCCGGCTGACGGGCGTCCAGGTTCGCGGCTGCGACGGCGTGCGGATCACCGGCAACGAGTTCCGCGGGCAGAAGACCGAAAGCGTGCTGGCCGACCGCGGCTCGCGCGGGCTGCGACTGCGGGGCAACAGCTTTCACGACAACCGCGGCCTGGCCGTCGGCAACGAGACGCCGCACGCCGTCGACGCGGCCGGAAACTGGTGGGGCCGGCCCGAAGGCCCCGGCGGCGGCGCCGAGGTGGACGCCAACGTGATCGTGGAGCCGTGGCTGACGGACTGTCCGGTTCGGCTGTGACGTGCGGCCGCGCGGCCCTCCGCGGCGCGGAGCGATGCTCAGCGGACCTTCAGGCGCTTGCGGCGCGAGTGTTCGCGCCCGGCCCAGTGGCGGAAGGCGGCGAGCTGGCGCTGCGGCTCGCCCAGGCCGGCGCGGGCGATCAGCGCCTCGGCCCACTCGTCCACCGGCAGGTTCGGCGCGCGCTGCCTGCACGACAGCGCGAAGCGCCCCATCTGCGCCAGCAGCACCGCCGGACTGGGCGCCCGCAGGAAGCGGGCGTACTGGAAGTCGATCATCCTCGCGTCGCCCAGCGACTCGTCCAGCAGGACCGACCCGGCGTTGAAGTCGATGTTGTGGCAGCCGGCGTGGTACAGCGCCAGCAGCACGCCGCCGGCCGCGTCGAGCAGCGCGCGCTGCCGCGCCGCGTTGCCCGCCGACTGCCGCAGCAGCGCGACGATCGGCTGGCGCGGGGCCAGGTCCTCCAGCATCACCATGCTGCTGCGCACCAGCCCCCAGCGGCGCCGCAGGCCGAAGCCCAGCACCCGCGCCACCGGCAGCCCCAGCGCCGCCGCGGCCAGAAGGTTGCGGCACTCGGCCGGACCGTAGCGGCGATAGCGCAGCAGCCGCTGCTTGAGACTGCCCATGGGGAAGGCCTTGACCACCACCGACTCGCCGCCCGCCGCGAGACGAAACACCAGCCGGTTGGGGCCCTCCTTCAGCACCTGCACATCGTCGGCCGGACCGCGCTCGCCGGCGAGCACGCGGTCGGCCGGCTCGATGAACCGCCGCCAGCGCTGCTCGGCCAGCCGCCACGCCGCGCCCGCCGGCGTGCGGGCCGCGCAACCCAGCGGGCGCAACCAGTCACCGCCCACGGCAGGGGTCCTTTTCCAGCAGCAACATCCGCTGCTGCTCAACGAAGCTGAAGCCGGGGAACCGCCGCACCAGCCGCAGGCCCGCCTGTCCGGCCAGCGCCAGCAGCCGCGGCAGGCGAATGGAATGCCCGCTCGGCGTCGCGCCGCGCACCGCCCGCCGGATGTAGCGCCACGACAGGCTGTCGTAGTAGCTCAGCGCCACGTGCCGCCGCGACACGCGCGACAGCTCGCCCAGCACCTGCCGCCGCGTCCCGTCGTCGGCAAGGTGATGAAACAGCCTCATGCAGAAGACCAGGTCGAAGCTGCCGTCGGCGAACGGCAGGGCCGCGCAGTCGCCGCGCACCAGCGCCAGCCGCCCGTCGCCGCCGTGCTCCGCGGCGATCACGTCGAGCATCGTCTGGTTGAAGTCCAGCATCGTCACCCGGCCGGCGGCGCGGAAGACGTCGAAGAACCGCCCGCTGCCACACGGGGCGTCCAGCACGCTGGCCTCCGCGCCCGCCACCCGCATCACATCCGCCGCGAACCGCTGCTCCAGCCGGTCCAGCCGGCGCATCCGCCGGCTCGTCGCGAAGCGGTGCCGGCGATACCCGGCCGCGTTCTCGGGCGGTATCTCCTTGCGGAACGCCCCGCCGGTCTGCCGTTTGGCCTTCTCGCCCATGGGTGTTTCCCGCCGCCGCCGAGCTATGGAGCGGCTCGCTCGCCGCCGCGGCGCTCCGCCAATCGCCAACCGATCAGCAGCCCCGCCGCCACCACCAGGACCATCACGAGTTGCCAGAAGCCCGGCCCGTACGCCTCGACGTAATCGGCCAGCACCTTCGCCTGCGCCTTGGCCGCACCCACCAGCCGCGCGACGCCGCCTATCACGTCCGCCCGCGTGAGGTACACCAGCGCCATCGCCGCCGCCGTGGCCGTACCCGCCGCCGCCCGCGCGCCGCGCCCCAGCGGCGCGCGATACACCGCGTACCACACCGCCACGTACGCCGGCAGCAGCACGGCCGTGTGATGGTCCCACGTCCGCTGGTTGATCAGCATCATCGCCGCCAGCACCAGCGCGTAATGCAGCGCGCGCTGCGGGCCGCCGCGATCCGCCCGCCGCCAGCCGATCGCCCCGGCCAGCAGCACCAGCACCGCCGCCCGCGCGGCCGCCAGCAGACCCGCCGCCGTCGACTCGCGCAGCGACGCGAAGTTGATCCAACCGTGCTGGCTGCCCTTGTAGTCCGGGTCGTGCTCCGGATTCCAGAAGATGTCCCCGCCGCGCCCGGCGAGCGTGTAGCGGCTGATCACGCCCGACAGCGACTAGTTGACGTGCTGCGGATACCAGCTTGCGCTGCCGACGTTGGGCAGGACGAGGCGGTCGACCCACTGCGTGGTGACGGCCGCCGCCCGCGCCGGGCCCAGCAGCGCCGCTGGCATCGCGGCGACCAGCAGCACCAGCCCCGCCGCCGCGCCGCCCAGCAGCTTCCAGTTGCGCTGATACAGCCAGTACGGCAGGAACAGCGCGGGCGTGACCTTGACGCAGACCGCCAGGGCCAGCGCGGCGCCGGCCAGCACGTCGCGCCCCCGCCCCGACAGCCACATGTGCCCCACGAGAAAGCCCATCGCGAAGACGTTCGTGTTGGCGTGCTGGAAGTCGCCGAGGACCGCCGGCGCCGCCGCCAACAGCGCCAGCCCCAGCGCGCCCGTCGGCACGCGCTGCCGGCCGCCGAACAGCGACCAGGCCATCGCAATAGCCATCACCACCA
>Ga0172362_10005061_pt1 | contig 11436 bp, 8 predicted proteins | sample LakKivs1_kivu2a2_FD_114534 | JGI IMG/M metagenome (GOLD analysis project Ga0172362, IMG submission 114534) | Sediment microbial communities from Lake Kivu, Rwanda - Sediment s1_kivu2a2 | ecosystem: Environmental > Aquatic > Freshwater > Lake > Sediment | place: Rwanda: Western Province, Lake...
GGGCACTTCATCCGCGAGAGCGACCGCGTGCTGAACGAGCACCTGGCGGGCACGTACATGGCCTACCTGGCGCTGGAGGCGCCAAGCGACGCGCAGGACGCCAACACCCACGCAATGGACCTGGCGCAGCGCGCGGAGAAACGCCTGCAGGCGGTAGATGAGATGCTTCGTGAGCTGGCGCCGAAAGCCGAGGCGGTGGGCAAGTCGGTGGGGAGCACGGATGCGTTCTTCGAGAAACTGAAGGGACAGATGCGTCCCGACGCCGAGACGGCGTCGGACGAGGAGCAGTCGGCCTGGTCGGCCGTCGAGGGCCTGCTTGACCGCGAGTGGGACCGCATGGGCTTCGCGGCGCCGCCGGAGAAACTCGACCCCAACGCCACGCCGCGGCGCCTGGCCGACGTGGCGGGGCAGTTCGCCCGGGCGCTGGCCGCGCAGATGCGGGCCGGCACCGCCCCTGCGGCACCCGCCACAGCGCCGGCCGCAGCCGCCAGCGTGCCCGACGAGGCCGCGCGCTCCGCCGTGCAGTTCTTCCTCGCCGAGGAAAAGCAGCTCGGCGAGGTCTTCAAGCGCCCCGACGTGCTGGCGTGGATGAAGCATCTCAAGGCCGCCATGGCCGGCGTGACCGGCGAGGGCGGGCGGGCGCTGGTCGGCAAGAGCAACTCGCTGGTCGAGATCGTCGAGACAGTCAACCGCGACCTGCACGACGGCAACGAGACCTACTACCGCATCCCCCCGACCCGCAAGGCCGTCGGAAGCTGCCTGACGCAGTTCACCAGCTCCCACCGCCCGCAGGACCTGTGGCACTTCGTGACGAGCGACTACCGCACCGCCAGCCTGTGGGTGCAGCTCCGCAGCGGGGACAACCGCGACATGGCCGCGGTGGTGGCGGCGGTGGACCGCTTCGCCGCCGCCAACCCGGCGCCGGCGGGGCTGCGGCATCGCTGGTTCGGCCTGACGTACATCAACGTGGTCTGGCAGGACAAGATGGTCGCCGGGATGCTGGAGTCGTTCGCCGGCAGCTTCCTGGTGGTGCTGTTCCTGATGGTGGTGCTGTTCCGCAGCGCCCTGTGGGGGCTGCTGAGCATGATCCCGCTGACGGTGACCATCGCGGGCATCTACGGCGCCATCGGCATCCTGGGCGTCGACTACGACATGCCGATCGCGGTGCTCAGCAGCCTGACGCTGGGGCTGGCGGTGGACTTCGCCATTCACTTCCTGGCCCGCGGCAGGGAGCTGCACGCGCGGCTGGGGGGCTGGCGGGCGGCGGCGCCGGCGGTCTTCGGCGAGCCCGCCCGCGCCATCTCGCGGAACATCATCGTCATCGCGGCGGGCTTCCTGCCGCTGCTGCTGGCCCCGCTGGTGCCCTACAAGACCGTCGGGGTGTTCCTGGCCACCATCCTGCTGGTCAGCGGCGCAGGCACGCTGCTGATCCTGCCGGCCCTGGTCCGCCTGCTCGAGCGGCGGCTGTTCCGCCGCGAGGGCGAAACGTCCTTCGCCTGCAAGTGCGGCACGTGCGTCGTGGCCGCCGCCGCGCTCGTCGGCGTCGCCGCCATCAACCTCTATCAGTACTTCCGCGTCGGCACCAACGTGCTGGTGCCGGGCGCGATTGCGGGCGTTGTCCTGGCCGCGGTCGCCTGCCGGGTGCTCAGCCGCCGCGCCGCCTGCGCCGCGCCGGCACAAACAGAAGAGCGCAGTACCGATGAACACGGATAGACGCAGATAGTGGAGTTTGCCTTGCTTCTCCGCCCCGAAGGGGTGGTGAGGGTTTAGCCGGGGGCGTCAGCCCCCGGAAACGATTGTGAGAAACGACCAAGCCCTGAAGGGGCGACTGAAGGAAAACGAGGAGACACACGATGAAACAGCTTTCGTCCTTCGCACTGATTGCGGCGATTGCACAGGCAGGCGCCACTTTCATCTTTGCTGCCGCCCCCGCCGTCCAGCAGATCGTCGACCGGACCAACCACGTGTCGTACTACCAGGGCAAAGACGGCCGGGCGCAGGTGAAGATGACCGTCGTCGACAAGCAGGGGGGCAAGCGCGAAAAGTCGCTGACGATCCTGCGGATGGACGTCGACGACCTGAAGGCCGCCGACGCCAACAGCGAGGCGTTCAAGAAGGCCGACGCGGCCGGAATGGGCGACCAGAAGTTCTACGTCTACTTCCACAGCCCGCCCGACGACGCCAAGACGACCTTCCTGGTCTGGAAGCACCTCAACAAGGACGACGACCGCTGGCTGTACCTGCCGAACCTCGACCTGGTCAAGCGGATCGCCGCCACCGACAAGCGCACCAGCTTCGTCGGCTCGCACTTCTTCTACGAGGACGTGTCGGGGCGGAACATCACCGCCGACACCCACGAGCTGCGCCAGGTCACCGACAACTACTACGTCCTGCGCAACACGCCCAAGGACCCCGCCTCCGTCGAGTTCGCCTACTACGACATGTACATCCTCAAGGACTCGTTCCTGCCGGTGTACATCTACTACTACGACGCGGCCGGGAAACGCTACCGCACCTACACCGTGCTGAAGTGGGACCGGGACAAGACGTTCGGCTACCCCACGGTCCAGCAGGCGCGGATGGACGACGAGAAGATCGGCGGGCACACGATACTGGAGTACGGCGACGTGCGGTATAACATCGGCCTGCCCGAATCGCTGTTCACCGAGCGCTTCCTGAAGCGCACGCCATATCAGTTCCTCAAGTAGGAACCCGGAACCCGGAACCCGGAGCCCGGAACACGGAACCCGGAACACGGGAATGGGAGCAGGATCTGGCAGTCCGCTTGCGGTTCGCAGAACGCCACATAGGCCAACGGTCCAGGAAAGAGTGAAGATGAACCCACGTGAACGCGGATGAAGGAAGCATGAGAACGCAACCGGACATGCGCGTTCACCTGCGTTCATCGCTGCTCTTTGTGTTCCTGATCGCCCCCGCGCTGGGCGCGGAGGAACCGCCGCCTCCTCCTCCCCCGGGACCGGGCGCGGAAGCTCCTCTACCGCCCCCACCGCCTCCGCCTCCTCCCGGTCCTGCCCACGGGACGCCGCCCGCGGGCTTCGAGAAACCCGGACCGACGACGCGCGCGGCTCAAGAGGAAAAGGCGCTCTCCCACTGGCTCGCGCCGACGGGTTTCTGGGAGGTCCGGGGCGGCGTGCGCACGCAGCGCGACCCCCACGAGAAGCAGGCCTCGCTCGGCGAGACCCGCCTGGAGCTGGACTGGGAGAAGCCCGTGGGGAACGTGACCTTCAAGCTCGTGGGCGACTTGCTCTACGACGCCGTCCTCGACCACAGCTCGATCAACCTCAACAGCGGCCAGGGCTGGCTCGACCTGCGCCAGGCCAACGTCACGTTCCCCGCCGGGCAGCACATGGACGTCAAGCTCGGGCGGCAGATCCTCACCTGGGGCACGGGCGACCTGATTTTCATCAACGACCTGTTCCCCAAGGACTACGTGGCGTTCTTCATCGGGCGCGACGTGGAGTACCTCAAGGCCCCCTCCGACGCCGCGAAGCTCAGCCTGTACACCGACCTGGCCAACCTCGACGTGGTCTACACGCCGCAGTTCGACGGCGACCGCTTCATCCGCGGGCGGCGGATCTCCTACTACAGCCCGCTGTTGGGGCGGCTGGCCGGGCGCGACGCCGTCATCGACGCCGACGAGCCGAGCGCGTGGTTCCGCAACGACGAGTGGGCGGCGCGGCTGCACCGCAAGCTCGGCAGCTACGAGCTGGCAGCGTACGGCTACTGGGGCTACTGGAAAAGCCCCGGCGGCGTCGACCCGCGCACGGGGCACGCGACGTTCCCGCGGCTGAGCGTCTACGGCGGCAGCGTGCGCGGGCCGTTGGGGAAAGGCATCGCCAACGTCGAGGCGGGCTACTACGACAGCCGCCAGGACCGCGGCGGCGGCGACCCGTTCGTCAACAACAGCCAGTTCCGCCTGCTGCTGGGCTACGAGCAGGACCTGCCCGAGCTCGCCCGCGACCTGACCGTCGGCGTGCAGTACTACCTGGAGTGGATGTGCGACTACGGGGCCTACCGCGACTCGCTGCCGCCGGGCATCCCGGCCGCCGATGAGCGCAGGCACGTCGTGACGTTCCGCCTCACCAAGCTGCTGATGAACCAGAACCTCATACTCGGGCTGTTCGCGTTCTACAGCCCCTCCGACAGCGACGCCTACCTGCGCCCGCACGTGAAGTACAAGATCAACGACCACTGGACGGTCGAGGCCGGCGGCAACGTGTTCTTCGGCGCCCACGACTACACGTTCTTCGGCCAGTTCGAGCGCGACACGAACGTCTACGCCGCGCTGCGGTATTCGTTCTGACGGGGATGAAGCCTCCGGGCTTCTCGTTTAGAATCCATCCCGTGCATCCCGTGCATCCTGCTATTCTCTTTGGGCAAGGAGAGGCGATGATCGCGTCGGCGGGCACGGCGGCGGTGGTGGCGGGGGCGGTCCTGGCCGCGGGGCTGGGCATGTGGACGGCCTTCGCCTTCAACCGCCTCGTGCGCGACCGCAACCTGCTGCGCGAGGGCTGGAGCGGCATCGACGTGCAGCTCAAGCGCCGCCACAACCTCGTGCCCAATCTCGTCGAGGCCGTCAAGGGCTACGCCCGCCACGAGAAGACCGTGCTGGAGGACGCGGCCGCCATCCGCGCCGCCGCGGCACCGGGCGGCGGCGTCAAGGAGACCGAGGGGCGCGAGAACGCACTGACCGACCAGCTCAAGCGCCTCTTCGCCCTGGCCGAGAGCTATCCCGAGCTGAAGGCCGACCGCAACTTCCGCACGCTCATGGAGCAGCTTGCCCAGATTGAGGACGCCCTGCAACTGGCCCGGCGCTACTACAACGGGGCCGTGCGAAACTACAACATCCGCGTCCAGCAGTTCCCCAGCAACGCGGTGGCCGCGGCGTTCGGCTTCCGGCAGGAGGAGTTTTTCCAGCTCGCCTCGGCCACAGACCGCGCGGCGCCGAAGGTGGACATGCAGCAGCAGTGAGCGCAGGGAGAAACGCCATGTCACGGGCACACGGCAGACCAAGAGGTCTCCACACAGAGGCGCAGAGGGACAGAGAGAAGATGCGAAGGAATCTTTTCTCTGTGCCTCTGCGCCTCTGTGCCGCTACATCTCGGCCTTCGTCGCGCCGGGCGCCGGCGCTGGCGCTGCTGCTGTGCCTCTGCGTCGCCGGCCTGGCGGCCGCCGACGAGCGGATCCTCGACTACCGCAGCGAGGTGCAGGTGCACGCCGACGCCTCGCTGACGGTCACCGAGACGATTTGCGTGCGCTGCGAGCGGAAGAGAATCGAGCACGGCATCTACCGCGATTTTCCGGTCTGGTACCCGGGCGGCTGGTTCACGCGGCGGCGAGTTGGCTTCGACGTGCTCAAGGTCCTCCGCAACTCCAGGCCGGAGCCGTACACCGTCGAGGTGCCGAGCAACACCGACAACGAGCGCGTCCGCATCGGGCGCAAGGACGTGCTGATCGGCGTCGGCGAGCAGACCTACACCATCGTCTACCGCACCGACCGGCAGATGGGCTTCTTCGACGACCACGACGAGCTGGCCTGGAACGTCACGGGCAACGAGTGGGATTTCCCCATCGACCACGCCATGGCCGCCGTCACGCTGCCGCCCGGGCTGACGGCCGACATGCTGCTCAAGATCGAGGGCGCCACCGGGCCGAAGGGCGCAAGGGGCCGCGACTGGACGCACCGCGTCGGGCCCGACGGGCGCGTCGTCCTCGAGACCACCCGCCCGCTGCCGCGCGGGGCGGGGCTGACGTTCGGCCTGCACTGGCCGAAGGGCTTCGTCGCGCCGCCCGGCCGCGGCGCCGAGCGGTGGCGGTTCCTGCGCGACAACCTGATCCTTCTGGTCGGCCCGGCCGGGGTCGCCGCCGTGCTGGTGTTCTACTTCATCGCCTGGTGGTTGGTGGGGCGCGACCCGGCCAGGGGCGTCATCATCCCGCTGTTCGAGCCGCCGGAGCGCCTCTCGCCCGCCGCCGCCCGGTTCCTGTGGCGGATGGGCTACGACATGAAGTGCCTCGTGGCGACGGTGGTGAGCCTGGCCGTCAAGGGACGCCTGGAGATCCGCGACGACGGCGACGAGTACAAGCTGCAGCGGCGCACGGCCGCGGGGTGCGAGCCGGCCCGGGAGGAGCAGCAGGTCTACGACGGGCTTCTGGGCGGCCGCGAGACGCTGGCGGTGAAGAGCAGCAACCACCAGGCCTTCCAGGGCGCGGCCAAGGGGCTGAAGACGCTCCTCCGCAAGACGTACGAAAAACGCCACTTCGTCTCCAACCGCGGCTACGCCCTCGCGGGCGTGGTGCTGTCGCTGGCGGCGCTGGGCGCGGCCGGGCTGAGCCTGGGCTTCCCGCGGGCGCTGGGCTTCCTGTTCCTGTGCGTCTGGCTGGCGGGCTGGACGGTCGGCGTGGCGATGCTGGGCAGGCAGGTCGTCGGCGCCTGGCGACAGGTCGCAAGCGGGCGGAAGAACCCCGTCCTGGCCTTCGGCGGGGCGTTGTTCATCACGTTGTTCGCCGTGCCGTTCTTCGGCGGCGAAATCGCCGCCCTGTTCTTCCTCGCTTGGCTCGGCTCGCTGTGGGTCGTGCCCATCGTCGCCCTGCTGATCGCCCTCAACGCGGCCTTCTACTACCTGCTCAAGCAGCCGACCCGGCTCGGCCGGCGGATCATGGACCAGATCGAGGGCTTCCGGATGTACCTGGGCACAGCCGAGGGGGCGGTGCTGTCGCGGCTGACGCCCGCTTCCTCGCCGACGCTGCCGCCGGCGCGCACGCCCGAGCTGTTCGAGCGCTACCTGCCCTATGCCATCGCGCTGGACATGGAGCAGCAGTGGGCCGAGCGGTTCGCCGACGTTCTGGCGGCCGCCAGCGCCCAACCCGACCGCGGCGGGGCCTACCACCCGGCCTGGTACACCGGCGCGGCGGCGGGGGCGTTCAGTTCGGCCGCCGTCGCCTCGTCGCTGGGCGGCTCGCTGGCGAGCAGCTTCTCGGCCGCCTCGTCGGCGCCCGGCAGCAGCTCCGGCGGAGGAGGCTCCTCCGGCGGAGGCGGAGGCGGCGGAGGTGGGGGAGGGTGGTAGGGCCAATGCTCAATGCTAAATGTCAAATGCTGAATGCCAAATGCCAAATGCTAAATGCCAAATGCCAAATGCCAAATGCCAAATGCTGAATACTGAACGCTGAATGCTGAATGCTGAATGCTGACCGCTGAATGCTGAATGCTGACCGCTGAATGCTGACCGCTGACCGCTGAATGCTGAATGCTGAATTGCCAATTGGCAATCGAAAATCGAGAATCGCCTCCGTCAGTCGCGGTGTCTGCGGAAGAGTCCCTTCGGCCGGGCCAGGAGCGTGTCCAGCCAGCGGCGGGCCTGCCCGGCGGGGCGTTCGGTCAGCACGACGCCCCAGAACCAATCGCTGACGTCCCGCGGCCAGGGGCCTTCGCCCGCGGGCTTGGCGGGGATCTCCACGGTCTGGTCGGGGTGCCTCAGCCCCCACTCGATGTAGCGCGCGGTCTCGTCGAGCATGCGCCGGCGGTACAGGCCCCACGATTCATTCCGCGCCAACTGCATCGCGTTCCTCTGTGCTCTCCGCGTCGCTGCGTGGAGTAGTCCCGGCTCACAGCTCCGCCAGCATCCGCCGCAGGGTCTTCAGACAGCGATCCACGCACACCAGCGGCGGCAGGGCCTCGCGCTCGTGCTCGATGATCTGCCATTCCGCCCGCGCCGTCGTGCCGATCAGCTCCAGCAGCTCTTTCCACGGCGCGACGCCCTCGCCGATGACCGCCTCGCTCGACCCGCCGTGCTCCTTCAGGTGGACGGTCGCGGCCCGGCCGCCGCAGAGCTTCAGCATCTCCACCGGGTCGCCCCCGCCGGCCATGCAGTTGCCGACGTCGAACTGCATGACCACCTGGCCGCGCGTCGCGTCGCGGAAGATGCGCCAGGGCAACTCGCCGTCCAGCGGCTGGAACTCGACCACGTGGTTGTGGTAGCCGGTCCGCATCCCGTGCGGGGCGAGGCGCCGGGCAATCTGGTTGAACAGCTCGCCGGTGCGGCGCCAGGCGGCCGGCGATTCGATGTACTCGGAGCGCAGGCCCGGCACGATCAGGAAGCGGTTGCCGATGGTGCGGTGGAACTCGACGGTCCGCTCCAGCTCGTCGCCCAGCATCGTCTCGATGCCGATGTGCGCCCCGCAGCAGTTCAGGCCGTTGTCGTCGAGCATCCGCCGGATGTCGGCGGCGGACCAGCCGTAGTAGCCGGCGAACTCGACGCCCGCGTAGCCCATCTTCGCCACGGCGGCCAGGACGTTGGGCAGGTTCCTGCCCTCGTCGGTCTGGCATTCCTTGCGGACGGAGTAGAGCTGAAGCCCGACGGGAATCGCCGCGGCGCCTTTCGCCGCGATCTTCGCCGCAACCTTCGCGCCGCCCTTCGCCGCAGCCTTCTTGTCGGCCATGGGGTTCTCCTCGTCTGCTCGCCCTTCTCGTGTAACCGCCTCGGGGCGGTCCCTGTTACGCCGCCGACAGGGCGATCGGCCGCAGAACGTTCATGTCTCGCTCCCGAAGCGCCTTCACTTGCCGCCTTCGGCCAGCAGCTTCTTCAGCCCCTCCAGGCACAGCCGGGCGCACTCCAGCGGCGGAACGGGGTAGCGCTCGTGCTCGATGACGTACCATTCCGTTCCGGCCGAGGTGCGGCAGAGGGCGATGACCTCGTTCCACTTGATGTCGCCCTCGCCGATCATCCCCTTGGTGCCGGGCTTTGCTCCGTGCTCCTTCATGTGGATGCTCTTGGTTCGCCCGGGGTACCTCCTGAGCATGGCCACGGGGCCGCCGCCGCCCGACAGGCAGTTGCCCGTGTCGAGCTGGTGGACCACGTCCGGCCCGCTGTTGTCGAAGAAGATCTCCCAGCCGGTCGTGTCGCCGATCTTCTTCATGTCGCCGCCGTGGCAGTGGTAGCCGGTGTACAGCCCCTGCGGCTTGAGCTTCGCGGCGATGTCGGTGAACAGCTTGGCCGTCGCCTTCCAGTTGTCGGCTGAGCCGACGTACTTGCCCCCCATGCCCGGCACGATGATGAACTTCGCCCCGAGCGTCTGGTGCAGCTCGATGGTGGCTTTGAGCGCGTCGCCCAGCAGGGCATTCAGGCCGGTGTGGGTGCCCTCGGCCTTCAGGCCCGCGTCGTCCAGCAGCTTGCGGAGGTCCTTGGCGGACCAGCCGTAGTAGCCGGCGAACTCCACGCCCGCGTAGCCCATCTTCTTCAGCTCCTCGAGCACCTTGGGCAGATTTCTGCCCCTGTCCTTGGCGCATTCGCCGCGGACGGAGTAAAGCTGCAGCGCGATGCGGATATGCTTTGCCGCCGCCGGCCCGGCCGCTGGACCGGCTGCCAGGGTCAGCACGTCCCTTCCCGCCAGCGCCGCCGCGCCGGCGGCGCCCAGCCGCAGAAACTCCCGCCTCGAACGCCGCACGTCGGATGCCGAGATCATCGCTTTCTCCTTCTGTCGTCAAACGCCGCCCCGCGCGGGGCGGTCAGGCTTCCTCGACGACCTTCCAGCCCATCGCCTCGGCCAGGGCCGCTGCGCCGGCCTTCAGGTCGCCGTAGAACGTCACGCGGTGCCAGCCCCACTGGTCCCAGAAGCCGAAGAGCTTCTCGATGTCGCCCAGCGGCTCGCCGCAGAGCTTGGTGCGGCAGGCGCGGTCGTCGTCGTCGTTGCCGACGGATTTCGCCTGGTGCAGCAGCACCTCCTTGCGCCGCGCGTCCATCTCCATCGACGTCGTGATGTGGCCCGCCGGCAGGATCGACCGCACCGACGCGCCCTGGCGGTCCTCGGAATGCGTGAGTATCTGGAACGGGTTGGCCGGCCCGGCCGGACCGAACACCTTGTTCGACGCCACGCAGTGGGCGTAGATGATCTGTCGCTTCGCGGTGTCGATGACGGGGTCGGAGATGTAGCCCGGGCGCCCGCCGGTCAGGGCGGCCCCGGCCAGCATCGTGGTCGCGGAGCGCACGTCGGCCTCGCAGCCGCCCACCATCCCCTCGTTGTTCAGCTCGTGGAATCCCAGGCACGGGTAGGCGTGGATGCGGCGGCCATAGAAGCCGCCCAGGCAGTTGATCGTGATGCCGTTGGCGGAGTGCTTCTTCAGGACGGCCTTCATGCCGAGGTACATGGCGGCGGAGGTCTCCAGCGTCTCGCGCGACACGCCTACGACGGCGGCGGCGGTCTTCTGCCAGCGGTCCGCCACGGCGCGCGACTCGTCCTTGTCGGCCGCCTTCCAGGCGTCGTTGACCTCCGCATACGACACCTGCTCCGTGGCGATGCCCATGATCGGCGAGCCCGGCCTGGAGTCGTTGCCGGAAACGATCAGCAGCCGCGATTCCTTCATGCGGCGCAGGCACTCGGCCGGGGCGAGGCACTTGAGGGCGTCGTCCTTGCCGGCCGGGTCGCCCGCCTTCGGCGCCCGCTCGGCGCGGACGCGCGCGACGGCGGCGGCGAAGTCGGCGGCCGAACCGCCCTTGCCCACCAGCGAGAAGCACCTCGCCGCGGCGGCCACGTCCTCCAGGCGCGACGAGGCCACAAAACCGACGTTCGGCGTCTTGCGGCGCAGAAACGCGGCCGTGTAGACGAGAAAGCCCCCGCTGCCGCCGAACTGGAAGTCGGCGTACAGCACCGGCTTGCCCGTGGCGACCACCGGCTGCACCACGCGGTTCCAGCAGTTCAGTTGGTACACGAGGTAGCCGTCGACGCCGCCGGCCTTGTCGGCGGCGAGGACCTTGCCCACGTCGCCGCCGCTGGCCATCGACGAGACGAACTCGATGTCGCCGCACAGGCGCGCCAGCTCCGCGTCGATCCGCTTCATCACGGGGCCGAAGTCGAAGCCCTTGTTGGGCCAGTCCGGGCCGGGCTGCTTGACGGCGTGCAGCGAGTAGATGATGCGCACGCGGGTCTTGCCCGCGGGCTTCGTTGCGCCCGGGGCCGGGGCCGCGGCGCCCACCAGACGCGGCAGCGCCGCCGCGGCGCACGCCCCGCAGGAAGACGCCAGCAGCCGGCGGCGCGTCACCCGGCCGCAGAAACATCCCGAAACGGGGCGAAGTGTTCTCATCGTTGACTCCTTCGACGAGGAAGATTATACGCCTTGCCGTCGGCTGCATCATGCTCCATCCGCATGGAAAAGCAAACCCGCATCTCGGTATGCCGAGGGCTGCCCGCCCATGCGGCGCGCGGGGCTCGCCCCCGGCCGGCCGTTGCACGTCCATGGGCGAGAACCGCCGCCTGGGCTTGGCGGCGAGAACAGAACGCCCCCCCGAGCGTCCATGCAGTTGAACGGCGGATAAGCATGCGCTGGGCGTTTCCTCTGGCGACTGCGTGGTTTGTCCTGGCGGGGGCGGCGGCGAACCTGCGCGGCGAGGAACGCGGCGAGTTCGTCTGGAGCCGCAGCGGCGA
>Ga0172362_10005063_pt1 | contig 11435 bp, 12 predicted proteins | sample LakKivs1_kivu2a2_FD_114534 | JGI IMG/M metagenome (GOLD analysis project Ga0172362, IMG submission 114534) | Sediment microbial communities from Lake Kivu, Rwanda - Sediment s1_kivu2a2 | ecosystem: Environmental > Aquatic > Freshwater > Lake > Sediment | place: Rwanda: Western Province, Lake...
TAGTGATAACTGCTGTTTTTTTAACCCAATTGTTAACCAAACTTAAACTACACACCCTCAATATTACTAAATATAATAATCTTTAAGTTGTTTTTGTCCCATTTTAAATATTCAAGGGTGTAATAGTTATATATATTATAAAAATATCAATTTTTTTGTTTACAGATTTAATTTTTTTGTTTACAGATTTAATTTTTTTTTAATAATTTAAAAGTTAAAACTAAACACGAACAAATTCCTAAACTTATTCCAATGTATTTAAAATGATTTGAATTTTGATTTGGATTTGAAAACATAAAATATTCTTGAGTATCTTTAAAAATATTTGAGACTTGTGAATTGTTATTTTTCATTTCATCATGTTCTTTATTAAATTTTTCTAATTTTAATAAAATTTCATTACGGCGTTCATCGTGTGTTTTTATTAAATTTTCCAAATTAATAATTTTTTTAATGAATTCATCAGAATCAAATTTAATTTTATTTATTATTCCAATTGTATTATCAAGTTTCATATCTATTTGATTAATTTTATTATTAATTTCTATTCTATTCTCATCATGTTCTTCAATATACTTTTTAATACCTGATTCAAAATTTCCAATATCAAATTCAAAATTTTTTAATTTTATTTTGATATTTTCAAAAGTTTCCATAACCAAAGCAAATTCTTTTATTATTTGAACATCGTCATTTATATATTCTGTATAATTTTGTTTAATTTTTTCAAATGTATCAGAATTAACTCTTTTTCTAACCAATTGCTCTTTGTCAACCAATTCTTTATAAGTTTTTTCATAATTTTCTTTAGCCATAGCCAAAAACAATAATTCGTCTGTAGTTGTTAATTTATTTGGAGTTATTTTTTGATATTCTGAATCAGAGTCTGATTCAGAATCAGCTAATGAATATGTTTTATCTAAATTATTATCTTTTTTATATTGTGTTTGTTCAAATGAATCTGTTTCTTTTTTGCCAGAAACAATCCATTTTAAATTGTCTAAATATGAAGCCATTTATAATAAATAATACTACTAAAAATAACAATTAAATTTAAATAAATTTTATATATTTAAAAAATCAATTTTTTAATGAATTAACAAAATTAAAACCTAATATAAAAATAATATAAATAGCTTAATATTTTTAAGAATTATTTGTAACATAATCAACAATTTCCTGATGTAAAGGTTGAGCTAATTTTTTTCCATAAGGTGTTTTGATAAATCCTTCTGGTAATATTCTTAGTAATTTTTCATGACAATGGGATATTACGTCACGAGGAACTTGCCCTCCTCTTTCTCTAGTAAATATTTCACATCTTTCAATACCAATTTTTCCTATCGCTTCTAACCTGTCAGCATCTGACACAATATCTAAAATTGTTTGATAAGGCTCATCAAACAATTCTCTTAAACCTTTTGCTTCTTTAGACCAAGAAATATTTTGAATCAGTTTGTTTATAAGTTCAATATTTTCAGGCTCAATTGTTCTGATAAAAATATCCAATTCTTCTTGAGTTATTGAATTGGGATATTTATGGTCACGTACATCATGTAACCATCCCACAATCATTACTAATCTTATATTTAGATTATTTGAATAAATTTTTTTATGTAATATTTCATCATTATCAATAATATCAAATGAATTTGATACAACTTTTTTCATATGGACATGATTATGTGAATCATCAAATATTGTAGTGGATTTTGTTACAAAATCTTCTAATTTATTTGATAGTTCAATTAAATTAATTAGACTTGATGGCAAAAACATTTTTTAACGAAAATACGTATATATATAATATTTTAAATTATTTCAATAAATAATATTTTCAATTTTTTAATAAAAGTTTTTAAATATATAACTTTTATTAAAAAATTGTTCAATTGAACCTAAAAACATTTCAATATATTATGGTTGGAATCAAGATTATACAAATCAAATAATTTTTGAATATGAAATATTTCTGATTTTGAGATTCGAAAATTCAAATTTATCTCCATCTGATTTAATTGATAAATTATGGCATTACCATATTCTTGATACCCAATCATATATAACATACTGTATAGGTAAATTTGGCAAAATTATACATCATAATCCAGCAGATTCATTTAATCAAGATGAAAAAAAGATTAAGAAACACATTAATTAAATATTTTGAGAAATTTGGAAATTTTAAATACGAAAAAGTATGGGGAATACAAAATACAACAGTTAAAAGTAATATTTTTGATTCAAATCCAAATAATTCTAATCCAGGTAAACAATTTGAATTTGAACTACCAAATTATCAAAATAACATTATGACAGAACCAGACTTGATTAAAATATTTATATTTTATACTTTTGATGATGGGTATTATAGACCAAAAGAATGTGAAGGTACACAATATGGATTTAAAAAATGGAAACCAAATCCAAATAAATTTGATATAAAAATTCTTACGATAAAAATAGATAAATTTACATCAATAAATATGTTAAAAAAATATATAAGTAATAAAACTTCACATCCAGAAGTATCAATAATATTATATGAACATCCAACGTATAAAAAAATTCTTAATCAAAAAAAAATAGAATTTAACAAAAGTAAAAATAAATATAATTTTTCTACTCCGAGTGGAACAGAAACATTTGCTTCTAATTATTTGGGTATTATGTCTGAAAAAAAATTACCTGATGATGAAAGTATATTAGCTAAATCATCAGGTAATTTTATATTTTATATATGTGAACTTGTTGAGTTATCACAAAATGGTTTTTGTTAATTTAGAATAGAATAAAATAAAATAAATTAAACATAAATTTATTATTAAGCATAATAAATAAAAAATGGAAACAGAACAAGAAAAATATTTTAATCAAAATAAAAAAATATATATGTATCAATTAAATTATACTGATGAAAATACAAATAAAAAAAAACAATTTTCAAATTTACAAAATATTATATATAAATTTAACAATAAACAAGTATTACCGATTGATAATGTGAATAATCCAAATGTAATTGTTGATGATGTTAATTCTGATTCTGATTATGAACCGGATGATGTTAATTCTAATTATGAACCGGATGATGTTAATTCTAATTATGAACCGGAAGATAACATAAAATTAGAAGAAAAAAACCAACTCGCTAAAACAATAAATAATGAGTTGTTTCATTTAAACATAGAACACTTGGATGACAATAACGAATGGAAAAATAATTCTAATATGTATTATTCAGATGAAAAAGAATCCGAATTTATAAAATCTGTTAAATCTGTTTATTTAGATGAATCAAATGAATTAAAAAAAGATTGTGATTCAATGTATAAAATTATATCTGAAACTCAAAAAATTAAATTATCAAAAGGGATTGGTGGTTCTGAATCAAACGAAAAATTTATATCAACAACTGAATTAAATAAAAATAAATTATATTCTGGTATAACAAATATTATTATTTTGACTGATTCATCAAAATATATTATTGAATCAGTCAAAATAACAGCCAAAGCTAAAAATTCTGAATCAAATAATAATGTTTCAAATGTATTTAGAGATATTGAATGGGAATTAGAATTTGAAGAATGTGATGAAGGTTATAATATATTAGGTTTGGACAATTTTATTCATATTGGGTTGGTTGGATTAGAAGAAATATATTTTGATATTACTTATAAAAAAAATACTTCTAATCAAACAAAACAAGATGAATTAGCAGAAATAACAGAAATAGCAGAAATAGCAGATTTAGATGAATCTGGTTGGTTAAAATTTTCCAGATGTTATTACAATAATATAATAAGAACAAATTTGGAAAAAAATCTATATCTAAATGAAGAATCATATTCAGTTGATATTGTGGATTGGATTTATACCGAATTAATAAATATTGATTTGGAGGAAAAAAAGTTTGGTCATATCTACGGGACAAATTATAATATTTTAAGAATTATGAGCGGAATGGGGGGACTTGCATTTTCAAATTGATAAATCTAATGAACTTAATTAAATTGGAATAAGATTTTTACCATTTTCATAGGTTTCAAAACTTCCATCATCGTAATCAACATGATAATAATAATGAGTTGGGTTAAATTGGTGGTATTTTTTTTCATATTCATCATTTCTTAAATATCTTATAGTACCTGTTTTTTTATTTAGTGTATTCATAAATCTTAATCCTGGATTAAATATTATATTATCCATTTGTTTAGCCAAATTGTAATCTTGTTCAGAATTTGTACTTGTTTCAAATAAAGTTAAATCATTCCCACTTATATAAGTATCAAAAGACCCATCATCATATTCAATAAAATAATACAAATGAGTTGGATTTGTTTTGCGACAATTTTTTTCTCTTTCATCATTTCTCAAATATTTAACAGTACCTGATTTTTTTCTCCAAATATCATAAACTTTATCTCCTGAGTTGTAAATTTTTATGGTATACATTTTTATTATTTAAATATAATACATATTTCTAAATAATATTTTATTATTTCAATTTTTTATATTATACTCATACTAATTCATTATCCCTCCCCCAAAACATAATTAAAATAATATATATACAAAACGATGCCTTCTTCAAATTTAGTACTTGAAAAGTTAAACAAAAATGACAAAATTTTATCTGTTGTTAATTATGATGTTGCTGATTTTACACCAGATGTTGTTATGGCAAGAGATATTGCAATTCCTCCCAATACAATGGCAGCATATGGTTATGTTGAAGCAAAATTTATTGGAGAACAATGTATAGGTCCTACTTATAATTATATTTATAATATGTATTAAATTGGAAATATTCCAGATTTAAATTCTGTTACTGAAAGATATATATTAACTACTTATAATGAAAATAAAACAAAAATTATTGGTGAAGTTGAATGGATAGCTAATTATATAACAAAAACATCATCTCAAGGAACTATTGGTGGATTAACAGATATATTGGTCCAAGAATTTATGGTAACTGCTACACAAGGTTTGTATTCAGATGTTACCAGAGTTATAATAGATTTTTCTGAACCAATTAGAAAAGTTTATTTAATCGGGAAAAAATGCTAAATAATAATATAAAAATTATATTTATTTTGAAATAGATTCAAACAATAATTGATTAAATTTTTTAATAAACATAAAAGCATTATCTGGTTCATATCCCCCTGCAATCAAAGCACTTGTGTATATTGTTTTAGCTAGTTCAATTGTTTCTTTATTATCAATTGGAACATTTTCCACACATAATTTTGTATAAAGGTATTGAACAATTTGATTTGAACTTGAAATTAACATATCTTTACGTTCAAAAACAGGTTTATATTGTTCAGTTCTTTTAGTTGCGGCACTATTATTAAGTAATTTTTCTAATTGAGCAGATAAATGAACATGATTTACAATAATTGCGGGTACTGATGTAAATTTTTCATCTAATTTTACTTCAAAAAAAATTATTCCTAGACTTTGATACAATTCTTTTAATTTTAAACATAATTCATCTCCTTGAGATTTAGTAATTAAATTTGAATTGGATGAATTAGAATTTTTTATAACCAAATCTGAAATTAATAATTTATCTCTAGAAACATCAACAAATGTTTTAGTTTTTAAATCTGTCATATCAGGTTCTTTAAATCTTTCAAATCCTTGGTCATGTATCCCAACCAATTCACCTGGTTCATCTGCCCAATCACTTTGTTTGTATTCGGTTAAAAATCCTTTAATATATTCATCAATTGGTTCTTCAAAATATAATACTTCTAATCCTAAATCCTTTAACCGGTCCATAAAAGGAGATAATTCAAGAGATTCCTTTTTATCTCCAGCAATATAATAAATTGCTTTTTGTTCAGGTTTAGATGATTTAACATAATCATCAAATCCAACATATCTTCCTAACGAAGTATTAAATCTTAATAACTTCATCATTTGTTTAGCATATTTATTCCCAATCATCCTTTCATTACCATCTGAATCTCTATAAGAATCAGAATCACGTGAAAATTCTTCATGAATACCATTTTTAATTGAGCAAGAAAATTCATGATAAAATTTATTATAAACGGATTCTCCCATCTCAACTAATTCTTCCATCATCTCAATTACTTTTTTAACTAATTGATTTGAAATTTTACGTAATTTTTTTGTATTTTGAATTGTTTGTCTTGATACATTAAGTTCAATATCTGAAGTATCTACAATGCCTTTGACAAATTCCATCCATTTTGGATACAAATCTTTATGGTCTGAAGTAATAAGAACATTTTTTGTGTACAATTTAAGAGATTGACCACGTTTAGATGGTTCAAATAAATTAAATGGTGCTTTAGCAGGGATATATAGTAAAGCTGTAAAGTTTACAGCTCCTTCAACCTTAAAATGTTTATAAATTATAGGTTCTTCTTTAATATGTTGTTCCAAGTTATCTTGAATATTATGAAGATAAAAATCCACATAATCTCGTGGAGTAATTTCAGATTTGGGTTTAGCCCATAGGGGAATCCAATTCATTTTAACCCATACTTTTTCATCTAAGTATTTACCATCAGGATTTTTTACATTCTCAGTTTTTTCAAACATAATTGGATATTCAATATAAGAACTATGTGTTTTGATTATTTCCATTAATTTATCCTGATTAGAATATTCTACTGAATCTGGATTTAATGTTAAAATTATTTTGGTTCCTCTAGTGAAATTATCATCATCATAAGAATCTAATTCTCTAATTGAATAGGTTGATTCTGAATCGGAAATCCATTCCCAAATTTTATTTTCTCCAATTGGTTTTGTAATAATTTGTACTTTGGATGAAACCAAATAAACAGAATAAAACCCAACACCAAATTGTCCTATTAGTTTATCTTTGGACTCTGTAATTAAGTTCATAAATTGTTTGGTTCCAGATGTTCCGATAGAACCAATCTTATTAATAAGGTCTTGTTTAGAAATACCACACCCAGAATCTTGTACAACAAGTTGGGATAAGTCTGAATCAAAACTAATTTTAATTTCATTTCCAATTTTATATTTGGGTTCAACCAAACAAGCTTTATTAATAGCATCAGATGCATTAGAAATTAATTCTCTCAAAAAAATGTCTTTATTAGTATAAATACTTTTTACTAATATACTCATTACATTAGCTGTATCTGCTGAATATGAATATGTTTCATATTGAGTTTGGGATTGGGTCTGAGTTTGTTGACACGATTCCATTTTTAATAAATTTTATTAAATATATATGTGATATATATCATTAGTATAATTATAATTATTTTTCAATTTTTTTAGTATTCAGAGTTTTTTTAATTTTTTTACCTTCATTATATAATGTTTTTTTGAAGGTGTTATATGTATGTTTTTGAAATTCTTCACATCTTTGAACCTGATTTTCATTTAAGTTGTCTTGATTGTCTTTTAAATCTTCAACATAATCATTGTCTATCATATTATTGTATTTTTCAACTACATTTAATCTATCTTGAAGTGGTTTATTATTTGGATGTTTATTTTTTAATGTGTTAATTTGATCAGAAGAAAATACACAAACTTTGTCCATAATTTGTGGTATATTATCAATATTTGAAAGTTTCCATTCATTATCCTTAAAAACCATACACTTTTCTCTATTGATATCACTAATGTATATGTTTGACAATTGAGGGTATTGTGGGTTAAAATGAATAATTTTTAATACTTCATCAGGAATTTTTACTCCGGATAATAGGGGTTTTTTAACAATTCTATCAATAAACATTTTTTCATCAATAATACTTAAATCCTCTTTGCCAAAATTAACAGTAATAAAATTATTTTGATTTGTTTGATTTGTTATTGAATTATTACTATTTGTGTTTGTATTATTTGTTATTGAGTTATTACTATTTGATGTTGTATTATTTTGTATTGTTTTTGATTTTGCTGAATTTGATTTTATCAATTTATCAATTTTATCCAATAATAATTTATTTTGTTTTTTTAATTCACTGACCTCTCCCTTATGTATTTTTAATTCTTCTTTATGTTGTTTGAGTTCTTCTTTATGTTGTTTATCTTTTTCTAATAATAATTTAAAAATATTTTCTTTTTCTTCATCATTTTCTTTTTTTATTTTACAAATTTTTAAATGTTTTGTTAAATTACCTTTAGAAGAATAAGATTTAGAACAAAAACAACATAAAAAAATTTCATTACCCAAATCATCATCAATATCAATATTCACATTAATTCCATTATTTAAATTTAAAATATCGTTTTTTGGAAAATTTTGGAAAGAATTTGGAAAATTGTTTTTATCATTTAAATTAACTAACTTTTGTTCACAATCAAACTTTCTATTCATATGTCTGTCATAGTGACATTTTCTGTCAAATTCAGCATTACATTTTGGACATTTTCTTTTAACCATAAAGTTATATAATATACCGATATATATTTAATTTTTAAATATATTTATAATAAATAAATTTTATATCTATTTTTTTCATTAATTTTGCCCTATTTTGCCCTATTTTCGCCCTATTTTCGCCCTATTTCGCCCTATTTTTGCTTCTTTTATCGCCCTATTTTTGCTTCTTTTTTATATATTATGATACTTATATACTTTTTATTTTTGTATTTTTATTATAATTAATATACTATATTACTTTTAATGATTTTGAAATAATTTGAGAGAGAGTTGGAAAGAGAGAAAAAAATTTTTAAAGGTTAATTTTAAATTTTTTTTAATTAAAAAAAATTTAAAATATTATTTATTTAATAATATAATGATTTTTTTTGCATTTTTAATTATATCATTTTTTATTGTTACTAATTCATATAATATTGAACAATTAAACACAACAGTTTGGTTAAGTGGAGCAGCATATTGTGGCAAAGAAAAATATAGTCATATGAAATTAACTGGTCCGGCATCAGGATTTATTTATAAAGAAACTTTATATGATATTAAAACAGATTTGGAAGGTTTAATTGGTATAATACCAGAAAAAAAGACAATTTATGTAGTTTTAAGAGGTTCCTCATCTAAATTAAATTGGTTAGATGATTTTGAAGTAAAAAAAATCCCCTATACAACATATCCAGACTGTAATTGTGAAGTTCATATGGGATTTTATAAATCAGCTTTGGGTATTAGAAATAAAACAATTGAATCAGTTGGATTATTAAAAAAACTTTATCCATTATATGATATTGTTGTAACCGGACATTCATATGGAGCATCATGTGCTCAATTATTGGCAATGGAATTAGAACATGAAGGATTTGATACAAAAGTTTATAATTTTGGTCAACCAAGAGTAGGTGATAAAAAATATGCCGAATTTACCAATACTATTATTAAAGAATATTACAGAACAGTACATAATAGAGATATTGTTCCTCATGTCCCCCCAACTGAAGGAATGAATTATTTTCATTCATGTACTGAATTATTTGAAGATGTATCTGGTAAATTAAATGTATGTAGTTCAACTGATTGTGAAGATCCAAGTTGTTCAAATCAATATCGTTTAGTCCAAACAAATTCAGATGATCATGAAATATATTTACAACATAGAGTAAGTTGTGAATCTAGTACAATTTAAAATTTTTGTCTAAAGTATCAACATTATTTACACAATCATCTAATCCTTCCACATATAAATCTAAAATATTTTTTTTCAAATCAAATAATGATGTAAAAAATCTTTTTCTTCCAAATAAACTATTTGTGATAATAAAATCTGGTTCTTTTACAATAATATGAGATTTTGATAAAAATCCACCATCTAATGAAATTTTTCCTTTATATTTGTAAATAATATCACCAGTCAATAATGGAATATTTGAACTTGCTATACAACAATCAATAGCAGATTCTAAAGATTCAAAATCTGTATACACATAATTATTAAGTTTATAATTTTCCCATACACTTACAGTAATAAATAATTTATCAAATTCAAAATCTTCTGTAGCTGTATTAGTCAGTAATAAATTTTTTAATTCTAATTGAACTGATTTAATTGATTTGGTATTTTTTTGTTTAAAATTATTTAATATTGTGTTTAACAGATTTGTATTATTATATTTATATACCATAAATAATCCATTCCAGGCTCCAGCAGATGCTCCATTAAATATATGGTTATCTAAATTATATCTATTTTTTATAAATTCACATAATGCCACATCATAAAATCCATACAAACCAGCAGGTGTAATGTGTAATATTTTTTTATCCAATATTTTAGTTTTTATCAAGTCATTAGATTCTGTATTTGATTCTATATCTGATTCAAATTTTGAATCTAATATATTAGTGTTAATATCAATAGACAAATTAGATTTAATAAAAATTATTTTTTGAATTTGATTTGGTATATTAGTCAAATTATTTGATTCTGAATTACCTAAAAAATTAGATAAACGCATTTTGTTTTTGCCAAACATAAATTTAAAATTATTTTTAATTTGGTTAAATGAAGTTATTTTATTAAAACAGTATACAAAAATTATCATTATAACTAATATATAATATATTTTCACTTGGTTGATAATTATCTATAATTACTTTATATATTAATTTACATAACAACTGACAAAATTTTCATCAAAAATGTACACATTTTGTTTATTTACACAATAATTCTCCAATAAGTTGAGTAAATTTTTCTTTATTAAAAATTGGAAATAAATTGTGATTTATTTCTTTTAATTTGATATATTTTTCTTCTGAATCCTCATCATCTAAATCCAATTCCCAATAATTTTTTTCTAAACAATAAGGACTTGATGTGTTAATATTTTCTATAAGTACTGGTATATATTTTGAATCCACATCTAATAAAATTAATTCTGTGTAATAACACAAATTCATACCTTTGAAATAAATTGTTTTAATTTCTAAATATTTATCGTCATTTTCTAATCCTTTCCAAAATTCATTAATATTTTTTAAACTATATTTATCAAGTCTGGATTTTATATATTCATTAAAAAATTCATATCCAATTCTTCCTTCTGTATAATAAAATTTTTTATTTTTAATTAATTTATTAGACAATTCATCCAATTTATATATTACATTATCAAAAACACATTTATCAAATATAATAAGACAAAATAATCTTTCATACAAAAAAATACAAATAAAACATAAACCAGATGTAAGATATAATAAACCAATTGATTATGAAGAAGAATACAAAAAATTTTATGATAAAATTAAAAAATATAAAATGGATGATATTATAGCAATTGATGAAACAAGTGTGTCTATTGGCTTAAATATACGATATGGAAGAGAGCATATTGGAAAAAGATTGGATAAAATAACAACGGATAATAAAGTATTTGTTAAATATACATTGATAATGGCTATAACAACAAAAGGAGTTTTAGACTGGATTTTATATGAAAAAGGAGGTTCTGACCATATA
>Ga0172362_10005064_pt1 | contig 11434 bp, 13 predicted proteins | sample LakKivs1_kivu2a2_FD_114534 | JGI IMG/M metagenome (GOLD analysis project Ga0172362, IMG submission 114534) | Sediment microbial communities from Lake Kivu, Rwanda - Sediment s1_kivu2a2 | ecosystem: Environmental > Aquatic > Freshwater > Lake > Sediment | place: Rwanda: Western Province, Lake...
CCCTCGACACGGGGGTGCAATTCGGGGGCGTGCCTGTCGTGCCTTCCGGGCACCGAGCGGGCGGGGTCGTGCCGGGGATCGGGACGCAATTCGGTGGCGTGCCCGTCGTGCCTTCCGGGCACCGAGCTGGCGGTGCAGTGACGCAGTTGGGGTACGCGCCGGTCGTGCCCTCGGGGCAGAGGTAACTGCCCGCCTGCGCCTCAGGGCTATCTCTACAGACGTTTGGGTCTGGGATGCGGAGGAACAGCGGCTTGGGGCTGTCGGGACGGGGCTGAATGAACTCCGTTAGAAGAAGTTTGCCGATCTCGTTCAGGACGACGATGATGACGCCGATCGCCGGGTTTATGAGCGTACCCACTGCGCCGGTCACGGCGAGAATCGGTGCCGAGGTTTGGTCAAGACCAGCCGCGACAAGAGCGCGCTGATGCGCGCGAAGCTGCTCGACGGTCAGCCCGAGCTTCTCGGCGTACCAGACGTTGTGGTTGAAGACGTAGAAGCCGAGCGCGTCGAGGATCATCTGCATGAGCGACGTGCGGGCGAACGCCTGAGCGATGGTCTGGTCGAGCAGCAGTGAGCCGATCGCGTTGTAGTAGAGACGGCGGTGCGGCATGCCAGGAGCAGCCATGAGGAACACCGCCATCAACGTGTCCCATGCGCCACCACGTCCAGCGGCACCGCGCGCAGCGGTACTCCCCCCCGACGCCACCGCTCCGCTGCTGAGCTCTTCTCGAGTCGGCTCGAACGACTTGCGGAAGTAGTCCCACCGTCGGTCGCTAAAACTGAGAGTTTGCGTGTTGCCGGGGAGAAGATGGTCTGAACCAGAGTAGGTGCGGAACGCAGACGTCGCCATCGAAGTACCCACTGCGCGATGGTAGGTGACCAGCGGTCGAGGGCACGAGCCGCCGAAGTAGCAGTCCTCAGAAGGAATGTAGTTGGCAATCGCCGGGTCTTCGTGGATCCGAAGTGCCGCACGGAGACCAGCCGACATCGCGTCTTCTGTATCTGCCACAATCTGCGGCCAGGCCATGTTGCGCTGCCCGTTGTACGACGGGTATGGATACCCATCCTTCGACTCGTACGGACCACGAATGGTTCGAGAGGCCGACCCGGCAGACCAGGCGTTCCACCTTCGAGGCTGCGCGTCGGCGAAGCGGAATCGCGGAGCGATGTTAGACGCCACGAACATCAGATCGATGTTCCGAGCGATGAGCGTGGACCACCGCTCGATGACTGTGAACGGGCTGTACCGAGGCGGCTTCTCGCGGCCGAGAGCAGCGAGGTTCGCCTGCGCGGCAGCGAAGATATCGTCGTAGACGTAGGCGAGCGGTCCGTTTCGTGGACACGCGCCAGAGATCGGCATCGCCATCACCGCTTGTTCGCCAGAGCCCTGAACGGTTCCGACCGATATGCGCGACCGGTAGAGGGCGACGAGCCTATCCGTCTCCGCGACGATGGCCGCGAGGTTCCGCTCAAAGATGGGGATCCGCCTGTTCGCGTACTCCCTGGTCTGGTTGCTGTAACTCGGCTCCTCCATCGCGCGGTAGGTCGCGTCGGGCAACCGAGCCGCAGGCGGGGGCGCGAACCCGGTCGTGGGACCGACGGTGAACGCGGGCGGGCGCGACTCGGCACCGAGCTCTGCGAGGTAGCCCTCGAGCCCTGCGATGCTGAGATGGTCCCGCGCTGTCATCACTTCTTTCGTCGCGCGCAGGCGCAGCGACGGAGAACCTCACGCTGGAGCTTCTCGACCTGGGCGCGGGTGATGGGCGTGCGTGGGGCGTTGGTGGCGGCCTCGAACTCGGCAGACGCCATCCCGTGGGTGGCGGCGGTGAGGACGAGGTTCTTGATCGCCTGCGAGCACGCGCCCTTGTCGAGGCTCTTGCGCGTCGCGCGCATGTGCTTGAAGACGGCGTTGCGGGCCAGCTTCGCGCGCTTCTTGTGTGCCTCTGGGGATAGTCCGAGAGCCATGTCCTTCTCCTTCAGCCTCTGGACCTCTGCGCGCGAGCGTCGGGGTCGTTGTTGCGTACCACCAGGGCGTTCGCCACGCCCCGGACTGCGTCTCCGCTCACGCCAGCGACGAACGCACGGCCCTCGGTGAGCGTGCCCGCCGCCTCGAGGAGCGAAGCACCGAAACGCTGCGGGTCCGAACTGAAGCGCCGCGCGACCTCGATCAGCAGCGGGTGCAGGTTGCTCCTGCCCCGCAGCCAGGCGAGGGTCTGCGCGTAGGCGGGGGCGTAGGTGCCGGGAGGCGGCACGATATCGTAGACGTTGCGGACGGGCGGCGGCAGACCCGGCCCACGAGCGGCCGGGAGCGACGGTCCCTCAAGCAGTGCCAGGTAGCTCGCGAGCCCCTCGCTCGAGGGCGTCGTCGGGAATCCCGGCGCCCAAGACGAGCCGCCCGAGTAGTTCGCGCCGCCCGAGGCCGACGGATTCAGGCGCGTGACCTCGTAGCCCGCCATCGCGAGACCCTGGCTCGTCGTCGCGGTCGGGAAGCCCGCCGCCCACGACGAGCCGCCCGAGTAGTTCCCGCCGTTCGACGGGCTCGGGTTCATGCGCTCGGCGACGTAGCCGTTGCCGCTGAACGCCGCGAGGTAGCCGGCGAGCCCCTCGCTCGAGGGGGTCGTCGGGAAGCCGGGTGCCCACGAGGAGCCGCCCGAGTAGTTCGCACCGCCCGAGGCGGACACGTTGAGACCATCGAGGACAGCGATCACGTCACGCATGGAGAGCTCCTTGGATCAACGACGAGCGAAGTAGAGACCAGCGACAACGGCCGCTGCGATGAGGAACAGCGCACCGCCGCCACCACCGCCGGCGGGGGGTGGGGTAGGCGGCAGCGGCGGTGCTTCGGGGGTGATGACGGGCGGCGCCTCTGCCGGCAGCGGCGGCGCGACCTCGACGAGGTTCTTCGCGACGAGCCAGATCAACACGTCGCGCTTCATCGCGACGGTACGCTGACCCTCGACCGTGACGAGGTACGGAGGCGCCCACGCACGGTTCAGTGACCGCGATACGTCCGAGACGGCGGCGAGCGTCGCCTGCCCCGCGACACCATCGACCGCGAGCGTCGCGGGCTGGCCGCGAAGCACCGAGAGAGCGTTCAGCGCCTTCTGCAGCCAGAGAACTGGCGGCGCGACGTAGCCGTCTGTCATCGTCGCTGCGGGCGGCCTGCCCAGCGGCTCGCCGACCGCGCGCAAGCCATCGAGCCCGCTGCGCATGAGCGGGAACGGCGGGTTGAAGAACCCCGTCTCGGGGCCGACGCGCATCGACGGCACGGCGCGCTGCACAGCGTCGCCGATGCGGTAGAGGTCGAGGTAGCGGTCGAGCTCGGACATCAGAAGTACTCCTGACCGACACGAAGGTCGTTCGCGCCGAGGCTCTGTGCGAACAGGGTCTCACCCGGGAGCAGGACGAAGGTAAAGGGGACGCCGGCGATCTGCGGCGCCACGAAGCTGTTGGTGCTCGGGATCGGACTCGAGCTGTACCGCACAGCGATACCGCCGAGCCCGAGCACATCGACGAGAAGAGCTCGGTCGTCGGAGGTGTTCGCAGCGATCTGTGAGGTCTCGCCGACAGCCTGGATGAACTGCGTCCTCGCCATCTGAGGGGCGCGCTGCGAGCGCCGACCGACGAGCACTGCAGCGTACGCGCGGAGCACGGGAGGTTCGACAGCGGAAGCGATTCTCTCGAGCGCCTGCATCAGAAGGTCTCCTGCCCGATCACGAGCGCGGGGACGACGGGTCCCAGGTTCGTGATCGTCAAGGACTCATCGGGGCGAAGAACGAAACGCTGGAGGGAGCCGACGAGGAACGCTTCCTGAAAGTCGTTCGTGCTGCCCTGGTCGTTGCGGGTGAAGATCAGCGTCGTGGCGCCGCCAGTACCGATGCGGTTCACCGTGATGAACAGGGCGCGATCCGCAGTCGTGTTCCTCGCGACCTCCACCGACGCGTCGACCTGGAGCGTGACCGAGGAGCGAACGCCGAACGGGGCTCTGAAGGGACCCACGACAGAGGCGAAGTACTCCCTCGCCAGCACATCAGTGATGAACTCCAGAGCCACGTTCAGCCCTCCGTCAGCGACCCTGCGGGCCGCACGCGATGTAGTCGCCGGTCACCACGATCTCGGCGATGCGAGGAGCTCCAACGAGGATCGGCCAGAGCGCCGCGTCGATGCTCCACGTCGTCTCGAGGTCTGTGCCCGGAACCGTGATGTAGACGCCGTCCCACTCGTAGGGGACCGCGCTTCCACCGTTCGTCACGCCCGAGAGCGAGACGGGGTTCTTGAACACGTCGAAGCTCCGACCCTGCTCACGCAGGTTGAAGCGGATGAGCCCTGCGGCCCACCCCGCGTTGCCGGGGTCGAGGACCGCACCGTAAACGGCGCGGATCGCGAAGTTGTAGCGCGCGATGATCGTGATCTTCGGCGTCTGGAAGGTGACGGTGCCCGTGCGATCGATGATCGCGCGGTAGGTGAGCGCCTCGATGCGCACGTCCTCGGGTCGGATCGCGCCTGACGCGATGTCCCCGTAGTACGTCAGCACAGCGCCGGGAGGGATCTGGGAGGGCTGGATTCCAGACTGAGCCATGCGAGTCTCCTGACGAGGGCCTTGAACGACGAAAGGGGCGTCCGGGCTCTGCTACGAGCACAGACGCCCCTTCCGGGTCGATGGGGCTCTCGCCCCTCAGATCACTTGCTGACGGCGGCGCGGATGAGGCCGTGCAGGAAGTTGGTCACGAGGACCGCCGCGTCCTCCGGCGGGCTCGTCTGCGCCTGCGTGGTGACCACCGGGGTGATCGCCGCAGCGGACGTGAAGAACGGCGTCGCGCCGGCCGTGAGCCACGGGCGCTGGTCGAAGCGGAGACGACCGAGGATCTCGTGGTTCTGGTTGAGGAGCTGCTTCTTGAGCAGCTTGGACGCCGACGCCGTCGCGGGGACGCCCACGGCCACGATGCCCTGTCCCGACTCGTTGGTCTGACCGTAGAGGCCATAACCGCTCGGGAACTTGATCGCGGGACCTTCATCTTGCAGAAGCCCGTTGATCTCGAGGCGGTAGAAGGCGTTGTCCATGATCGACTTCACGTCCTGCGGGACCGTGAAGGCGACGCCGGTCGCGCTGCGGACGTAGAGGCCGATGCGGTCGAGGACCATCGACTCGCCCGCCGACAGCTTGCTCGGTGTGCGGAGGTTCGTGTCCACCTCACGCTTGCCCTGGATGTCCTGAAAGAACAGGAACTCCGCACCCGGCTGGATGGGGCCGGTCGGGATCGCGATGTTGTCGTACTTGTCGCCCTCGCGGAAGTCGCGGATGTTGTACACGACGTTCGGATCGGGGTTGTCGGAGTCGCGGAACAGGCCGGGCTGACCGGCGATGGGCTCGAATGCCATGTCGTTCTCCAGTTCGTGGTCTCAGGGGCTTCGATCAACCCGGCGCGAACCGTTCGCGACGAGCCGATGCTGTGGGGTGCGCCTCGCGGCGCGCGAGCTCAGGAGAGGTAGGGGGCGTACGCGCCGAGCTCGGTCGTCGTGACCATCGGAGCCGAGAGCGCCATCGACTGCGCGACGGTGCCCTGCAACGACTCAGGACGCCACGCCGGGTAGGCCTGTGACACGGCCATCTCGAGCGCGGCGAGGTCGCTGCCCGAGAGGTAGCCGCCAGAGAGCGCGGTGTTCACCATCGGTGCCGCCGGGTCGGTGTTGACGAAGCTCGCGATGAGGTCCGCGAAGCCGAGGCCAGCGACACCGCCAACGAAGCCCATCGCCGCGTCGCGGTTCTGGTCGTACATGAGCCGACCGCCGAGGATGCCCGCGACGACCGCGAGCACGTCCTTGGTGCGGCGCCAGTTCGTGGCGTCGGTGATCATCGCGGGCTGCTCGATCTTGTTGAGCAGCGTCGAGACGAGGAGGATGCCCACGCCGCCGCTTGCGCCGGCCATGAGATGGGCCTTGATCGTCTCAGCGTCGAGGAACGCGCCGAGGTCGTAGGACGAGTCGTACATCTCAAGGCCCATCATGTCGTAGTTGCGCATCTTGTCTCTCCTGCCCGCAGCGGGGCACCTGTCGTTTCTATGTGAGTGCTTCGAGCGAAGCAACGAGCAACAGACGTGGTTTCGCAGTTTGCGTGGTGCGTTTTGCCGTTATCGAGTTACCAGCACGCGCTCAGAGCGCGCCGAGGTTCATTCCGAGCGGCACGAGGTTGCCCACACCGCTGTCGAGCACGATGGAGGCCGGGGCGAGCGTGCCCTGGCACATGTTCCCGATCGCGATGGAAGCATCGCTCGCCGCCGTGAGCTCGATGCCTGGTGAGATCGCGTCGTTGACCACGACGGTCACGTTGCCGTTGACGGTGCAGTGCGAGCCACCGCACTGGATCATCGCCCCGACGTAGGTGATCTCGTTCGAGGTGCAGATGTTGTCGTTCACGACGCAGTTGAGCACGCCTGCATCGACCACGATGCCCACGGTCCCCTGCATGACGTTGCCTACGACCGTGCAGCGCGTCCCATCTGCGGGGTTCGGGGCCGCAGCGTTGCCGATGAAGATCCCGGTCTGAGCGCCGATCACGTTGCCCCGGATGGTCGTGCTGTCGCTCCGGTTCTGGATGCCGTAGACGACCGGGATCTGGCCGGGGGTGATGTTGAGCCTGTTGCCCTCGACGGTGTGCTGGGCGACGCCACCGCTGTCGATGAGGATGCACGAGTCGGGCTGCGGCCCCGAAGGGGCCTGCGGCGGCGTGACCACGATCTGGTTCTTCCCGATCGCGACCCCAGTGGACGTAGACGGAACGAAGATGCCGACCGACTGCGCCTCGATCACGCAGTTGGTGATCGTGGCGTTCGTCACCGAGTCCGCTCCGCTCGCGCCCAGGCTGATGCCGGTGAACCACCCGTCCGTGATCCGGCAGTTGTCGATGCGAATGCTGCCCTGCGTGCCCGTGAACCGGACGCCGCTCGAGGGCAGGCCGCCATCGTTGTTCGCGATGTTCACGTCGATGAGCGTGTGCCTGCTGCCCGCGAGCACGATGCCCTCCGTGGTGGGCGCGTTGGCTGCCGAGAGCAACTGCGCGCTCTGAAGATGCAGCGTGCCCGTGTTGTTGAGCACGATCGCGTTCGTGCTGAATCCCGTCATCACAAGCTGCTGGAGGTCGAGGCTCGAGTCGTTCAGGGAGATTCCCTGATCGGGATCCGTGATGCTGACGCCGCGCGCCGTGATGGTGGACGTGTCCGCGCCGATGCCGATCACCGGGTCCAGGTTGCTCACCTGAGCGGTCACGAGGACCGTGATGTTCTCCAGGCGTGCGTTCGTCGCCCCGACGAGGTTGATCCCACGGCGCAGCGTGGTCCCAGGCGTGGGATCGCCGCCCACCTCGATGATGAGATCCGAGAGCGTCACCGCATCTGGGGCCAGGCTCGTGTTCACCACCGCAACGAACACACCCGTCGAGGTCGGCGACGCTGGCGCGTTGATCCGAAGCTGCGAGAGGCTCGCTCGCGAGCCGCGAATATCGAACACGGCTTGATTGTTCGGGTTCGCCAGGACCGCCGTCCGCGCGCCCTCGCCCTCGACCACAACGTCAGCAGCGACGACGAGCGGCAGCACGGCCGGTGAGCCCGGCAGACCCAGATCGTAGATGCCGCGACGGATGTAGACGCGACCCCTGTTGCCAGAAGCAGCATCCGCGAGCGCCTGCTCCAACTGCGCGCCATCCCCAATGTCGGGGTAGTAGCTGAAGCCCGCGCTGCTGTACGCGACCGCGCTGTCGCCCGCTGCCGTGTTGCCCACGAGGAAGGTGGGCGCGAAGCGGTCCTGCCCGCCGCCGCCACCACCCCCGACCGGGCTCCACTGCGCGAGACCATCGGGCACCGGGAAGGTGACGCCGGGGTTGTCGCACTGGTAGAGCCCCGGCGCGTTGCCTCCTGAGACGTAGGCGACGTCGCCCTGCTCGAGCGGCTCGAGGAGGTTCGCGGGCGAGTTGGTGCCCGCATTCGGCAGCGTCGTCGGGAGCGCGTAGACGCCCCAGTAGGGGCCGTACTCGCTGCGCGTCTGGAGGTGCGGGTTCTTCTTCGCCATGACTCAGGCTCCGACGTTCTGGGCGACGTTGTTGAGCGCGCCGAGGTCGGTCACGGCGACGCCGCCCGAGCCCTCGCACACGTTCCCGATGCAGTTGACCTGCGTGGTCGCCGCGCTGAGCACGATGCCCGGCGTCGCGCCGCCAGGGGTGCCGACGAAGATCGCGTTGTTCGACACGACGCAACGCAGGCCCTCGCACACGATCGCCGTGATTGTTCCTGGTGCGGGGTCCACCGCGTAGTTGACCGTGCAGGAGTTGCCGTTGATCACGAGGCGCACGTTCGGCGTGCCCGGTGCGACGTGGATACAGCCCAACGAGTCGGCGTCGCCGCCAGCCTGGCAGACGTTGCCCTGCGTGACCACACGCTCGGCCCCGTCGCCCAGCTCGATGCAGTAGCCGCCGTTGACGAGGTTGCACACGTTGTCCGAGCACACGCCGAGCTGCGAGTGGAGCTCGATGCAGTGCGTGAACGACTGCGAGAACGGACAGGTGACGTTGACCGCGTTGCCGCGCACGAAGTTGTTGATCGCGCCCGGTTGCTGCGGATCTTCGTCGATGGTGATGCCGCCGAGCACGGGGGGCGAGAAGCCACCCTGCACGTTCACGTTGTTGTCGATGATGTGGTTCCGATCGACGACTGGTCCCGTGAAGTAGATGCCGCGCGAGGTCGCGTTGATCTGGGAGTTGGAGATCGTGTTGCCCGTCGCGCCCGCGCCAAACAGGCCGCCGAGGCTCCCCACCTCGATGCCGATCGAGAAGCCGTCGATCTGCACGTCGTCGATCTCGACGTCGCGTGAGATGCCAGCAGCCGGGTTCGCGTCTGGAGTCGCGAGCAGTCGAATGCCAGCCGCACCGAAGCCTTGAATCGCGACCGAGTGCAGGACGTGGCTCGAGCCATCGAGCAGCGCACCCACCGTAGTGGGTGTTCCGGTGCCCGTCTGCAGGTACCCCTCGTCGATCGAGATGCGCCCGTTCTTGTCGTCCGGCGTGGTCACGAACTCGACACCCGCGACGGAGAAGTTGAGCACCGCGAGCTGCGACGCGACGAGGATGGAGCGATCGACGCGAACGCCAGTGCTCATGCCCTGGAAGCCGAAAACCTGGACGTTGCGCACGAAGACCGTCGCACCGCCGTTCTGACCCGGCACAAGCTCGATGCCGATGTCCGTCGTCGTGTCGGTGTCCACCGCGACCGTCAGGTCGAGCACGTCGCTCGCTGGGAAGGCGCTGTTCACCGTGGTGAACCGCACTCCGTTTCGGATCGTCCCGGCCGCGCGCACCTCGACGAGGACGTTCACGTCGGACAGGCCCACCGTGTCTTGGCAGAGGACGGCCGCGACGCTGCCTGCGGTCGGCCCCGTGGGCGCTGCCACTTGGACGAGGATCTGTTCGAGTCGCGCGAAACCAGGAAGCGGGTTGATCAAGCTCGTCGCGAGGATGAACACGCCCTGATCGCCATCAGGAGCGCCACGCACGACGGTCGAGGAGCCTGAGCCGCGCAGCGTGACGCCGGGGATCGTGATGGGCCCCTGACCGCTCGGGATCTGGTAGTTGCCAGGACGCACCCAGATGTCGCCGGGGTCCACTGCTGCCGCCGCGCACGCCGCACGAATGCCCGAGCCGTCGCCAGGGTCGGGGAAGTACTGGAAGCCCGCCGCGAGCCCCGCGATCGACGCAGTGTCGGGGAGCGAGTACGCGGTGTTGCCCACGAGGTACTTCGGCGCGAAGCGATCGGTGTTGCCGCCACCGCCGCCGCCACCACTCGGGAAGAAGGTTACGAACGCCATGTTCACATCCCGTTCGGCATGAGTGATCCACCGCGCGAGAGCATGAAGGCCTCGCGGACCTCGAGCGGGCTCATGCGGTAGACGTTGGTGGCCCAGCCTCGAGGCGCGGGCACCGCGCGCACGATGCCACCGGGCTGCACATAAACGACCGGCACGGACGCGCCCGAGCTCGGCACCGTCCCGTTGACGACGCGGAGCTGCTGCGTGCGCTGCGAGATCTCCTGCGCCGCCGCCACCGCAGCCCTGAACGTGAGCCCCGCGCGCTCGCGCACGAGACGGTCGGGCGGCGTCACGTCGAACTTCCTGTCCCACAGCGGAAGCACGCAGCCATCGGGGAGTACCTTGGCGACGCCGTTCGGAGTCACCACGGCGACCGGCTGCCAGCTCGCGGCGGCCTCGCGGCGCACCGCATCGGGGAACGTCGTGCGCGGCCCCACGTCGCGGGTGAGCGCACCGAACCCGTCGAGCGAGCTCGAGCTCGCGCCGCCCGGGTCGATGCACGTCGGGCAATCACCGTAGGCCCGCTGCCCGCACCGCACGCCTACCTGAGAAGCCTTGAGGACCCAGCACGGCCCCCTCTGAAGCGCGCAGGTGTCCGTGGCCTCTTGCAGAGCTCGCGCCCAGGAGGTGTACATGCGCAGGAAGCCCGGGACCGGGAACGGGCGCGGCGAGAGCGCGATGGTGTCGCCGACGCAGCCCCAGTCCGAAGTGCTGTAGCTGCCGTCGCTGTAGGCAAGAAGCTCGGCGTCGTTCACACGTCCTCCAGCAGGGCCGGCGACGTGGCGCTCAGCCCGTGACGATCTTGGCCGCGAGCGAGCTCGCCGCCTTGACTCCCTGCGCGATGGCGCGTCGCAGGCTCAGGCCTCGCGTCGCGCTCGCCATGTCGATGATGGTGCGCCGCTCCTCGTTGCACTTGCGGTGCAGAAGAACGGGCGTCGTGCCGCCAGGCGCCACCTTCTCGACGCCCGCGAGGGACCGATGCTCGGGCTCGAAGGGCTCGCCACACGCCCAGCAGACGTGCATGAGCATACCCTGCGAGTCACGCTTCTGCGCCACGACCACGATGTGCCCGCCGTACGGCGAATGGATCAGATCCATGTCGTCGAGGTGGTTGGTCCCTCGAGCCTTGAGGACCTCGTCCGGCGTGATCTGGATCAGCGGCATGACGAACCTCTCAGCGGGTGAAGTGGCCCCACGCGACCATGCCGGCACCACCCTGCGCTTGCACGGTGATCTCGCTCTGCGTCGGCTGCCCCTGCACGCCGTAGAACGGCTGCTCGAGGAAGATGGCGCGGGTGTCGTTGGCTCCGATGTCCACGTTGATCGCGGGCGCACTCCCGACGACGACGCTGACGATCTGCGTTCCCGCATCGTTGTTGTGGACGAACAGCGTCACCGTGTCGAGGAACGGCGCGGTCGTGTCGAGCTGGTGGATGATGAAGGGCTGGGCCGGCGCAACCGGCACCGTCCGCGGCACCGCTGCGTTCGTCCCAGGGACCGTCATGCCCGAGAGCGGGCGCTTCTGAAGACTCATGGTCCGCTCCTCGAGGGAAGGTTCAGCGGCTCGCCGTGTGGCGGACCTCGA
>Ga0172362_10005065_pt1 | contig 11434 bp, 7 predicted proteins | sample LakKivs1_kivu2a2_FD_114534 | JGI IMG/M metagenome (GOLD analysis project Ga0172362, IMG submission 114534) | Sediment microbial communities from Lake Kivu, Rwanda - Sediment s1_kivu2a2 | ecosystem: Environmental > Aquatic > Freshwater > Lake > Sediment | place: Rwanda: Western Province, Lake...
AAAACAAAAGCATTCAATTAATCTTTCCAACTAATGGTTAGTAATAACGTTCTAATTATAGCACATATGTTCTAATTCTACAAGGGGTATAAGCCGGAATTTTTATATTTTAAGAATACCAATCTAATAGCACATAGCGGTGGCTGCCAGGCTATTGCCCGGCAAAATGACATCAGGCCACAATTTTCACCCGGCATATCTTCCCTAACCCTTTTTCGATCTTCACCTGCCGCCCGTTACAGCTGGCCTCATTCACGTCCTCATCTGCCCTCACCCACACCTCCCCCTCCACGCTTCTCCCCATGTCCAGCAGCTCCAGCTCCAACGATTCATTGACTATGCGCAGAGCTTTTATCTCAGCACCCATGCTGATGTGCAGCGTATCCCCCACCACCTGCGGTGACTCACCCTGCTCACACAGCCGCAGCAGCTTGCAGCCGTGGGCAGGCAGTGCTTCGAACACCAGCTGACCTTCATGCACCCCGAGGTAGCTGCACGACCAGAAATCGAAACCGTGCAGCCGGGCTCCATCGGAGAATCCCAGGCTGGAAAAGGGCAGTTCAAGGTCGGCAGGCTGGTCTTGCCAGTTGAACAAGCCCACCAGCTGCCAGTCCTGCCCGTTATGCGACAACTTCACCCGGTACACCGACGGCATGTCACGCTCCAGCCTGTCCAGCGGCGCTCCATGCAAGCGCAGGTTGGGAACCAGCCGGCTTACCCACCCCAGGCGTGCGGGGGTCACCTTACGCAGGTCGTCGCTGGAAATCAGCAACCCCCCGCTCAGCCCCACCAGCGCGACCGCCGATTGCACTTCAGCCTCGCTCAGGCGGCTGTCCGCGTCCCGCACCAGCAGGCAGTCGGGGTCGTTCCACCACCATTTTCCATGCAGGCTGCCCAGGTGGAGGGTGTTTCGCAAGGCATTACGCAGCGCTGGCATGGAAGGGTTGCTGCTGAGCAAGGGCGTGGCCCAACCCAGCCAGTGGAAATACGGCTCCCACGAGGGGGCTGTATCGGGTCCGATACGCATAGCATCCACCACGCCAATGGCAGGGCCGAACGGGCAGCCACAGCCCAGCAGGAAGGCCTCGTCCGACGCGCCCTGGCGGATGGCTTGCAACCCCGCCCGCAATGCCTCGGCTCGCGTGCTCTTGGGGTCGAAGCGCCTGCCTGGCAGCGCCCCCGCACTGAGAAAATCGATCTTCAGCATGCGGTAGCCCCACTGGCGAGTAAGCGTGGCGGCCAGGCGCTGCAGGTGCTCCAAAACCGCCGGTTGGGTCAGGTCGAGGGCGTGGGTGAGCAGATTGTACTGGAAACCGGCGCTGATCGGGCGGCCGTTCTGGCCGGTTACCAGCCACTCGGGGTGCTCACGGCTCACGGCAGACTTGCGCTCCACCACGAAGGGCGCCAACCACAGGCCGGGTTTAAAGCCCTGGTGGGTGATTTGCCCGGCCAGCCATTCCAGCCCGTGGGGAAATTTGGGGTTCGTGCGGGTCCAATCTCCCCAGGCAGCCTGGTAACCGTCGTCCAGCTCCACTACACCGATAGGGAGGAGCAATCTCTGCTCCTGCAGCACCTGCAGATTCTGAAGCAACACGCCCTCACTGATGGCATGGAAATACTGGTACCAGTGGGTCCACATGGGAGATGGCGGCGCTGCGGGCACACGCGCACTCATCTGGCGCCCCACAGCCTGCACATAACCTGCCTCGGGCTCAGGGTCAGGCAGGGATACAAACTGGAGGTAGCCCCACTCGGAATCCCGCTGCTCCCCCGGCTCCAGCAGCACCCCATCCAACTGGCTCACCAGACGAAAGCCAGCCTCCCCCCGCCGGGTGCAGGCATACAGCTGTCCGAACTGGTGGGCCGTAGAAGCAAACCCCGCCACCAGGCAGGCAGCCTCGCCAACCAAAATACCCCAGCCTTCGGATGAAAACTCTCCTGGCCGCCTGGGCTGTGCAGTTTGCGGGTTGGCATAGGATAATCCTGCCAGGCGATCCAGCCAGGAGAGTGAATTGCGCTCATCCGGCTGGCGCAGACCGGTGTAACCCCAGCCGTGCCAGCCCACCTTGAAAAAGCGCAAGGCATGCTCAGCCGGGCCCAGCTGAAGGCTGCCGGCACTTAATGGACCAACATCCAGGAGGCAGGCCTCCTCCAAGTGAAGGGGCTGGCGCCCCAGGTTATGCACGGTGAGCTTCAATAGCAGAAAGGGTTGCGTATCGTAGAGATTAATGCGGTAAACCAGCTCGAGCTGGCTAGAATCCACCGGGCAGCGGCAAACCAACTGGTGACCTCTTCCATGGAGATCGGCGAGGGGTTCTTCATGCACAGAACACCCAGCAGGCAACCCGGTCTTATACAGGCGGCCAGCCGGCTGGAATCGATAGCTCAGCCAGATAGAAGCCCCCTGGATGGAAACGCCCGGCAAACCTGAGAGAAAAGAGAATCGCCCTGCAGATGCCTGGTATTCAACCCGCATTGTCCAGCTCCAGGTCTGGGATGAGGCTGGCAGCGATCAATCGATAAGCCGGCTGGTATAAGCGGCGGTAGATCTCAGAATGGTGCATGGCGGGGTAAGCCTGTTGTTCGAGCAGCCGGGTAAATTGCTGCACTGCCCCGGCATCAAAACCAGCCAGGTAACCCTGCTGGCAAAGCCGGCTGAACACCTGCCAGGTGGCTTTCAATTCTGCCGGGGTGCCGCTCGCCAGCCTCGGGGTCATCAGCAGCGCATCGATGATCCGTGATAAGCCCAGCTGGCGTGATTTATATGCGCGCAGGTTCAGCCGGAACAGTGAGCCATCAGGCCGCAAGGCCTCGAACAGCGGCTGGTTGGGGTCGGGCTCCAGGCGCTCGAATTCAGCCTGCAGGAGACGAGAGAACTGTCCCGGGGAGGAGAGCAGGTGCTCAGGACCCAACGCTGCCTGGTAGATGAGCTTGTAGGCGTCCTCGAGCTGCATCTGTGGGTAGGATGCCAGGTGCTGGCGCAGCAGCTCGAGCAAGCCAGGCCTGTCAAGCTGCATCGTTGTTCGCTTCGGGCTGCTTGCCCTTATGCTCCTCTGGCCTGGCGAAGCGCTGCAGGTCTTCTGCCATCTGATGCAGGCGCTGGTCGACCAGGGCATTCACCGTGTCAGGCTCGAAGCTGCCGTCGGGCAGGCGCTCTCCGGCCTTGATCCCGGTGAGCACCTCGATCCCTTCATCGACGGTGTGCACCGGCCAAATATGGAAGCGACCCTGGCGGACGGCTTCTACCACTTCTTCCTTCAGCATCAGGTTGTCGATGTTGCTCGCTGGCAGCAAGACACCCTGCTCGCCGGTGAGCCCGGCAGCCTTGCACACCTCGAAGAAGCCCTCAATTTTCTCATTAGCCCCGCCGATGGCTTGCACCTCACCATTCTGGTTCACCGAGCCAGTGACCGCTATGGCCTGGTTGACGGGCAAACCAGAAAGTGCCGAGAGGATGGCATACAGCTCGGTGCTGGAGGCGCTGTCGCCCTCGATGCCGCCATAACTCTGCTCGAACACCAGGCGAGCGGAGAGCGAGAGGGGTTTATCCTGGGCATAACGGCTGGCCAGGAAGCCCGACAGGATGAGCACACCCTTGGTATGGATGGGGCCGCTCAGCTTGGCCTCCCGCTCAATATTCACCACGCCCTCGCGGCCCAGGCTGAGGCTCACCGTGATGCGGTTGGGCTGCCCAAAGCTGATATCGCCCAGGCTCAACACGGAAAGCCCGTTGATCTGCCCGACCTTCTTACCGCTAATATCGATCATGATCACACCGCGGTTGATCATCTCTTGCAGGCGCTCCTGGATGAGATTGGAGCGGTAATAGCGCTCCTCGATAGCCTTGCGGATATGGCTGGCAGTGATCAGCTCAACGCCATCCAAACCGGCATAATAGCTGGCCTCTCGCACCACATCCGATATCTCCCCGAAGCGGGTGGAGAGCTTCTGCTGGTCTTCGGCCATGCGCGAGCCGTGCTCCACCAGGCGCGACATAGCGCTGGTATCCAGGTGCAGAAGATTCTCGGTGTTGCACAGCATGGTGGCGAAACCGGCATATTCCTGGATGTGCTCGGCGTTGCGGGTCATGGAAGTATCGAACTCGGCTTTAACCTTGAACTGCTCGCGGAAATGGGCTTCATAAGCTTGCAGCAAGGCAAAAATATCAGGGCGGCCGATCAAGATCACCTTGATATCCAGTGGAATCGGCTCGGGCTTCAGGCTTTTCGTGGAGAAACCGAACTTCTCGCTGGCGTCTTCAATTTCGATCACGCCATTTTGTAATGCGTGGCTGAGGTCCTCCCAGGCAAAGGGGTTGCGCAGCACATCCTCGATGGGCAATACCAGGTAGCCGCCATTGGCGCGGTGGATGGCGCCGCCCCTGACCAGGGTAAAATCGGTCACCAGGGCACCGAAGCGGGCTTCCTGCTCGATTCGCCCGAACAGGTTATCATGATTGGGGTTGGTCTCCACGATCACCGGGGCACCCTTGAGCCTGGAGTTATCCACCAGGATATTGACCGCATACTTCTTTACCGGCAGCCCTTTCGGCTGAGCCATGAATGGCAGCGCAGGCTGCTCTTCCTGCCCATCCGTCTTGAAGAGCTCTACCTGTTCGAGCAGGTCGGTCTGCACCGCATCGATAAACACCAGCACTTCGGGTAAATCCTGGAACTTTTCCTTCATTTCCTCGTTCCAATTGCGCAGCGCATAGAGGGCGATCTCACGATCGAGCTTGTCTACTGCATCACGAGCATCTTTATCCAGGCTCTTGGTCTGGCGGATGGAGGATTCGAGCAGATTCTGCACTTTCTGCTGCTTTTGCATCAGCTCTTCCTTATCCTTCTGGGACAATTTGAGGAAATCCTCCTCACTGATGGGCTTACCATTATGGGTGGGCACGGTAGCCACCCCCATCGGCGTGGGCTGCAGCACGAAGCCCTCTGCATTCGCTTGCTGGTTAACCTTCTCCAGAATTTCCTGCTTCTGCTGCTGGAACTTGTTCAGGGTCTCTTCCTTCTGCTTGGCATACCCTTCGCTTTCGAACACATTGCGCACTTCCTGGAACACCTGGCGGGTAAGGTTTTCCATGCCCTTTTGCAGCTCAACAGCCCGGCCGGCAGGCAGGCTGAGGGCATTCGGATGGTAGGAATCCTTAAAATTGTTCACATAACACCAATCCATGGGCACCGGCTGGGTGGTGGCAACTTCCTCCAAGAAACGACGCACGGCGGTGGTTCGACCGGTGCCTGGCAGGCCAGACACATAGATATTGAAGCCTTTTTCCTTAATTCCCAGACCGAAGTGCATGGCGCGCATCGCCCGATCTTGGCCGATAATCGTCTCTATGCCACTCAGCTCGGCACTGGATGCGCAACCGATGGCGTCAGCTCCACATTCTTTATAAACTTGTTGTACAGTAAGTTCGGTGACCATAATTTCTTCCTCCAAGTGCAAGTGTTGTACGGATTATACAGTGAAGTGATGGTAAAACCAGCGCTTGACCAGCTCGGCTGAAAGGAAATACAAGGCGACGATGACGATGATCAAGCCCAGGGTCGGCAGGTTGAAGGGTTCAAAGCCCAGGATGGGAGCCAGGGGTGAATATGGAATCACCAGGGCAACCACTGCCACCAGGAAGGTGACCAGCAACATGGCCCGGCTGGGATTGCTGCGGGTGAATGGCAGGCGCGTGCGCACGGCAAACACCACCGCGCTGGCTGAAAGCACCGATTCGAAGAACCAGCCAGTGTGAAAGGTAGCCTGTCGATCGTGGAATTGCAACAGCAAGACCCCAAAGGTGGCAAAATCGAACACTGAGCTCAAAGGGCCAAAGACTAACATAAAACGGCGGATAAAACCTACATCCCAGCGGTGAGGCTGGCGGATGAACACATCGTCCACGTTATCACCGGCGATGGTCATTTCGGGCAGGTCGGTGAGGAAGTTGATCAGCAGGATCTGCTTGGGCAGCATGGGCAAGAAGCTGAGGAACAACGAGGCGCCTGCCACGCTGAACATGTTGCCAAAGTTGGCGCTGGTAGCCATAAAGACGTACTTGAGGGTGTTGGCAAAGGTCTTGCGCCCCTGAATGATACCCTGGCGCAACACCTCCAGGTCATTCCGCACCAGCACGAAATCGGCGGCATCCTTGGCAACATCCACGGCATTATCCACCGAAATGCCCACATCGGCGGAATGCAGCGAGGGAGCGTCATTGATACCATCGCCCATGTAGCCAACCACTTGCCCGGCTTTTTTAAGCGCCAAGATGATGCGCTCCTTCTGGGCCGGATCCACCTCGGTAAAGATGTTATTATGCTGGACGGCATAGATCAGGGCAGATTCACGCATGTCATCGATCTTGTCGCCAGTCACAATGCCCGAAATTTCAAGCCCGACGGTGCTGGCGGTATGCCTGGCGACAAGGTGGTTATCACCGGTGATGATCTTGAGCTGGATCCCCAAATCTTCCAGGTCGTGGATGGTCTGGATGATTCCCGGCTTGGGAGGATCGAAGAAGAGTAGCGAGCCGATGAAGGTCATACCGGATTCATCAGTATGGGTGAATGGGCTCGAACGTCTCTCCACCGGTTTAAGCGCCACACCCAGCACCCTGAATCCTTGCTCGCTCCAATCCTGGAAGCGCTGATTAATCGCCGCGGAAAGCTGTGCTTCTAGGGGTATAACCTGTTGGTCAGCCTGCGCCTGCGTGCACACAGATAGCACGTTGTCAAAAGCGCCCTTGGTGATCATCGTGTCCTGGCCATTTTGCCGAACGACCACTGTAAGGCGCTTGCGGGTGAAATCGTAGGGAATCTCATCCACTTTCTCGATTCCGGTCACATCCACAGTCGCTTTTACCTGGATGGCATCATCGAGGGGATTACTCATACCGGTCTGGAATTTCGCGTTCAGGTAGGCATAATGAAATAGCTGCTCGGAGGGATTCCCCTGCACATCCAGGGAGTTATCCAGGCTGACCACACCCTGGGTGAGAGTACCGGTTTTATCGGTACACAGCGTATCCATTGAACCGAAATTCTCGAGCGATTCAAGGCGCCGGACAATGACACCCAATTTGGCCATCAGCTGTGAGCCTCTCGACAGGTTGATGTTAATGATAGCAGGCAGGAGCTGTGGGGTGAGACCGACCGCCAGGGCAACCGAGAAGAGCAGGCTATCCAGCACTGGCCGGTTGAAATAAACGTTAAGGGCGAAGATAGCGATCACCAGCACCAGCATAAACTCAGTCAGCAGGTAGCCCAGGCGCCGGATGCCGCGTTCGAACTCGGTCTCGGGAGGGCGCAAATTCAGCCTGGCAGCAATCTGGCCAAAAGCAGTGCGCGTGCCCGTTTGGACAATCAGCACGCTGGCGCTACCGCTGCGTACATTCGTGCCCATGAAGACCATGTTGGTACGCTCGGCAAGGCTGGCTTTTTCTGGGATTACACCAGGGGTTTTCTCGACCGGGAAGGTCTCACCGGTGAGCACAGCCTGACTGACAAAAAAGTCGTTGGCTTGCAACACGATGCCATCAGCCGGGATCAGGCTGCCAGCTGAGAGCAGCACCACATCACCGGGTACAACTTCTTCGGTGGGGATCTCCTGCTTTTTCCCATGGCGCAGCACATCAGCCTTGATGGTGAGCTGGGTGCGCAGCTTTTCTGTGGTGTTATGGGCGTTATTCTCCTGGACGAAGCTGAGGATGGCGCTGCCAAACACAATCACCAGGATGATGATGGCATCGGTAAAGTCTCCTAAAAAGGCAGACATGACCGTGGCAAAGATCAGGATCAGCACGATGGGACTTTTGAACTGGTTGAGGAACAGCACCAGGGGGGTGAGCTGGCGGTGAGTATGCAGCACATTCAGCCCATAAGTATCCAGGCGCTGCTCAGCCTCATCTTGGGTGAGGCCTTGTGGAGAGCTGCGCATCAGCTGCCACAGCTGGTTAAGATCCTTCGCCCAGTAGTTTAGATCCACCTGATCCTGGTGTTTTTGTGCTGTTTCAGACTTTGCGGGTGACCGTTTCATTGTCCACTAATCTCTTGCCCTAACCTCGAGCTGACCTTACCACCAATAGTAATCCAAAGGGATGGCGGGCTAGTCAATGTGGACAGGCACCAATAAAAGCGGCAGATGTGTTTGGGTGGCAATTTTAGGGGTGACGCTGCCCGACCAAAAGGCATCCATCGCAGTCTTGCCATGCGTACCGAGGATGATCATATCGGCGTTGAATTCCCTGGCAGCGCGCACGATCTGCTTCGCCGGGTCGCCGCGCTGCACTTCACCGGTGACAGTGATATGGGCATCCAGGAGCTTTCCGATCAGGCCGGCGAGATAGATTTCACCATCTTCGCAACTCATCTCAAGCAATGCCGAAGTGGCCGTCGGCAGGAGCACAGCAGAAGCAGCCTGCTCCCCTGGCAGGGTGGACAATTTGTGGATGACCATCACCAGGTGCAGGCGCGCGGCGCATGCCTGGCTGATATAAACCGCCATGTCGAGCCCAGCTTCATGATCGGGGTTACCGTCCAGGGGCACCAAAATACAATCGCAGGAGCAAACCTCTCCCTGCAGGTCGTTTTCAGGTGAGATCAGCAACACGGGCACACCACCCATGGTCAAGACTTTCTGGGCGATGTTACCAAAGATACGCTTCTGCAAGCCACTCTGGCCATGAGCGCACATGGCGATCAGGTCTGCGTGCAGCTCCTTGCTGTGGGCAACGATGCTATCAGCCACATCCTTATGGGCCTCGGTGTGGACGTGATGTTCGGCGTGCACTTGCGGAGAGAGCCTGCGGATAATCTCTTCCAGGTAGGCGGTGGCTTCATGCTGATTGGCAAGGTGGTGCTCACCATGGACAGTTTCAGGAGGGTTCAGCTCGACCACATGAAACAAGATCAGCCTGGCCTGGTTTTTTTCAGCCATCAAGGCGGCATAAGGCAACACCGTTTCGGACAACTTTGAGCCATCCAGTGGGACAAGGATCGTTTTAATCACCATAACACTACCCTTTGAACAATTGTATGAGAAGGTAAATATTCAAGAAAATGATCAGCGCGGCCACCAGGCTGGTGATGGCCGTGGTGACCTTGTGATTAACCAATACGCCCATCACCCTACGCCGTGAGGTGAAGATGATCAGCGGGATGATGGCAAAAGGTAAACCGAAACTGAGCACCACCTGGCTGATGACCAGCGTGCGCGTGGGATCCAGGCCGATAATAATGACGATGAGGGCGGGCAGCATGGTGGCAATGCGGCGGATCCACACCGGGATGTGCCAGCTCAGAAAGCCCTGCATGATCACCTGCCCGGCCATGGTACCCACGGATGATGAAGACAGGCCGGAAGCCAGCAATGCCAGGGCGAAAATCACGCTGGAAGCACTGCCCAATAACGGCTGCAACGTCTGGTGGGCTTCCTGGATGGTGCCCACGTTGACCAGCCCTATGCGGTGAAACGTGGCTGCCGCCATCATCAGCATGGCGGCGTTGATCAACCCTGCCACACCCATGGCGATGAGCACATCCAATATCTCGAACCTGAACAGGCGGCGCATCTGGTTGGCATCGCGAACGACCACACGTTTTTGGGTCAGGGAGGAATGCAGGAAGATGACGTGCGGCATGACGGTGGCACCGAGGATGCCGGTGGCCAGCAGCACGCTTTCAGCACCGGAAAACTGGGGCACAACTGCGTGGTAGGCCACCTGCCCCCAATCAGGACGCACAAGGATGACCTCGATCAGATAGCTGATCGAAATCACCCCCACCAGGGCGGTGATGACTGCCTCGAGCGGCCGGAAACCGTAGCGCTCCAACCACAGGATGGCAAAGGTGACGAAGGCGGTGAGCAAACCGGAGATCCACAAGGGGATGCCCAGCAGCAGGTAAAAACCCAGCGCGGCACCCAGGAATTCTGCCAGGTCGGTTGCCATGGCCACGATTTCCATCAATACCCACATCGTAATGGTCAATGGACGGGGGAAATTGTCGTGGCACAGCTCGGCCAGGTTCCTGCCACTGGCGATGCCCAGCTTGGCCGATAGGGTTTGGATCAGCATGGCCATCAGGTTGGTGGCTACCACCACCCATAGCAGGGTGTAGCCAAACTGAGCGCCTCCCTGTATGTTGGTGGCGAAATTGCCGGGGTCCATATAGGCCACGCTGGCGATGAATGCCGGGCCCAGGAAAGGCAGCAGGCGAGCCAGGCCACGCTTTTTGCTCTTGCCAGACAATATGAGGGCAGCTGCTTGTTCAGTATTGCTTAATTGTTGCGTAGAGGTTTTCCTTTTCGCCATGAACAGCCCCGGTTATAACCTGTTATAAATATCCATCCTGTGGAACATTGCACCATTCCAGGCTATGCCTGGATGATAACATGATTATTAATATATGGAAAATAGATGAATATGATGGTTCTATTAAAAAAAACCCCCGCGCGTGTATTGCGGGAGGTGGGGCTCACTACATGCGGGTGGTTTTCCTCAATTAATTTTTCAGCGAGATGGCATCTGCCAGTGATTTACCATTGATGAAAATGTCAGCCTCGGTCACTGTCGGAAACTGCAGGACAGTTTGCTCGAGCTGGGCCTGGAGGCGAGGGTTATCGCATACGCCGCCCAAATTCAGCGAACCGGTCAGGTAAACCGTGCCTTTGCCACCTGAGATATTGACACTATCCACAGACAAATCAGCCTGGTACAAGGCATTATACAGTCCCGATTCACCGTAATACTGGCTCTTGATCGAAAGCAGCTCTTCCAGGGCGGCTTTCAACACCGCCTGGGTGGGCTGGATCTCCACTTGCACCGGCACGGCGCTGTCGCCGCAACCCACGGGTATTCCCGACTGGCCATCGTCCTCCAGGGCAATCAGGTAAACCAGGACGAACTGCGCTGCGGGTGTGCCGGCGGCAAGCACGCTGTGGGTCGGTTCCTGGTTTGCCTGCGCTGGCTGGTGGCTGCTGGTTGGGGAGGCAGGCGGGTTGCCTGTGGGGAAAAGAGCAGCACTGGTGGCGGCCTGCGGTTGGCGGGTGCTGGCATTGGATGGCTGGAGGTTGATCTCGGTGGCATGTTTGCAGCCGGTGACGAAGACAAGCAGGAAAAGGATGGCAAAGATGCGGGTTTTCATTGAGCCTCCTGGTGAGAGTGCGATATGCTTCTATTTTAGTACGACGCTCCAAACAGGTAGCAACCTAAAGCGGCGGATGGCCCGGGCGGGCGAGTCCGAAAATCTACGAAGCTATGAACCGAATGAGCGCAGGAACGATCCTCCATATGTGTTTTGACGTAGACTTCGTTAAGGGTGATGGTTCACACAATCTGCTTTGCATTTTAGCACTATATATAGCAAATTAGAAGAAGCAAAGCTTGTGACTGGCCTTGCTTCTTCTTCAGATCGTTCCTGGATGCTGATGTAGC
>Ga0172362_10005066_pt1 | contig 11433 bp, 8 predicted proteins | sample LakKivs1_kivu2a2_FD_114534 | JGI IMG/M metagenome (GOLD analysis project Ga0172362, IMG submission 114534) | Sediment microbial communities from Lake Kivu, Rwanda - Sediment s1_kivu2a2 | ecosystem: Environmental > Aquatic > Freshwater > Lake > Sediment | place: Rwanda: Western Province, Lake...
CCAAGAAGCACTCGCCCTTGTATGTGGTAGGGGCATTCGGGTCCGGATTGAACGTGGATGCCGAACACGACGGAACGTCGCGCGGGGTGATGTCGAGCACGTTCGGTTGACGGCCGGTGCCCGTGAGTTGGGCCGTGCCAGTCGCGCCGGACTCCGAGGTCACGGTGATGGTGAAGGTGGCCTGGGCCACAGCATTCGGCGTGAACTTGACGGAGATGGTGCAGGTCGCGGCCGGACCAAGCGCGGCCGAGCAGGTGTTGCCCGAAATCACGAACCCGTTGCCGAGGCCCGTGGGCACCGTCAGAGCGCCCGTGCTTGAAGCGCCCGTGTTGGTGAGGGTGAGGACCCTGTCGCCGCTCTGGGTGTTGAGCGGGATGCCGTCGAAGGCCAGCGGGTTCGGGGTGATGACCAAGGTCGGCGGCCTGGTGCCGGTTCCAAGGAGGTTCAGGCTCACTGGATCGGCGCCGCCGGAGGTTGCCGTGACCAAGCCGCTGATCTTGCCCACTGTAGCGGGCGAGAAGGTGACGGTGAAGGTGCAGCTCCCGGTCGCGGGCGCGAGGGTCTGGCCGGTGCAGGTGTTGCTGCCGATAACAAACTGCGAAATGCTCGTCGAAACCGCGATGCTCGGGGCCGCTTCGCCGCCCGTGTTAGTGAGGGTGAAGATCGCCGCGGCGCTCGAGCTGCCCACGGCCACGCTGCCGAAGTCGTTGATGCCGCTAAGCGCCAGCTTGCTCGGGGGATGCGCAACCCCGGTGAGGGTCGCAGTCGCCGGCGTGGCGGGCGCGGAGGCGTCCGCGACGGCCAGGGTGGCGGTCTTGCTCCCAGCCGTGGTGGGTGCGAAGGTGACCGTGACCGTGCAGGTGCCGAGAGGCGCAAGCCCGGCCGCGCAGGTCGTGGAGGCGATGGAGAATTCCGGGTTGGCCGGGGTGATGGAGGCGGTAAGCAGACCCGAATTCACTCCCCCGCCGTTGGCCACGTTGAAGGTGAAGTTGAAGCTCTTGCCGATCGTGGCAGTCACCGCTCCCGTGGCGGGATTGATCACGATCTTGGCGGGAGCGACGACCGTGGCAGTGATGGGCGTGGTCTTGGTGACCCCACCCGCGTTACAGATGACCTGGTCGCCGGTCTTGACCCCAGCGCTGGCAGCCGAGAAGTTGAAGGCAACCACGCAGCTCGCACCCGCGGCGAGGCTTCCGCTCGCCTGGCAGGTGGTGTTGGTCGGATCCGGGGTGACGTTGCCCCCGGAGGAGACCTGGCAGATGAGGCCGGTCACCGCGCTGGTCGCAACCACGTTGACCCGACCCGGGGCGACCTGGCCAACCGCGAGCTGGCCCAGGTCAACCTTGTCGGTGACCGAGAACGCGGCCGGCAGAACCCCGGTGCCGCTCAGGCTGACCTTGACGGTGCCTGCTACGGTCAGGGTACCGCTCGCCGGGCCGGTGGCGATCGGGATGAAGGAAACCGAGATCGTGCAGGTGCCCAGCGCAGCCAGGGCATCGCACGTCGTGCCCGTGATGGTGAAGGGGCCGCTGGCCGTCGGAGTCAAGGATGTCGGTGCTGTGCCCTTATTGGTCACCGTGACAACCGTGGGAGCCGAGCTGCTCTTGCCCACCTCCACAGAGCCGAAATCCAGGGTGACCACGCTGACCGTGACGTTCGCCCGATCACTAGGGGTAACGCCGCCTTCGGTCACGATGCCGGCATCCTTGGTGGGGGTGGTTTCACTCCCACCGCAGCCGACCATCGCCAGCGTGCCAATGAGCCCCAGGCAAGTGACCTGGAGCAGCCGTCCGAAATTCGTAGAACGCGTCATGTAGTAGCCTCCGTCGAAACCCAGTGTTGTTCCGCAATGCGCACGCATCGCAGCAGCCGGGACATTTTGGTGCTGCCAAGGAAAACCGCAAGAAAAAAATTGTTGAAGTGCGGTTTCTTGGACGATCCGGGCACGATTTTGGATGGAAATGTAGGACCTTGGCGTAGACCCAATTTGACTGGGCGCACGAACAAGGGTCGGATTCCGGAAGTGACTGTCGCATGTGTAACGATTGCTACAACTGAAAGTGGGTGAGAACTCTCGCGCGCGACTCGTCACATGGTGCGTCCGAAGCGGCTTGCAGCCACAAAAACGGCGCCAGATGCGCGAGGCCGTGACTTGAACCGCGCTCCTTGATAGGTTTCGCGGCCACCGCATGGACACGATCGAAGGCAGTTCGCCTCCCCCCACGACTCCGCCGCCGCCGTCCGGGCCGATGTCGGCCGGCATCCGCATCCCTGTCTCCATCGAGGAGGAGATGAAGTCGTCGTTCATGGATTACGCCATGAGCGTGATCGTGTCGCGCGCCCTGCCCGACGTGCGCGACGGGCTCAAGCCGGTTCACCGCCGCATCCTCTATACGCAGCACCTCATGAACAACGTGTGGAACCGGCCGTACATCAAGTGCGCGCGCGTGGTCGGCGATGTGCTCGGCAAGTTCCATCCCCACGGCGACACCGCCTGCTACGACGCGCTCGTCCGCCTGGCGCAAGACTTCTCCATGCGCTACCCGCTCATCGACGGCCAGGGCAACTTCGGCTCGATCGACGGCGACCCGCCGGCGGCGTACCGCTACACCGAATGCCGCATGGAGAAGATCGGCGGCGAGCTGCTGTCGGACATCGACAAGCAGACGGTCGATTTTCAGCCCAACTACGACGACAAGGAGACCGAGCCCGCGGTCCTGCCCACGCGCCTGCCCAACCTCCTGGTCAACGGCGCGGCCGGCATCGCGGTGGGCATGGCGACCAACATCCCGCCGCACAACCTCGGCGAAATCATCGACGCCACCATCGCCATCATCCACCAGCCCGACATCTCGGTCGACGAGCTCTTGGAGCTGGTGCCGGGTCCGGATTTTCCCACCGGCGGCTTCATCTGCGGCCGCGGCGGCATCCGCGAGGCCTACCGCACCGGGCGCGGCAGCCTGCTCATGCGCGCGCGCACCGAGATCGAGGAAAACCCCAAGAGCGGGCGCAAGTCCATCGTGGCCACCGAGATCCCGTACCAGGTCAACAAGGCCAAGCTGATCGAGAAGATCGCCGAGTTGGTGCGTGAGAAGAAGATCGAGGGCATCGCCGACGTGCGCGACGAGTCGGACCGCGAGGGCATGCGCGTGGTCATCGACCTCAAGAAGGACGCGGTGCCCGAGGTTGTCCAGAACAACCTGTGGAAGATGACGCCGTTGCAGGAATCCTTCGGCATCAACATGCTGGCCATCGTCGACAACCGGCCGCAGACCTTGTCGCTCAAGCACAGCCTGCAGCATTTCATCCAGCACCGTCGCGATGTCGTCACCCGGCGCACCCAGTTCGACCTCGGCAAGGCGCAGGCCCACATGCACATCCTGCAGGGCCTCAAGATCGCGCTCGACCACATCGACGCGGTCATCGATTTGATTCGCTCGTCGAAGGACACGGAAACGGCCAAGACCGGCCTGATGGAAAGCTTCGATCTGTCGGCCATCCAGGCGCAAGAGATCTTGAACATGCGCCTGTCCAAGCTGACCGGCCTCGAGCGCGACAAGCTGGAGGCCGAGATCAAGGAAACCGCCCTGCTCATCGCCCGCCTGGAGGAGATCCTGGCCAGCGACGCGGTGCTGGTCGGCGTGATCGTGGCCGAGCTCACGGAGCAGAAGCAGCTCTACGCGGACGACCGCCGCACGGAGATCCTGGACATCGACGTGGACATCGACGTCGAGGACATGATCGCCGAGGAGGAGATGGTGGTCACCGTCACCCACGGCGGCTACGTCAAGCGCAACCCGAAGGATCTGTACCGGCCGCAGCGGCGCGGCGGCCGCGGCATCACGGGCGCATCGACCCACGAGGAAGACTTCGTGGCCCAGCTCTTCGTGGCGTCGACCCACGACACGATGCTCATGTTCACCAACAAGGGCCGCGTCTACGCGCGCAAGATCTGGGAGATCCCCCAGGCCAGCCGCACCGCCAAGGGCAAGGCGTTCGTCAATTTGATCCCGCTGAAAGATGGAGAGCGGGTGGTGGCCTTGCAGCCGGTGCGCGAGTTCTCCGAGGGCGCGTTCGTGGTCATGGCCACGCGACGGGGGCTCATCAAGAAGACCTCGCTCACCGCGTTCGGCAACATCCGCGCCTCGGGCATCATCGCCCTGTCGATTCAGGAAGACGACGATCTGGTCGGCTTGCGCATCACGGAGGGCACGTCCGATCTCATGTTGGGCACGCGCGACGGTTGGGCCATCCGCTTCCGCGAGGAAAACGTCCGACCCATGGGCCGTTCGGCGCGCGGGGTGCGCGGCATCAAGCTGCGCGACAAGGACGACCACGTCATCGGCATGGCCGCGGTGCCGCGCGAGGTGTCGGCCACGCTGCTCACGGTGTGCGAGCGCGGGTTCGGCAAGCGCACGGTCTCGACCGACTACCCGACCAAGAACCGCGGCGGCAAGGGGGTCATCACCATCAAGACCACGGACCGCAACGGCAAGGTGGTGGGCCTGCGCCTGGTGACCGACGACGATGATCTCATGCTCATCACCTCGAGCGGCAAGCTCATCCGCATGCCGGTGGACGGCATCCCCACCATCGGCCGCAACACGCAAGGGGTGCGCCTGATTCGCCTGGAGGGCGACGAGGCGGTGGTGGCCATGGAGCGCATGGCCGAGAAGGAGGAGGGCGAGCGCGAGGTCGCGCCCGAGGTGGCGGCGGCGCGCGCCGAGGAGCAGACCCTGGCCGAGGAGGACTTGGGCGAGGAGGCGGGTGGCGACGATGACGAGGTATCTGATGATGACGACGACGGGGGCGAGGAGGCGACCGATGAGGAAGGCGGTAACCACGGAAAGGATTAACCACAGAGGACACAGAGGGCACAGAGACGGATGAGAAAGGAAAGGTTTCGGACCCAGATCCGGAAACCCATTCTTCTTCCGTCTCTGTGTTCTCTGTGTCCTCTGTGGTGAAAAAACCGAGGAGATCGATGATTCACGCAAAATCGCAGCAACTCTTCCAGCGCGCCTGCGGGCTGTTCCCGGGCGGCGTGAATTCGCCGGTGCGCGCCTTCAAGGCGGTGGGTGGCACGCCGGTGTTCCTTGCGCGCGGCGAGGGCGCCTTCGTGTGGGATGCGGACGGCAATCGCTACACCGATTTCCTGGGCTCTTGGGGCCCGCTCATCCTCGGCCACGCCCATCCGGCCGTGGTGGCGGCCATCTCCCGCGCCGCGGCCGACGGCACGACCTTCGGCGCCTCGACCGCGCGCGAGGTCGAGCTGGGCGAGGCGATCCGCCGCGCCTTTCCCTCGATGGAGAAGATGCGCTTCGTGTCCTCGGGGACCGAGGCCACCATGTCGGCCCTGCGCGTGGCGCGCGGGTTCACGGGGCGGAGCAAGCTCATCAAAATCGACGGCGGTTACCACGGCCACGCGGACATGCTGCTCGCCGCCGCCGGCTCGGGTGCCGCGACCCTCGGCATCCCGGGCTCGGCCGGCGTGACCGCGGCGGCGGTGGCCGACACCATCATCGTGCCCTTCAACGACGAGGCCGCGATGGCGGCGGCGTTGGCCGCGAACCAGGGCCAAATCGCCGCCCTCATCGTCGAACCCATCCCCGGCAACATGGGCCTGGTGCCGCCCAAGCCCGGCTACCTGGCGGCGCTGCGCCGCCTGTGCGACGAGGCGGGTGCGGTCCTTATATTTGATGAAGTGATCTCGGGGTTCCGCGCCGGGCCAGGCGGGGCTCAGGGCAAGTTCGGCATCCGGCCCGACCTGACCTGCCTCGGCAAGATCGTGGGCGGCGGCCTGCCCCTCGGCGTCTACGGAGGCCGCACCGATATAATGAAGGTCGTCGCCCCCGAGGGGCCGGTCTACCAGGCGGGGACTTTGTCGGGCAATCCGCTCGCCATGGCCGCCGGGTTGGCCATGCTCGGTCAGATCGACGGGAACAGCTACGAACGGTTGGAGCAGATGGGCGAGAAGCTGGAGGCAGGTGTGCGCGAGGCCATAAGACGCACCAAGACGGCCGCTTGCATTCAGCGCGTCGGGTCTGCGTTCACCATCTTCTTCTGCGCCGGGCCGGTCGTGGACTTGGCCACTGCGAAAACCGCAAACTCAAGTAATTACGCCAAGTTCTTCCACGCGATGCTCGACCGAGGGTACTTCCTGCCGCCCGCGCAACTGGAAGCCGCCTTCATGTCGCTAGCGCACACGGACGCGGAAGTAGTTTCATTTGTAAATGCTGTGGAAGAGACTCTAGCCCTGCTCCCCGATTTGCGGTAAGAGAAGCGCCCTCCTGCTTGAAAGCGCCCCTTCGGGCCCTTTCCGAAAATTGGAGTTGGACCATGTCGCAGAAATCACCCCTCGCAACCGTGAACGAAACCTTCGGCGCCAAGGACAAGCTCGTGGATAAGCTGGTCGGGCTCCTCGACCGCGGTGACGAGTCGAAGGATGATCTGCGCAAGCGCCTTTCCACCGCGGCCAACACCAAGCTCCTGCACCTGCATCGGGTGGCGACCGAGGTGAAAGAGAAGTTCGGCTCGCACGATGCCCTGGTCGAGCACGTCGCCAAGGCCTTGGGCCGCAGCAAGGACAAGCCCTTCGTCGAGCGCCTGGCTGCGTATTCCGATGCCCGCCTCGTCGATCTGGTCAAAGCCGCGGAGCGCAGGACGAAGAAGTCGACCAGGGCTGCCAAGTAGCCTGCCTGCGGCGCGGGCAGGTCGCCCACGCTTCCGCCAAGCCGAAATCTCGCATTCGCGGGCGGCTTCCGGCACAATCTATCGGTGCTATCAGCTTCCGTGACGCCCGCGCAGCCCGCGACCTGGACCATCCTGGAGGTCGTGCGCTGGACCACCGGCCGCTTCGAACGCCACGGGATCGCGAGCGCGCGCCTCGATGCCGAGCTTCTGGCCGCGCACGCCTTCGAGTGCTCGCGGGTCGAGCTTTACACCCACTTCGACCGGCCCCTGCGCGAGAAGGAGCTTTCCCGGTTTCGCGAGTTCGTGCAGCGCCGCCTGGCGGGCGAGCCGGTGGCGTACGTGCTCGGGCGCAAGGAGTTCTGGAGCCTCGCCCTGCACGTGGACCCGCGCGTGCTCGTGCCGCGGCCTGACAGCGAGACCCTGGTCGAGCAGGGACTCGCGGCGCTGGCGGCGGGAGACGGGCCCAGGCGTATCGCCGACGTGGGCACGGGCTCTGGCGCGATCGCGCTGGCGCTGAAGAGCGAGCGGCCGGGCGACCAAGTCTTCGCGGTCGACGTTTCGCCGGATGCGCTGGCGGTGGCGCGCGCGAACGCGGAGCGACTCGGGTTGGAGGTCGCCTTTGTGGAGGGCGATCTGCTGGAGCCCCTGGCCGGGCTCGCGCCGTTCGACCTCGTCGTCAGCAACCCACCCTACATTCCCAGCCGCGACATCGACGGACTTGGGGCCGAAGTGCGGCGCGAGCCGCGCCTGGCGCTCGACGGCGGCGAAGACGGTCTCGCGCTGGTGCGCAGGCTGGTGGACTGCGCGAGGGCGGCGCTGGTTCCCGGCGGCACCTTGGCGGTTGAGGTCGGCGCGGGCCAGGCCGGCGAGGCGAAAGAGATGATGTCCGCCGCGGGCTACCTCGACGTCGGAGCACGCCGCGATCTTGCCGGCATCGAGCGCGTGGTTTTCGGACGCCGATCGGAGAAGACGGATTGACCCACGCCAGAAGCGTTGCCGCGAGACTCGCCCCGGCCCTCGCCGTGCTGTTGGCCGCCGCCGCCTGTTTCACGCCCACGCAGCGGCGCGAGGACGACCTTATCCGCGAGTCGCGCCTGTGGAACGACGACTTCCGCTGGGCGCGCTGGGAGGTTGCCGGCCAGTCCATGACCGCGGAGGAGAACGCGCTCTTCCAGGCGCGGAAGGATCTGGTGGAAGACGACTTGGTCATTGCCGACTACGAGGTAACCTCGATCCGCTTCCTGCAGGGCTCGCAAGCCGCCACGGTCGACGTCTCCCTGCAGTGGTACAAGAAGAGCGACCCCTCCGTGCGCCAGGCAACCTTGCAGCAGCGCTGGGAACACCGAGGCGGTCGCTGGATGATGATCAAGCAGCGGCGGCTTCGCGGGGATCGCTTCCCCCTCGTGCCCGAGCCGGTCGAGGAGAAACCTGCGTCAGCGGTTCGCGCGACGCAGTGACCGGGCCACGCGATCGCTGACTTCGCTGCTCCCGATGCTGCCATGCAATCAAGAGGGCTGCTCCTCCGCTCGGTGCATCGAACAACCGCCCCTGACCACCTACCTCGTCGCCTTCCGCTTGGCGCCACCAGTATCACTATGATACTATTTCCTTCGTGCCCCGGAAGCTTCGGGAACTGATCGCCGATCTCAGGCGAGCGGGCTTCGCAGAGGTGCCGGCTCGCGGCAGCCATCGGAAATTCAGGCACCCGAAAGGCATCACCGCGATTCTTTCCGGACACGGCGAGGGCGCGGACGCGCTTCCATATCAAGAGAAACACGTTCGCAACATGATCGAGGAGAGCCGCAAATGAGCAATAGGCCATCCCGCAAGCAACAGATTCGCCATCTCTCGGCGCGCTATCCGCGCGTCATCGAGTGGAGCGAGACGGATGGCTGCTACGTCGGGAGCGCACCGCCCCTGGTCGGCCAATGCTGCCATGGGCCCACCGAGACCAAGGTCGCGGCGCTGCTGGCCGCCATCGTGGAGGATCTGGTCGAGGATGTTCTGGACGGCAAGATGCCGGCGCCGAAAGGCGAGACAACCCGGAGCTACAGCGGCAAATTCGTGGTGAGGATGCCGAAAGAGCTCCACAAGAAGCTGGCCCTCCAGGCGATGGCGCGGGGACAGAGCTTGAACCAGTTCGTCGCGGAGGCCCTGTCGCGCGCGTAAAGCAAGGCCCGGGGGAAGACGGCTGCTATTCCTTGAGCCGCGCCTTCACCTTCGCGGAGGCGAGTTCGCGGATTGCGTCGCTCGCGACCCAGCGGGCAGCGCGGGTGGCGGCATCTTTGCCTCGCTCGCCGCCGGCGCGGCGGTTGGCGGCGGCGAGCATCTTCTCGGCGCAGGCGAGAGCGGCCCGGTGGAGGGCGCGGTTGCGTTTGCCGATGTTGCGCAGGGCCCAGTTGACCGCCTTCTTGACGAAGTTGCGCTCGTCCGCGGCGGCGCGCGCGATGAGCGGGAAGAACTTGGCGAACGCGGGGTCGGCGGTCGTCTTGTCGTGCCAGGCGAGGCCCGCCATCAGGGCGAAGCCGCCGCGTTTGATCCACGCGTCGTCCCGCTTGGCCCATGCCACCGCCTTGGCCCAGGCGTGCGGGGTCTGATCGAAAAGACTCGTGCAGGCCTGGTCGCAAATGTCCCACGAGTCGAAATCGCGCGCCCACGCGTCCATCTGCGTGCGTGTGACGGCCGCGGGGGGATCGACGAAGCAGGCCAGAAGGCGCGCCTCGTGGTTGCCGCTGGCCCACAGGGCGAGGGCCAAGCCGTGGTCTTGGCCGAGGCGCTTGGCCACCTTGCGCAGCTCGTACACCGACACGCCAAAGGCGCGGTCCACATTGATGCCATAGCGGGCCATCCCGGTCCGGTTCTTCTCGCTGCCCAAGGCGCGCAGCTCGTCGAGAATGGCGCGCAGGCGCGGGTCGGAGAGGTCGATGGGCCGCATGCCGAGGGATCAGCGAGAATCAGAGGGCGGCTTGGTCGCGCGGGTCGGTGCCCACTCGCGCGCGGGCCGGACGAGGCACGAGGCGCGAGGCTGGCACCAGAATCGGGGCGGGCGTCGGCTCCGCCAGGGCCGCCTCCAGCGCGACCGGCAAGGCGGAAAGCGCGACCGGCTCGCCGCGCTTCCACAGGCGCCGCATGGCCTGGCCCAGATCCCCTTGCCACGCCGACACCGCACCGACGTAGGCGAAGCCGAAGAGGAAGAGCAGCAAGAAGGGAACCGAGACGTAGTGGCCGTGCATGATGGCGATGTGCACCGCCACCACGAAGTAGGCCGCCATGAGCAGCTCGAAGAACGGGGTCAGCGACTTGGCGGCGCGGTACTTCTTGCCCGACCAGGTTTCGAGGCGGCCGCGGATGCCGTGCTTGGGTGTGCGCACGAATTCGGTCTCGCGCCCGAACACCGCCTCGATGACGGCGCGGGTCTGGTTCACGCACAGGCCGATGCCGAGCGAGAGCACCAAGGGGAGCTGCGCTATCGTGTTCCACGTGGTGCGCGCGTTGGCGCTGGTCATGCGCGCCACCTCGCGCTCGGAGGCGATGTAGAACGAGGCGATGCTGAGGGTGGTGCCGAAGAAGAGCGGCAGGTCGATCATCAGCACCTCGCGCACCCCGTGCGTGGTGCGAAAAACGAGGTTGGGCAGGAGCAGAAGCGAGAGCAGCAAGAGGAGCGGGTAGGCGAAGTTGTTGGTCAGGTGGAAGAAGGCCTCGCTCTTCTGGGCGAAGCTCGCGTGTGAGCGAAAGATGTGCGGCAGCATCTTGCGCGCCACCTGGATCGAGCCCTTGGCCCAGCGGAACTGCTGCGCCTTGAAGGCGGACATCTCGACCGGCAGCTCGGCCGGGGCCGCGATCTCGGGCAGGTACACGAAGCGCCAGCCGCGAAGCTGCGCCCGGTACGAGAGATCCATGTCCTCGGTCAGGGTGTCGTGGTGCCAGCCGCCGGCGTCGACGATGGCGGCGCGCCGCCACAGGCCGGCCGTGCCGTTGAAGTTGAAGAAGCGGCCGGAACGATTGCGGCCCGCGTGCTCCATGACGAAATGGCCGTTGAGCATGAGCGCCTGCGCCTCGGTGAGGGCGGAAAAATCGCGGTTGATGTGCTCCCAACGGCACTGCACCACGGCCACCTTGGGGTCGAGGAAGTGGTGCACGGTGCGTTCGAGGATGTCGGGGTTGGGCACGAAGTCGGCGTCGAAGATGAGCACCAGCTCGCCCTTGGCCGTGCCAAGGCCGTTCTCCAGGGCGCCGGCCTTGAAGCCGGTGCGATCCCTGCGGTGCACGTACTCGATGTCGAGGTCCGGGTTGCGCGCGGCAAGCTCCGCGATCTTGCGCTGGCAGATGTCGCGGGTTTCGTCGGTGGAATCGTCGAGCACCTGGATCTGGAAGCGGTCGCGCGGGTAGCGGATGCTGGCCACCGCGTCGAGCAGGCGCTCGACCACGTACATCTCGTTGTAGAGCGGAAGCTGCACGGTCACGGCCGGAAGCTCGGCGAACTTCCCGGCCTCGGTCGGCCGCTTGTCACGGTGCCGGTAGTAGAGAAACACCAGCGAGGAGCGATGGAAGCCGTAGACCGCGAGGGCGAGCAGGATGACCAGGTAGAGCGCCGTGAGCGCGCCGGAGAAATCCATGCCCGGGAAGGTACCGTGATGATTGTCACAGAAATGTCATCTATCGTCATTTCTTGTCGGCAGGGGCGAGGTGCAGGGGCTCTCATCCGGTCGCCTTCTTGCGGGGCGGGCGGGGCCATAGCTC
>Ga0172362_10005067_pt1 | contig 11432 bp, 7 predicted proteins | sample LakKivs1_kivu2a2_FD_114534 | JGI IMG/M metagenome (GOLD analysis project Ga0172362, IMG submission 114534) | Sediment microbial communities from Lake Kivu, Rwanda - Sediment s1_kivu2a2 | ecosystem: Environmental > Aquatic > Freshwater > Lake > Sediment | place: Rwanda: Western Province, Lake...
CTTATGATATTTCTTAGCTTTCTCTAGTATTTGACTGAATAAACTGGCCTTCTGTCTTGATATCGTGATGATATTCTGGCCATAGCAGATCACCAACAGGCCGGTTCGGTTCACAAACAGGCGTTTAGTCCCCTTTTGAACTATTTTTGGTTCTGCGATACGCGCAAATATCATGGAATAGTGTTCAAAGTAATCGATCCTGGGGTAAGATTCCTCAACGAGTTCACTTTCCAGCAAAATTCTAGGCAAACTCAAGGCTTCGCTAAGTTCGTTAAAGTTAGACTCCGAGACAGAGGTTATATCAACCCATGTATGGGAAGGACTGTCCACATACTTCTTCACATCTGAAAGCGAAATGTTCTCATAGATGTTCGCCAGGTCACTATCCATGACCCTGGTCTCCATGGCAGACGCTGTTGCAGCAGCCCGCTGGACAGGAGCACGGGCATGTACCTTTCTGTCAACAGCCCTGCCCCCACTGCTGCAACCCTTACTAATCTCGCTATTCGCAACAGCCGTAACAGAGGAGATGACCTTCCCAGACCTCCTCCAAAAAGTTGCAAGAAATCGAACAGCGGAAGTACGATAACCAGCAGGTCCAGTAGATGCCAGGGATTTAAGACATGTTCCCGAATGTTACGGGCAACTGCTACTTTAGAGAAATACTCAATGACGAATACCCCGAGTATGGTATAGTCGGCAACCCTGAGAAAACTATCTACTGACCCCGGGAGATGCACGACAAGAGGGACAACTACTATCGGAACCATCAGCAAGGCCAATACTATCATCAGCCCATCGGGCAGTATCAGATAGATTGTGGCCCGCAATCTCGCCTTGCGGTCTTCTTTCTCAGCATTCTCTTGCTGGGTTCCCTGCTTCGTCATAAGGTCAGGAGCATCCATATAGCCCCCGTTTAGACACTACCGAACCACTATAACGCCATCTTAACACCGGATATTCTGAATCTGTGCTCAAGGGTTGATTACAGGAATCAAGTAACCTTTCTGAACACTATATGTTTAAGCCAGGCATCCGAAGGCTGTGGAAAATCGGAGCGGAAATGGGCGCCCCGGCTCTCCTCTCTGATCAAGGCTGCTTCAGTCATCAAGCGTCCCACCAGCACCATATTAGCCAACTCATACGAGGGGCGGTCTGTAGGCGGCTTGAGTTCCTTCTCCCACGCCGCAAGGATATTGGCTGCCTCCCTAAGCCCCTCTCCGGAGCGCACAATGCCTACCTTATCCCAGAGCAGTGATTGTAAAGCAGTCAAACTCAAATAGGCATGGCTGATACCCGCAGTGTCACGCTCCTTTAGAGGGTAGATATCGCTCTTAGCAGGGGTTGTAGTGTTGGCTTCTCCCCTCCTGGTACGTTCCACAATTCTCTTACCGAAGACCAGTACCTCCAGCAGCGAGTTCGAGGCCAACCGGTTGGCACCGTGAACCCCCGTTGATGCCACTTCACCGCTGGCGAACAGGCCGGATATGTTAGTCTCTCCCCAGTAATTTGTCCTTACCCCGCCCATTGTGTAGTGAGCGGCAGGGACTACAGGGATAAGAGAAATGGTAATATCAAGGCCATGCTCCAGGCAAAATCGGTATATCTGGGGAAAGCGAGTGGATAAAAGGCGCGGCGGCAAATGAGTAACATCGAGATAGACGCGGTCAGTTCCTGTCTCTTTCATCTCAGCTACGATGCCACGGGCGACGATATCTCTGGGGGCCAGGTCGCCCTGGGGCGAGTATTTGAGCATAAAGCGCTCCCCTTTGATATTACGCAGTATGCCGCCTTCTCCTCTCACCGCCTCCGAGATAAGGAACAACTGCACTCCGGGCAGTCGCAGCGCCGTAGGATGAAATTGGAAGAACTCCATGTCTATAATCTCGGCACCGGCACGATATGCCAGAGCCACGCCGTCACCGGTCGCTATCTCAGGGTTAGTAGTGATCTTGAACAGTCTCCCTACGCCCCCCGTAGCTAGAATGAGGTAACGGCATCCAAACTCCTCGGCAGAACCGGAGTGCAAATCCAGAGCAGCGACCCCGTGTACCTTGCCATCTTTAACCAGGACCTCAGTAACCAGAAAATACTCGAAGATGGTAATCCGCTTCGATGCACGAGCAGCATTGCTCAATGTAACCTCAATGCGCTCCCCGGTAGCATCCCCGCCGGCGTGCAGAATGCGGGGTACGCTGTGGGCAGCCTCCTTGGTCAAGGCGATCTCGCCGTTAACTGTATCGAAGGGAACCCCGAACTTCACCAGGTCAGCGATACGGTCAGCGGCTTCTTCAGTTAGAATGCGCACCGCCTCCGGATCGCAAAGCCCGGCGCCGGCAGCTATAGTGTCGTTGTAGTGAAGTTCGGCAGAGTCGAGGCTGCTGATGGCTGCGGCGATACCTCCCTGGGCATGTTTGGTATTGCACTCGTCTATGCTGCCTTTGGTCAAGATGAGGACACTACCGACCTCCTGAAGCAGCAGGGCATCGTAAAGCCCCGCAATCCCGCTGCCCACAATTATATAGTCATATTGTTTCATTTTTACCTCTAAACTATTGCAAGCATCCTGTCCAGAGCCCGCTTCGCCCTCAGCCTTATATCCTCAGGGACAACGACCACGTTCCTTTTAAGCTCCATGGTCTGGGCAAGCCCCTCTAATGTGGTCCTTTTCATATTGGGGCACATCAGAGCTCTGGAAATAACATAGAATGTCTTGTCGGGATTCTCCTTTTTCAAGCGGTGAACCAAACCCTCCTCAGTGCCGATAAGGAACTTTTTCGCCCGGCTTTCCTTTATATATTTCGCCATCTGCGACGTACTCAGTGCCGCATCTGCGAGTTCGATGACCTCGGTCGTGCATTCGGGGTGCACAACCACTACAGCGTCAGGATGAGCCTGTTTCGCCATAATAACTTGTTTGGCATTAAGGCGCGCGTGTGTGATGCAGTAGCCTGGGTAAGAAATTATCCTTTTCTTAGTCCTGGCGGCAACAAAGTTCCCCAGGTTCTGGTCCGGGATGAACAGTATCTCGTCGTTGGGCACAGATTCCACTACCTTGACTGCATTGGCAGAGGTACAGCAGATATCGCTCTCAGCTTTCACCGCCGCCGTCGTATTGACATAGCAGACCACGGTAGCCTTGGGATACCGTTTCTTCCACCCTTTCAGGTCCTCCGCGTCTATCATATCGGCCATAGGGCAGCCGGCAGTGCTTTCAGCGAGGAGCACAGTGCGAGTAGGATTGAGAATAGCCGCGCTCTCAGCCATGAAGTGTACCGCACAAAACACTATGACCTCAACGTCCAGTTGTGTTGCCTGGCGCGCCAACTCCAGGGAGTCGCCCACAAAGTCAGCGATATCCTGCACCTCGGGGCGTTGGTAGTTGTGGGCCATGATGACTGCGTTGAGGTCTTTTTTGCGCTTTAGTATCTTATCGCGGAGTTCTTCCTGGTTGTTTGCCGTTGCAATCTCCATTCGAATATTTACTGATAGCTTAATCCAATCTAGTTCGAGTGTCAACGCAATTTGACAAATTCTTACGGGAATGTTATAACACTCCCGTTCTTCATCTAACAGATTATTAATCTCTACAATATTCCATTTTTGCTCTGCTTTCCATGAAGTGCAGACCTTATTAAGGCGATATATCTCTTTCCATGCAGAGTCAGGAAGTAGTAGCAGAGGGGTAGCGATTCGGTAATCTGACCTGCATATTAGAGCCCACATCTTTTAATGAAATCTATTACTTGCTTTAACGGGTTCAAATTAGAAGGCTGAAGAAAAGGAGGGCGACATGAAAGCACTGGTTACAGGAGCTACTGGTTTCATCGGCTCAAGCCTTGTCAGGGAGTTGCTAAAGGACGGAGTAGACACGAGAGTTTTAGTACGTAAAAACAGCGACACCAGAAACATAGATGGTCTAGACGTTGAGAAAGTGTATGGTGACATACGCGATGGCGATTCGGTAAGAGCAGCCTTAAAAGGATGCGACACTTTCTACCAAACCGCAGCCCTATATGCTTTCTGGGGATATGACAAGAAAGCATTCTACGATATCAATGTTGAAGGCACCAAGACTGCTTTGAATTCCGCATTGGAACAAGGGGTAAGCAAGGTTGTCTACACCAGCAGTATGGCCTCAATAGGTGCGCATGGCGCGGACTCTCCCGCCAATGAGGAAACACAGTTCAATATGTGGAAGGCAAAAGACCATTACACAATTTCTAAATATCTGGGTGAAGTCGAAGCTTTGAAAATCTGTAAGAAAGGGCTGCCTGTGGTTGTGGTCAATCCAACCATAGTCATCGGAGTGAGGGACACAAAACCGACCCCTTCAGGCCAAATTATAGTTGATGTCTTGAATGGAAGGTGGCCAGGTTATCCAGACTCAGGTGTTAACATCGTCGATGTTGCAGACGTAGCCCGGGGCCATATCCTGGCTGCCCAAAAAGGGAGAATAGGTGAGAGATATATTCTGGGCAACCGGAATATGCACTACAGGGACTATACGGCGCTGGTCGCAGAGGTTGGTGGCATTAAACCACCCAGACTGAAAGTCCCTTCGACCCTTCTTCTCGCAACATCCTATATATATCAGCTAGGAGCATTTATTTCCAAAAAACCACCCATTGTGACGCCAGCAGGCGTAAGAATCAACAAACTGTGCTGGTATTTCGACTGCTCTAAGGCGGTTAAGGAGTTGGGTTTACCCCAAACACCTATCAGGACTACCGTTGAGAAGGCAATCAACTGGTTCAGGGAGAACGGATATGTGAAAAAGGTGTAACTCGCATACCTCCTCCCGAAACCATGCCACGATTATTGAGAGAAGCAAAACCGGTTTCTTGCTATTTGAGGTGACTTTGCCGGCCTGGGCGCTTTGCCCATTTGACAATGTCAAAGACCCCTTTTCAACTCGCCACGATGAAGCCAGCGTTTATATATCAGATATAGGATATTGCACCTTTCTTTCATTCAGGTTAGAGTTAAAGGCAGCAAATCTCGAGAGAAGAAACCTTGATTATCACCCATCTGAGCCTAACCAACTTCCGCAACTATACCAGCCTGGAGTTTGACCTTCCACCACATATAATGGTGCTTCAGGGCGACAATGCCCAGGGCAAGAGCAATCTCCTGGAAGCGATTTATATCCTGGCCACCAGCAGATCTCCTCGCACAGTATCCGACAGGGAGCTCATCAACTGGGACGCCTTTAAAGAAGAAATCCCGACATGTCGTATTGCATCGATAGTGCGGAAGGATGACAGCGACCTCAGACTTGAGCTCGCTCTCAGCGCCAGGGCAACTGAATCCCCGCGTTCCGATGACTTTTTTTCTCGCTGGCAGCCGGCGAACAAGCCTTCTTCTGTTCAAAAACGCATTCGGATAAATGGCGTCGTGCGCCACACCGCTGACCTCATCGGACAGCTCAACGTGGTAACATTCAGCGTCTATGACATCGCCCTGGTCGGCGGTGAGCCGGCGCTGCGCCGCCGCTACCTCGACATCACAAACTCTCAGATAGACCACAAATATCTGCGCAATTTGCAACGGTACAATCGAGTCCTCTGGCAGCGCAACCAGCTCCTGCGCCTGATCGCTGAAAATAAGGCAAACCCCGATGAGCTTGCCTTCTGGGACCAGCAACTGGTCGAAAAAGGTGCTTATCTCATTGTTCAGCGAGAACATACGGTGGCAGCACTCAACCAACTGGCGCAGGGCATCCATGAGGAGCTCAGCGGCGGACAGGGTAAACTAAACCTGGTTTATCTCAGAAGTATCGATAAGCAGAGGGGGAAAGAAGAGTCTGACGTAAATGAAACCGCCGAGATATTCAACAAAGCTTTGCAGGCAGCGCGGGCAAAGGAGATAGCCCAGGGGATGTCTCTGGTGGGGCCGCACCGCGACGACCTGCGTTTCTTTGTCAATGATATAGACGCAGGGATTTACGCTTCTCGCGGTCAGCAGAGAACCGTCGCCCTTTCGCTGAAGCTTGCCGAGGTTAGGTTAATGCTCAGCGCCACCAAAGAACACCCTATACTTCTCCTGGATGATGTTCTCTCGGAATTAGATGCCCGGCGGCGTCACCACCTGCTCGGTTCCGCTGCCAACTACGAGCAGGTTCTAATCACCACCACCGACCTTGACCGCTTCGAGCAGGATTTCCTGGGGAAGGCATCACTATTCAGGGTGAGTCAGGGGCGAATAGAGCCGTTGTCAGTTTAGCGGACTGACTGCTTCTTTCCCTTGGCGCAGAACCTTAAAACCTCGGCAAAGTTGTTAATCTTCGCCTGGTTGTTAGTCTCGAGGAAGCCATCGTAAGTGAGGCTGATCCAGGGTTTTCCGTATTTCTCACTGAGCTTCCCGGATATGGCAGCTACAATCCCTCCGGGCATACAGCCGTGCGGCATCACTGAAATAACTCCGTCGAACCTCGGGCTCTCCAGCCACTCTACCCCCGCACCTATGCTGAGAACAGCCTCGCTGCCACATTTTGGTGAAAGATACTGCTTGGATTTGCTCAGCAAACCCCTGGTTGTAGGCTCGCTTTCGTCAATTAATTCCTCGAAATTCACAATGACAGAGCGTTCATCGTGATTCAACAAGTACCTTCTTATATAGCCGGCCATGATCCTCTTCAAGTCGCGGTCTCTGACGCCGTCCTCAATGTTCCTGTATGTGATGTATTTAAGCCACTCCCCTATCGGTGAGATTACGACTTCCAGTCCCGCTTTCTCGCACTCTTTAGCCAGATTGCCGTTGCTGAATTTATTAGACCTCAGGAATATCTCTCCGTTAATCCCCACTAGCGGCCTTCTGGGCTTATCGGGGTCTATCAGCGACTTAAATTGCGCGGTGGCATCCTTCAAGATGTCATCGAGAGGCTCTTTTTGGCGAACACTGTCTGCTATCCTGAACAAATACTCGTCGAATTGCTCCTCTGCCGCCCCCTCTATCTTCTCATAAGGTCGAGTGCGCCAGAGCAATTTCTCCAGATAGTCGACGGCAACAATGCCTCTCCAGGCTAAACGTTCGAACCCTGCACCCAGTTTCAAGTCATGATACCCATTATTGGATACGGTAGTCCGTATCGGAAAGTCAAAGCCCAGTTCGCGGAGTATCCTGATTTCCTCTACCGCATACTTACCGAAGCGGCAGGGTCCGAATGCGCTGGCCAAAAACCCCTCGACATCCTTGGGGTCAATCCCGTACTTGTCGTTCTCGTAGAAAAACTTCATGAAGTCGCCCAGCGTTACCCGGTAGGGAAGGCATTCTTTTCCCGACGTCACTCTGTTGCTGTATAGAATATTCCTCTCGTCCTGCTCGGGAAGCACCACTGAGTTAACCCCAAAGGCCTGCATGGCTGCACCTAACGCTACAGCCCCGGAACACATCCTCGGTATGAGAATGACCTTGTTCGAACTGACCTTTGTGTAGGCAGCCCTCCGGATATCCCGGTCTTTCATCAGCGACTCGCTGGCTTTACTTGAGCCGGCAAAGCCCCTTATAGTATCCACAAAAGCCTCGAGGCGGGTAACAATGCCAGCCTCCGCGGCATGTTCGTCGATTTCCAACTGCCCCAGCGGTTTGCCTCCCATAATATCTTCAACAATATTAAGGATGAACGAATTCGGCCCGCAGCCGAAGTTAGTCAGCACCAGGCCGAATAATTGCGGGTCTTTGGCGACTATATCCGCACCTGCTATATGTTTGGCCTCGTTGAACCAGTAGGGACGGTCCGAATATTCCCTGACATTCACCGAGTCAAGCGGCAGAAAATCGAGAGGTATCGGTACCACGCCCAGTTGCGCCAGCTTCTCGGCAATACCCAGGTTAGCGCCCGGGTCCTGCGACATGTAAGACCTGGCGATTAGCACGACGCCCAACTGGCCGCTTTGCCTGAGCTGTGCCATTATCTTCTTGCCCAGCTCAGCCTGTGCTTCCTCGAACCTGACCTTCGCCTCGATGCCAGCTAGAGCAGCCTTTCTCCCCTGGCTTTTGCTGTATCCCATCTTGACTGCCACATCGGCCAGGTTATTTATCGCGTCCTCATCGCCACGGCTGAAGTCAAGCAGGGGTATTAAAAGCCTCTTCCCCAGCCCCAGAGCCTGTCGTATGATGAAAGGCGACGCCTGCACCAGAGGACAGGAGTACTTCTGGTTCTCGTCACCCTCTTTCGACCCCATGCGTATAGCGCAGGGATAGAGAATGTAGTCCACATTTTTCAAACTCGCCGCATGGCCGTGCACCAGCTTGACCGGGAAACAGCTATCGGTATAGCTCAGCTCGACAGACTCCTCCATGATTTGATTGTTGGTCTTGCTGGAGAAATATATTTTCGCGCCCAGTGCATTGAGGAAGCCGATGAGCAGCGGCGCATAATCGTAAACCACAAGAGCTCTGGGAATGCCCACGGATGGCCCCGTGCCTACACCCTCTTTGTAATCTCTGAATATCAGCTTTTCGCGCTCATCGAACGCAGTCTCCAATCTCTCATGGCTGACAGTGCTGTCGAAGAGGTCGCACCTGCTGCCATAGAAGGTAGGCTTCTCCCCGGGTATCTCCATCCTGCTTATAGTGCAGTTGTTGTCACACCTCTTGCAGATAAATGTAGAAAGCTTGTAGGAGCTGTCGACGACTTTCTGGAATCCCTTGAACGTGGAACTCCGCCCCTCCATCGACTCTTTAGCCAGAAGCGCCGCACCTATAGCGCCGCTGACCTCTTTATGCTCGGGCACAAGCGTGGTCTTGCCCTCGAGCGCTTTCTTAAACGCAGAGACCACGGCGTCGTTGTAGAACACCGCTCCGGTCAGCATCACCTTGTTGCCCAGCTTTCGATTACCCAGGACCTTGGAGAGATAGTTTGCAGCGATGGAATTGGCCAGGCTGGCGGTAATCACCTCGATGGGCACGCCTTCCTGCTGGGCTGAAGCCACCGCCTGTCCCATAAAGGCAGCGCATCTGGAGCCTAGGTCAATGGTTTGAGGAGCGTTAAAGGCAAGGCCGGCAAACTCGCCATTCTGGACATGGATGCCGAGCTGTTCCGCCAGCTCATCTATGAAGCTGCCCGTACCGGCGGCGCACGCCTTGTTCATCTGATAGTCAACGACCACCCCGTTGCGCTTGATAACCAGCTTCGAGTCCTGTCCGCCGATCTCGATAATATCCGCCTCGGCGTCTATCTCCGCCGCAGCCCTGGTCTGGGCCGTAATCTCGTTCTTTATCAAATCAGCGCCGATGAAGCTGCCCACCAGGTATCTACCCGACCCCGTGACGCCCACGCCTGCTATCCTGGCGTTATCGCCTATGTCGCGAATCAGGTTGCGGAAGACCTGCTTAACTGCCTCAACCGGCTTTCCTGCCGTCATGAGATAGTTCTTCGCCATGACCTTTTTGCCCGACTCGTTCAGTATCACTGCCTTGGTGCTGGTAGAGCCGACATCCACTCCCAGGTAACCTGTAAAAGGCGACTCTATCTTGAGCGTTCTCCAGCCATCTTTCTGAACGACCTTTTCCAGGCCGGGCATCTCGAAATAGCGCAGCTTCGTCTCTTTTTCCTGAGAGATAACCACCTGGGAGCTTTTCCCCGATTCCCGGGCAAGCAATGCCGAGCCCAAAGCCTCGACATACAGGTAATTATCGGGAACGATGATATCTATTGGATGTCCGTTCCTCGCCGATAACGCCTCATTAAGAGCCTTCACCATGGCGCTGTTGGCAGCGACACCGCCCACGAAATATATGGGCTCCGCAAAAATGCCCTTTTTCAAGGACAGGACCATTCGGGCAATGCTCTCACACAAAGCGTACAGCATTGCCGACATGGGGACACCCTTCTGCTGCAGATGGATGAGGTCGCTCTTGGCGAAGACGCTGCACCTGGCGGCTATTCGCGGCGCAGTCCCTTCACATTCCAGCGCAGTACGGGCAAAATCCTCCAGGCTGATGCCGATACGGTACGCCTGCTGCTCCAGGAACCTGCCGGTTCCTGCGGCACATAGAGGATTAGAAACAACCCGCCAGGGTTTCTTCAGGCCGTCCTCAAGCGTTATGACAAAGGAGCTTTGCCCGCCGATTTGAATAATGGTTTTGACATTGGGGTAGGAACTAAGGAGCCCCGAGGCAATCGCCAGAGAACTGGAATATTCCGACCAGTTCAACTCCTTGGGTATAACACCTTTGCCGGAGCCGGAGACACCGGCTGTTGCGATTTCCTGGAGGTTGAACTTCTCTCCCAACCTGGAGATAAGGGAATTTACTGCTGACTTGGGGCTGGCGGTTATCTTCTCTGAGTCCAGATAGACCGCCTTGCCATCATCAGCGGCTAGTGCCACCTTGGCACAAACGGAGCCTACGTCCAAACCTAAAGAGTAACTCATATCTCAGCAATTTTATCACAAATCGGAGTTCTCTTGAAGTGGTGCACTTGCTCTAATTTTATTACACACCTGCCTTTACTTTACTATATTACTTCAAACATACCACAGTTTTTCGATTTGGGCAAGCGCATTTTGGCTTTACACGTCTATCCCCATTTTGTCTCTCAACTCACCCCTTACCAACCTCACGGCTTTTTTATTCAGGTGAATATCGTCGCCAGCGTATTCCTTCAGCATCAGGCCGTCTTTGTCCGAGACCCTGTCATAAATATCAATGAACTTATAGCCATTGCTCCGGCAAAAAGCCCCCAGCTTTTCGTTGAACATCCTGTTTATCTGGCTGCGCACCTCCAACGTGCCGTAGAACGGATACTTATATTCATTACCAACATTTGCCGCAGGAGAGACGCAGTAGACGCAAAAATTCACGCCGCGCCGTTTAAGCTGGGCCATAATCTCTCCGTAGTTCGAAATCGTCCTGTCAATCAACTCGCTTATCGAGTATCTCCCGTCGCTTTTCTTATGCTGGTAATAGATGTGTATCCTGCAATCTATTTCCCCGAAAGACAGCATCACAGTATCTTTCTCGCCGAGCTTATTGACCGCCTGGAAAAGTTGCTCATTGGACATCGTGCTGCTGTTCTTCTTGATAAGATTGAATGCTGTGGCTGCGCCGAGGTGGTGCGCCAGAAAAGGCATACTCCCCCGGAAGGGAACCACATGGCTGTCCCCTATCACGTGTACCAGCGGCTTGTTGCGCAGCCTGCAATAGAGGACTGTGTAAGCGTCAATCAGGGACGCCCTAAGGCTGCCCAAACCATTTCTAATCGGGCTTAGCGCCCAGAGTATTATGTAAATATAAAAATAACGTCTCCCCTTTATCCTGGAGAACTCCCCGGCCATATAGAGAGTCCCTTTTATACCTCGGGGGACATTATTCCGGCTCACGTCGCTATTTTAATACACCGCTACAGATTATCAATCACTGCCTTCAGCTTGGCTCGCACCTCCTGTCCCACCTCACGCAGCTTGGGATTATCAATAGCTGCCATA
>Ga0172362_10005068_pt1 | contig 11430 bp, 12 predicted proteins | sample LakKivs1_kivu2a2_FD_114534 | JGI IMG/M metagenome (GOLD analysis project Ga0172362, IMG submission 114534) | Sediment microbial communities from Lake Kivu, Rwanda - Sediment s1_kivu2a2 | ecosystem: Environmental > Aquatic > Freshwater > Lake > Sediment | place: Rwanda: Western Province, Lake...
AGCCGCGGTAAGACAGAGACCCGACTACATCATCGTGGGCGAAGTGCGAGGCGAAGAAGCCTACACACTGTTCCAAGCCATGGCCACAGGTCACCTAGGCATGTGCACCATTCACGCCGAATCTGCTGAAGCGGTTATAAACAGGCTAGAATCTGAACCCATGAACATTCCGAAACCGCTAATCGCCATGACCAACGTCATTTTGGTTATGGAGCGAACCGAGGTTAACGGGAAACCTGCAAGGCGCATGGGCGTCGCTACCGAAGTTAAAGGATTTGAAACGAAAACAAATGAAATTCTGACCGAAGAGGTGTTTCGTTGGAACCCTAAATTTGACAAGTTCACTTCTTCGGGCAACAGCGCTCTCTTAGAGAAGCACATGAAGAAAACGGGTTTAACGGAAGAGGATATAAAACGTGAATTGAAGTGTAGGAAGACGATTCTGGAGTGGATGGTTAAACAGGGTATTCGCCGCCACAGTGACGTAGCCAAAGTCGTCAGAGAATACTACGTTAACCAGAACCGTGTTTTCCAAAAGGCCAGAGTGGGGTTGAAATGAGAAATCAGTTCAGGGAAAAGCTCAAAGCCTTTAAGAGACGGTTGGCAACAAGGCTTCAGAAGCTTTCTGTAGATTTTTCAAATCCAAACTCCAAACCGCCTACAAAAGAGCCAAAAATGGAACTTGAAAAACCTTTATCCATGGCGTATCAGTTAATGGGCGACAAAACTGCACGTTTTATGCCTTTATTCAAGGATTTAGACCAGACTCTGCAAAAATCAGGTTTAAAAATTAATTTCAAAGCTTACGTGAGCTTAACAATCCTCGCCTCGATTTTCACTACCGCATCGGTGGCGGTGGTATTGCCCGTGTTGTTGGTTTTAGTTTCCAAAATGCCCTTGGCATCAGCGCTTCTGTTCGGTTTCGGCGGCACCTTGTTTGCATGGGCGCTTACGGTTATCGGCTTTTACCTGTACCCAGTCTATTGTGCGGATAAGCATAAACGAGAATTAGATGATGAATTGCCGTTCACAACAGGTTATATGTCTATTCTGGCGAGCGCAGGAGTTTCTCCCGAAAAAATTTTCCATTCCCTCTCAACTCTGAATGTGCCCTTGGCTGCTTCTACCGAAGCCAAAGAAGTCATCAAAAACATTAACCTGTTCGGGTTAGACGTGATCTCAGCCTTAGAAAAGGCTTCAAGCCGAACGCCTTCCGAAAAATTTCGAGACACCATAGAGGGAATAATATCCACAATCCACACAGGCGGCAATCTGGGGGTCTTTCTGCGTGAAAAATTTAGGACAGCCATGAAACTGAAAAAGCTGAGTCTCAAAAAATACGCCGACAGCTTGTCAGTGTTGTCCGAGGTTTATGTGGCGCTGCTGTTGACTGGTCCGCTGCTTCTGGTCATAATGGTGTCAGTTATGTCAGTGCTGGGCGGCGGTGGGTTAGGCATACTAAGCCCTGACTTCCTGCTGAGTCTTCTAACTTACCTGTTGATTCCAGTCTGCGCCGTGATTTTTCTCTTAATCTTGGATGCAACTTCGCCAAAATGGTAGAGAAAATGCCGAAAATAGAGAGCCGAACCAAAAAAATCGTAATAGCTGCGTCAGTTTTGGCAGCCGTTGCCATAGTGGTCTTCGGCTATTTCACCGTAGGCATCAGCGCCGCGTTAGACGACTTTGTATTCTTCGGTTTTCTCGCCGCAATTTCCCCAATAACGTTCGTGAATTACATCGATTACAGATGGAGAAAAGCCGTAGACGAACACTTGCCAGACCTTTTCAGGAGCATAGTGCAAGCCCAAGAGACTGGTATGACGCTTCCTAAAGCCTTAGAAGAAGCAGCGGAAAGGGACTACGGTCCGCTGACTCCTGAACTGAAAAAGATGACGATGCAGATTTCTTGGGGCGCCAGCTTCGAAGAGGCACTTTTGGCCTTTGGAAGACGCGTCGGCACCGTGCTGACGCAGAGAACCGTGCCCATGATAATTGAAGCTAGCCGTTCAGGAGGTCGTGTGGAAAAAGTCTTCGACCCTATGGGCAAGTTCATACAAACAACCATCCTGCTTGAGAAGGAACGTAAAACGCAGACAAGACCGTACATCGCCATAATCTACGTGGCCCTTTTCGTGTTCCTGTTCACGATAGTGATCCTTTTCAAAACGTTCTTCACAGGCGTAAAAGGCATGGCTTTGTTTTCAATATCGACATCGTCGCCTGCGGACTTGCAGCGAATCTTTTTGCATTTGACGTTGGTTCAAGGTTTCTTCAGCGGTCTCGTTGCTGGAAAAATGGGCGAAGGCTCAATTAGCGCTGGATTGAAGCATAGCTTAGTTATGATGCTGTTAGGCTATCTGGCTCTGAATTTCTTTTTGTGAGGCGAACAAAAGTGGAGAAATTTGTTAAACGATTTTGGCGGGATAAGCGGGCTATAACGCCGGTTCTCAGTCATCTTTTGCTCACTGTCGTGGCGGTGGCGGTTATGTCACTTGCCATTTCGGCGGCGTTCGTGATAACGACCAATCTTAGAGAGACAATGGGCGAACGCGTTATTGTCGAAGACGTTTGGTTTAACAGTGCGACTGGCACGGTGGACGTTTACATGCGTAATGTGGGAAAAGCCGGCATCCAAGTTTCCGGCGTTTACGTGGATCATGTAGGCCAGTCTTTCAACGGGCCTTTCCGTTTAGAGGTAAATAAACAGGGTTGGCTTAGAATCGCTTACAGCTGGAATTCTGGAGAAGCCTACTACATAGATGTTGTAACAACCAGGGGGACTCATATTGCAAGCTATTACAAGGCGCCTTAGACGCGAAAAGCGCGGCATAAGCACAGTCATAGTCGTAATGCTAAGCCTAGTGCTAATAGTGATCGTAGTGGGCAACGTGGTTCTCTGGAGCTACCAGATGAACCAGTTGGACTGGGAGAGACAGCAGGAAAAAGTGGCGATAACTGATGTTTCTCGCGTTAACGGTTCCTCCTGGTCTGTAGCTCAAAGCGAATATGCGCTAAACATCGGCAGTAGAATAAACGGCACCTACACGGGCACGCAAGCTATTGATGACCAATTCGAAAGCTTCACAGAGGGCTTCAATTGGTGGAATACAAACTACGATTATAGACGGCAGATAACCATTGTAAACAATGCGGCGTCAACGCTTGATACGGGCTATTCCGTTTGTGTGACTATGGATACTGCTTCTTTGCTTTTAGCCGGTAAGGTTTTGACAAGTGGAGATGATTTGAGAGTAGTTTACTTGTCGGGCAGTATTTGGACCGAGCTAGACCGGGAAGTCATTGATATGAACAGCACTTCCACTCAGGTCTGGTTAAAGACCCAAGCCTCAATTGAGGCTAACAATGCAGACAGCAGTTATTATGTCTATTACGGAAATCCAAGTTCTGGGAGCCCGCCAGCCAACAAAAGCAATGTGTATTTATGGTTTGACGACTTCAGCAGGGCAGATAATCCAGACATTACTACAGAAACTGCTTACAGCGTCAAGACGGGAGGCGGCACTTGGGCAATTGAGCAAGACGCGCTCAAGAACGTGGGTGCTTCTGGAGACCCAAACAAGTTGATAATCACCGCTCTTGGTAATGTCAACACTGCTGTGGATATGCTCGTGAAAATTAGAGTAACGTCTTTTGCAGGCGGGGATCTGAGCAGAATGGGGCTGTCTTGTTGCATGGACGCGTCGCCTTCAAGGGGAAGTGGATACTGCGGTTTGTTCCACGACGATAGCAACAGCCTAGACATGCTGAATGACCTGCGTTCTTGGGGCACACGAGGAGCTTACAGCTGGTCATTGGATACTTGGTACTACATGAGATTTAGAGTGGTTGATCCTGCGAGTAGGGTTGGGCAGGTTAAAGTCTGGCAAGTTGGAACAGATGAGCCCAGTACATGGACAGTTGATGGTAGTTTCGGGAGTGGAACAGCCAGAAGTTATGGTGAAGTTGGATTTGCAGGTTCAAGAACAACTGACACCGCATACTTTGATGATATTCTCATTCGCTTCGTTGCTGACCCTGAACCCTCAACTTCTCTCGGTTCGGAAGAAAGCCAAGGCAACAACAGGCTGGACATAGCTGGCGCTTTTGCAATAGACTTATCCACCTATCCTCTGACTAGCATTACGAATGTTGAAATACAGATGAGGTATAGACCTAGCGACACTGGTGAGAAGTGGTATCTAAAAGCTTACAACTGGACATCATCCACCTACAGCGATAACGGTTTTAACTCCACCGCAGGTGACACGCCAACAACAGGTTGGAACTACTATACCGTGAACCTAACTAACTGCTGGGAAAGTTATGTAAATAGCAATGGTACAGTGTACGTTAAAATTGTTGACGAGGGCGCTGACGATAATCAAACGGTTCTTGACATCGACTTTTTAGCCATTAGAATTGAAACCGAAGGAGTAATGTTTACTTTTGAGAATCAAGGCTCCTTAACTTCTCATCTGGTTTCTTTATGGGTAATTAACGCTACACACCACCAGAGATACAGCATAGACGTATTCATCAATTCAGGAGACGCAACGTCAAACTTACGCAGCGACATAAGTCTGCCAGACAAGCCATTTATTATTAAAGTCATTACGGAAAGGGGCAATATAGCCGTTTTTTCAGAAGACTAAGCAGCGTTGAGGCTTTCTTTTAACGACGCCAGTGCCTCTTTCTGGGTTTTAGCTTCTATCGCGCGGATTTTATATAATTCTGCCATTTTCTTTCCATTCTCGCTGAGCTTTGGAATCGCAATCAGGTAGGCTCTTTCAGGTGAAACGTCAAATATCTTTGCGAATAGAGCAATGACAGGCTGTTCGGACACGACATTTCCTGTCGACATTGCCAGATCAACCACAATCGCTTTTTGCGGTTTATCTCCTTTGTAAGCTACGATGTCGAAGGAATGATTGGCCCCAGATTTGCCTTTAAGAAGGCCAGGGCTTTCAACCATTAGCCCTTTCGTTATCAGAATTTCCCGTATGGCAGCGACCAAAAACCAGTTTAACGATGATTCTGCTGTAACGTTCTCCTTTAAAGTGTAGGAATAAACGTCTTTGATGATGACTTCTTCAAAAGTGGAGGTTGCACGGCAGTTCCTGCAGAAATGCGCGGGCACAGGTATATCGAAGCTTTTTTTGCAATCTTTGCATGTGCACCAGATTCCAGCTTTATAATAGTCAACGTCAATTTTTCTCAGTTCTTCGTGGCATTTTGGGCAGATGCACTTGTCTCCTTCGTAGAACTTGTCCTCTACATCCATGTATCCACATTTTACATGCTCAATCAGCGAGCTTTTTTGAATGTTGAAAGATTTGCAGGAAGGGCAACAATAGCGAGTAGAGACATCCGCAGAACCGCATTTTGGACAAAAAATAATCTTATCATAGAGTTTCTTTTCTAAGACTTCTGCTTCATACAGTTTGTTTAAGAAAGGTTCAACCAGCGTTGCTTCGCCAACGATGTTTTCTACCACGGGATATCGGTATCCGACCTCTGAATCGTAAACTGGCTCAATCGTTTTAATTTCGCCGCTTAGAAACTTGCTTAGCAGCATCTGGACATTGCGATCTCTGTAGAGTTCACTCGTTTCTTTTTTTCCTGTCTGCTGCATTTCTTTCTTGAACCAACTTTTTTATTATTATATTCCTCATCTGGCGCAGTAAATTTGCAACTATTATTCTGCACGGATATGTTTAAGCATTTCGAGACTGCACGGCTTCTTCCGCAATCACCACTTAAACATCTCCACTCCACGGATTAGTTTTAAGCTGCATAAAGCCATGTAGTCTCAATAGATAATGGAAAAAAGTTGTTGGGGCTTCAAGTTGCAGATATGCAATCCGCATTTACCATTAGAGCCAACCTTTAAATGAGGAAACGCCACTTTCACACCTAACACAAAATTTAAAAAGTGAATTAGATGGCAGACCACCCCCGTTTTGGCCCAGCCGGCGTCCCACCAATCTTCAGAATCCTCGGCGCACAATCGTTTGATGTCCCCAGACTATTGCGGGAGGAAGGGCTGGACGCCTTTGAATACCAAGCCGTTAGGTGGGGCCAAAAACCGCAGATGAAGCAGGAAGACGCTGAACGCTTAGGCGTCGAAGCCAGAAAAAACGACGTTTTGCTGAGCATGCACGGCTCCTACTACGTGAATCTCAGCGGCAAAAAAGAGGTTGTGGAAGCCAGCAAACGACGCGTGGTTGCGTGCGCCACGGCAGCACGGTGGATGGGTGCTTACGTTGTGGTTTTTCACATGGGGTTTTATGGGCTCGTGGAGAAAAGCTACGCGTTCAGAAGCTGTGTCAACGCTTTGAAAGACATAGTCGCAACCATGAACAGTCTGGGAATTCGAAACGTGAAGTTGGGTCCCGAGACCATGGGCAGGGTCTTCCAAGTTGGCAGCCTAGACGAGGTTTTGACCATCTGCGAAGAAGTCGAGCAGACCCAACTCGTCATCGACTGGGGGCACATGCACGCGAGGCACCAAGGGCGATTCAGAAAAGTCGAAGACTTCCGCGCGGTAGTTGAAGAGGTTGAAAGAAGGCTTGGAACAGAAGCCGCGAGAAACATGCACTGCCACTTCAGCAAGATCGAGTACACGGATAAGGGTGAAAGACGCCACCACGTCTTGGACGCGGCAAGGTACGGTCCAGACTTTAGGATGTTGGCGGAAGTTATAGCTGACTTCAACATGCGACCAGTCATGATATGCGAAACGCCCTTGCTGGATGTTGACGCCGTGAAAATGCGCGACACATTAAGAGAAGTAATAAAACATAAGGGTGAAGAATAAGGGAATATTCCAAGAATTTAGCTCAAATTAAAATTCATGCTAATTTTAATTCCAAGTTTTATTATAAATTCATAAAATCTAAGTGTGAAATGTAAGAAACATCATCATGTAAGAAAACAATGCGTTGGTAAGCATGTATGTTTGGGAAACATATTGTAAGTTATTTGGAATGTAGGTAAAATAAAAAATGGACGCAAAAGAAACACTAATTATGACAGGAGGCGTAACATTCTTTCTTATCTTTCTGGCACTTGGAACATATTTCGAGGAAGGAATACTATCCTTTATAGGATTCGTAATATTGGGTATCGCCGTTTTCCGTAGAGAACATCGGAACTACGAGCGGGACCTTAAAAATTTGAGAGAATATTATGCACAAAGACAGACGCAAAAACAGGTTTTTGATGAAGAATTTTTGGAGGCTAGGACCGCAGTTTTGAAAAGAGATGGTTATCGATGCGTTAACTGCGGTCAAACTGGAACAGAGTTACACGTGCACCATATTATTCCTAGAAGCGAAGGGGGAACAAACGATTTGAGTAATCTAGTGACCTTATGTGCAAAGTGCCATTCCATTCAAGACGCTAAAGGGCACAAATTAATACAAAAAAAGATAGATGAAGACTTATCAGAAGAACATGCGGGTCTTGTAGCCTCAAATGAGCAAGAAGATTCAGAAGCACTATTTTGGTAACAATCTTTCAGAGCACAAGAAGAGTTAAGAGTTTCTGAAGCACTATTAAACTAGAAAACAGGTGTTCAGCCTTGCAGAAAACCAAAACAGAACACCCTTACGTCGAAATCAACCCTGAAATCTGTAGCGGCAGCCCAGTGATAGCTGGAACCCGCGTCAGAATAGTAGACGTAGCCATAGAATACGAATACCTCAACTGTACGCCAGACGAAATAATCAACGCGCATCCGCACTTGAAACTGGAGCAAGTTCACGATGCACTTTCTTACTACTACGAAAACAGAGACGCAATCGACAAGAAAATCAGAGAAGACAAGCAGCTCATTCGAAAGCTTGCTAAAAACCAAAAAGGCAGATGACACCTATCCAGCCAAAATGCATCAAAATCTACGCTGACGAAAGCGTCAACATCGCAATCGTCGAAGGACTGAAAAGACGAGGCGTAAACGCGTTTTCCGCCAGAGACTTAGGAAAACTAGGCATAACAGACGAAGAGCAATTAAAAACAGCAAACCAAAACCAAGCGGTAATCTTCACACATGACGTAGACTTCATAAAAATAGCCATCAACAAAAACCACTCAGGCATTATCTACGTCCACCAACAAAAACTAACAATCGTAGAATGTATCAAAAGACTCAAAACCATAACCGAAACAAAAACTCCACAAGAATTACAAAACCAAATAATTTTCCTATAAACCCACACAAATCAAGTTCAACTACAGTTTCATCCTTTATATAAGGGGGTATAGACAATTTTTCGCGCGTTAGAGAGCCGAAAACGCTCATGCCAAAAAACGTCAGCATTGCTTATTACTGACCTTGAAGATTACTATGATGGGAGAATTTTGTTATGACCAAAACTGACGAGAATTTGAAAGCTGCGTTCGCAGGTGAATCGCAGGCTAACAGGCGATACATGGCTTTCGCCAAAAAAGCTGAAGAAGAAGGCTTCACGCAAGTCGCCAAGCTCTTCAAAGCCGTGGCAGAAGCCGAAACCGTACACGCGCTAAACCATCTGAGAATAACTGGACAAATCAAATCAACTCTGGAGAACCTGGGCACCGCGGTTTCCGGGGAAACTTTCGAGTTCAAAGAGATGTACCCTGGATACATAGAAACCGCGAAACAGGAAGGCAACAAGCAGGCTGCATGGAGTTTCGATGTGGCAAACAAAGTCGAGCAGATACACGCAAAACTATACAGCAAAGCGATTGACGCGTTGAAGAACAAGAAGCCCATGGAGCAAGTTGACTACTACGTGTGCAGCGTATGCGGAAACACGGTTGAAGGTGCACCACCCGACAAGTGCCCCATATGCGGCGCTCCGAAAGAAAAATTCTTCAAGCCAACGTAAAAACGCCTAACCACCTGTTTTTCACTCTCTTCTTTTCCCTTCCAAAAAACATTATACCACACCAATCCCTAAACTTCAAAATGGTGAACCAGCGATAGACGTTTATAAGAATCAACACCGCTTCTATCTGACATAGAGAGGATTAAGAAATGGAAAAATGGGAATGCAGTATCTGCGGCTACGTATACAACCCAGAAATCGGAGATCCAGAGCGCAACATACCAGCACAGACGCCTTTTGAGCAGCTGCCCGAAGACTGGACTTGCCCCGTGTGCGGCGCATCAAAAAGCAAGTTTGTAAAACGGCAATAGGCAGCAAAACACGGCACCTGCACAGCCAAGTCTTGAAAACTTTATATCACTCTTAAAGGCAACAGTATTTTGGATTAGTCATGTTTTTAAGCAAAATCAAAAAAAGAGATGGAAGAATCGCTGATTTTGACCCAGACAGAATCAAAAACGCCGTCCACAAAGCCTTTCTCGCGGTTGAACTCGGAGACGGAGAAAAAGCCGAAACCGTAACAAACGAAGTCGTGAAACGCTTAGACGCGAAATTCAAGGAGAAAATGCCGTCAGTTGAAGACGTGCAGGACATAGTTGTCCAAGTTTTAGAGCAAAAAGGCTACGGAAAAGTCGCACAGGCATACCAGGACTTTAGAAACAAAAAGGAAGAACTCAGAAAGCTCAGAGAAATGCTGGGAATAGAACCTAAACTAACCGTCAACGCGCTGGAAGTTTTAAAGGCAAGATACCTGCTGCGCGACGAACAAGAAAACATCACAGAAACCCCAACACTCCTCTTCAAACGCGTTGCCACCGCCATAGCCAACATTGACAGAACCTTCGGAGAAAACCCAGAAAAAACCGAAAAAACCTTCTACGACACGATGGCAAAACTTGAATTCCTCCCCAACACCCCAACCCTCTTCAACGCAGGAACAGACATAGGCCAACTATCCGCATGCTTCGTCCTACCAGTCCACGACTCACTCGACGGCATATTCACCACCGTAAAAAACATGGCGCTCATCGAGCAGACTGGTGGTGGAGTCGGCTTCAACTTCTCCGAGCTGAGACCAAAAGGCGACATCGTCAGGTCAACAAAAGGCGTAGCATCTGGCCCAGTGAGTTTCATGCGCATCTTCGACACATCCACAGAGGTGATTAAGGCTGGCGGAAAACGCAGAGGTGCCATGATGGGCATTCTCCGCGTGGATCATCCAGACGTTTTGGAGTTCATAGTTGCCAAGCAGAACCCGACGATGCTGTCGAACTTTAACGTTTCAGTTGCGGTTACAGACGAATTCATGCAGGCTGTTGAAGCCAACCAAGAATATTGGCTGATTAACCCCCGAAACAAGGAGAAAGTGAAGCAACTCAAAGCCCGAGAAGTGTGGAATTTGATGGCGCGTTCTGCTTGGGCAAGCGGAGACCCAGGAGTTGTCTTCATAGACGAAATTAACAGGCACAATCCAACGCTGGAAGTTGGGCGCATAGAATCCACGAATCCCTGTGTGACTTCGGACACGTGGATTATGACGGAAGAAGGGGCAAGACAGGTTCGAGATTTAATTGACAAGCCATTTGTAGCGGTTGTTAATGGTAAGAAATGGAACGGTTCGAGAGAAGGATTTTTCTCAACAGGAGTGAAGCGCGTTTTCAGACTTATGACTAGGGAAGGGTTTGAAGTCAGGCTTACGAAGAATCATCTGGTGATGAAAGTCAAAGAATTGACTAGGTACAAAGTTAGGACGGAATGGGCTGAGGCAGGATGCCTGAAGCCGGAAGACAAGGTTGTTTTGAATATCCATCAGAATGTTGATGGTTGGAAGGGGAAGTACACAGAAGGTGAGGGTTATCTTGTAGGCTTGCTTTTGGGTGACGGGACAGTTAAAGATGACAAAGTTGTTCTTTCTTCTTGGGGAGAGGAAAGCGGGTCGAAAGCAGTGAGGAACTTGGCTTACTCTTACGCTAAGGGAATGCCGCATAAGTCTGATTTTCAGGGTTGGGTGAAAGTTAAAGGTAGAGAAGAATATCGCATGGCTACTGGACACTTGAAGGCGTTAGCATCTGACCTTGGCTTGGAGCCTGGAGCAAAAATGCTTACCGAAAACATGGAAAAGGCTTCTTCTGACTTCTGCAAAGGTTTGTTGAGGGGACTGTTTGACGCTGACGGCTCTGTTCAAGGAAGTCAGTTAAAAGGTGTCAGCATACGACTAGCCCAAAGTGATCTGTCAACTTTGCAGGCGGTTCAGCGTCTCCTATTGCGATTAGGTATATTCTCAAGAATTTACGCTAACCGCAGAGATGAAGGAACGGTTTGGATGCCGAATGGAAAGGGCGGAACCAAAGAGTATAAGCACAAACCGCAGCATGAACTGGTTGTCTCCAACGAGAACATTATGGCTTTTCGTGAAAAGATTGGGTTTGGTGATTCAGACAAGGAAGAGAAGCTTGAAAAAGCAATGAATTCGTACAAGCGAAAACTGAACAGGGAGCGTTTTGTGGCGATAGTAGACGCGATGAAGCCAGATGGAGAAGAAGAAGTCTATGACGCATCG
>Ga0172362_10005069_pt1 | contig 11430 bp, 9 predicted proteins | sample LakKivs1_kivu2a2_FD_114534 | JGI IMG/M metagenome (GOLD analysis project Ga0172362, IMG submission 114534) | Sediment microbial communities from Lake Kivu, Rwanda - Sediment s1_kivu2a2 | ecosystem: Environmental > Aquatic > Freshwater > Lake > Sediment | place: Rwanda: Western Province, Lake...
CATAGCATGAAGAAAAGCAAGGGCTCCGACATCATCGTAATCAGGGCCGAGATCAGTGTCGAAGATTATTTTAACCGGATCTGCATATTTGTCCTCCCGTGGATTTATGCAGCCGGTGAAAAACAACAGAATCAATAACAAGATGATCAGATTATACCTCATTCTTCTAACTTGAGCATTAAACGCAAGTAAGGATGTCTATTAAGTCTCTCCCCTCATATGCCCCTAAATCCCCTGAAGGGGACTTATTGATTATCTGATACTTATAAAACCCCCTTTAGGGGGCTGGGGGCAAGAATAAGCCATCTGGGACATCCTTGGTTATTTGACCTCTTTTCTATATGGAGCAGACGCCTGGGCTCCGAGTCTTGTAACACAAATAGCAGCCGCCTTGTTTGCGAACTCGACCGCTTTTTCAAGGTTTTTACCTTCAGCTACAGCTACAGCAAGAGCTCCGTTAAACACGTCACCAGCTGCAGTTGTATCGACAGCATTTACCTTTATTCCCGGAAACATTTCAGTTACTGTATCTGTTTTAAGAAAAGCACCTGCTGCTCCCATTGTTATGATGACATTCTTTACTCCTTTTTTCAGCAGCCAGGTTGCTGCAGTGTCAGCAGTCGCCAGGTCACGCACTTTTATTCCTGTAATAATCTCTGCTTCTGTTTCATCTGGTGTAATAAGCCAGATGTGCCTGAGAAGGTAATCGTGGAGTTTTGCTGCAGGAGCGGGATTGAGGATCACTTTTATTCCATGCTCGGCAGCAGTAAGTGCAGCATATTCAACTGTCATTAACGGCACCTCCAGCTGGAGAAGAAGAATGGCATATTTGCCTGAAGACAGGAGTTCCGCCGGAATATCTTCAGCCACCAGGCTTGAGTTTGAACCGGGTGCAACCACAATATTGTTTTCACCTTCTGAATCAACAGTTATAAGCGCTATACCTGACGGGAGATCGGGATCTTTTACTATATATTTAGTGTCTATCCCCTCTTTCTTCAGCAATCCGATCATCTGATTGCCGAAAAGATCATTTCCTCTTTTTGCTATGAAGGTGGTCTCTCCGCCAAGCCTTGCAGCTGCAACTGCCTGGTTGGCACCTTTGCCTCCGGGATTCATGAGAAATGTTCCCCCAAGGATTGTTTCACCAGGTGCAGGAAGCTTTTCAGTCTTAATTACCATATCGGTATTTGAACTTCCTATTACAAGAATTTTACTCATATTGTTATTATTATTTAGTCTCAGTAATTTATATTTAAAAAAGACAAAAGATAAAAGTTTAAAGATAAAAGCTTTAAATCATTATTAAAAGAAATGCGAAAAAACAATTGTTTTTCAATTGCGTTACTTTTATCTTTTTACTTTTGTCTTTTATCTTCCGTGTGAATAATGCAGGTTAAAAATGTAAACATAATTTTAATATCTGGTTATTGTGACAAGTAAATTATTCAGATACCTTTTGATCCTTGCAGCTTTACTGTTAATTGCTTCGGGAATATCTTATATAAGAGGAAATATATCATTGACAGGCATCTTTATGATAACTGGTCTCATATCCCTCGCAACCGGAGTCAGAGGATATCAAAGCCTGAAGGGATTTTCCTTTACTCTCTGGATATTTACTGCAGTTACAGCTTCTATGTTCTATCCGCAATATTTTATCTCAGCAGGTGATTTTCAGTTTAAGAAGCTTATAGTACCTCTTCTTCAGATCATCATGTTCGGAATGGGCTCCCAGATGAGCTTCGCGGACCTGGCGGGTGTTATTAAAATGCCGAAAGGCGTTTTAATTGGCATTTTCCTCCAGTTTACCATTATGCCGCTGGTGGGTTTTACTATCGCAAAAATATTCAATTTTCCTCCTGAAATTGCGGCCGGAATTATTCTGATCGGCTGTGTTCCAAGCGGTCTCGCTTCTAATGTAATGTCATTTCTTGCCAGGGCAAACCTCGCTCTGGCGGTTACTATTAGCGCAGTGACCACCCTGCTGTCTCCTTTTATAACTCCTTTTCTTATGAAATGGCTTGGCGGTCAGTTCATAGAAGTGAATTTCTGGAGTATGATGCTCGATATTCTCAATATGATCATTCTACCAATTGTCGCCGGTTTTATTTTCAATCTTTTTGCCAGAAGGATTGCCGGCAGGAAATCGACAATAATCCAGCTGACAAGTTACATGCTGATCATCATGCTGACAACACTTGTCTTTGTGAAAGCCGGAAACACAGGATTTAATGAATTTGTGATCCGGTTTATCAAATCCCTGGGATGGTTTTATTTCCTTCCCATGATCGGTGCAATAATCCTTTCAAGGTATCTCAAAGGCGATAACAGGATTATGGAAAGGATCCTTTCCCTCTTTTCAATGGTTGGTATTGCAGTGATAATAACCATTATAACTGCATCAGGAAGAGACAGCCTGGTTCAGGTGGGATTACTGCTCATCATAACCAGTCTGTTGCATAATCTCACAGGATATTCACTTGGATACTTGCTGGCATGGCTTACCGGGATGCCTGAAAGAGATCGTCGCACGGTCGCTTTTGAGGTCGGTATGCAGAACGGAGGGCTTGCCTCCGGGCTTGCCCTTCAGATGGGCAAGATAGCTACAGTTGGCCTCGCCCCGGCGATATTCGGCCCGCTGATGAATATCACAGGTTCGGTTCTTGCGAACTGGTGGAGGGGAAGACCTGCCAGGGAGGAAGATAAAAGATAAAAGATAAAAGTAAAAAGATAAAAGATGGAAATTATAACATTCGGAGAGATCATGCTCAGACTTGCAACACCTGAACATCAGCGGTTTACACAGGCAACATCCTTCGGTGCATCGTTCGGGGGAGGCGAAGCCAATGTCGCAGTATCCCTTGCAAATTTCGGTCTGAAGACTCAGTATGTGACACGCCTTCCCAAAAATGATATTGGTCAGTCCGTGATTATGGAACTGAGAAAACACAGCGTCGGAACCGATCATATAATATTCGGCGGAGACAGACTTGGAATATATTTCCTTGAAACCGGATCCGTGGCACGTCCAAGCAAGGTGGTCTACGACAGAGCTCACTCTGCTATCGCCGATACAGAACCCGGGATGTTAAACTGGGATGTAATTTTCAAAAATGCAACATGGTTTCATTGGACAGGAATAACCCCTGCGATATCATCCGGTGCAGCAACTGTCTGCCTTGAAGCTGTGAAAACTGCAAACAAGCTGGGAATTACGGTGTCATGCGACCTTAATTTCAGGAAAAATCTCTGGAAATGGGGCAAAACAGCATCAGAAGTTATGCCTGAACTGGTTTCGGGATGCGATATTATCCTCGGTAATGAAGAGGATGCTGAAAAAGTATTCGGTATAAAACCTGAATCTTCAGATGTGTCCCGCGGCGAAGTAAAGGCATCTCATTTTGAATTAGTATGCAGGAAGCTTAAAGAGAAATTTCCCCGGGCGAAAAAAGTCATCATCACCCTGAGAGGTTCCATAAGTGCTGACCATAACACATGGTCGGGTGTTCTGTACGACGGTAAAAAGCTTTATGAAGCTCCAGTCTACCAGATAACCCATATTGTTGACAGGGTAGGAGGAGGGGACTCATTCATGGCAGGACTTATCTATGGACTTATCACATATCCCGGAGATGATCAGAAAGCCTTGAATTTTGCAGTGGCTGCATCTTGCCTGAAACACACCATCCACGGCGACTTCAATCTTGTTTCCGTCGCCGAGGTTGAACAGCTGATGAAGGGAGACGCATCAGGAAGAGTCGTAAGATAAAAGACCAAAGACCAAAAATCAAAAGTAACGGGCCAAAGGTCATCGCCTTGTAACTAATTATATATAAGATATATATGTCTTTCTTTCTTTGGTCTTTGGTCTTTTATCCTTTATCTTTTATCCTTTATCTTTCATCCTCTAACTCCATAATCTGTCGTGGGAACGCTTCTGGTCCCATTCAGGTGTGGGTTCAAACCATCCGGAGTCTTTTGCCAGATGTTTTTTGCATTCCTCCTCGTTAAGTTCAACTCCAAGACCCGGTGCATCGAAAGGTACAATAGCAAAGCCGTTTTCGACCATTGGCCTTGAACCGGTCATCTTAACCAGGTTGGTATAATACTGCACATCAGGGCTGTGATGCTCCATGGCAAGAAAATTCTGAGTCGCAGCTGCACAATGAACATTGGCCATGAAGCATACAGGTGATCCGGCCATATGCATTGCCATTGCTATCCCGGCATCTTCTGCATAGTCTCCGATTCTTTTGGTTTCCAGAAGTCCTCCTGAAGTGCCGAGATCGGGATGAATAATATCCACAGCCCTGGCATCTATCAGCGGTTTGAATCCATCCCTGAGACAGTAAATATCCTCACCTGTAAGAACCGGCGTCTCAAGCGCATCCGAAAGTATCTTATTCCTTTCAACATCAAACCATGGAACCATATCCTCGAGCCATGCAAGCCTGTACTTTTCCATGGTCCTGCCGAACCGTATGGCATTATTTACATCAAAATGACCAAAATGGTCGGCGCATAAAGGTATCTCATACCCTACGGCATCTCTCACCTTTTCTACATATTCAGCAAGCCCGGCAAGCCCCTTGTCTGTTATCTGCACCTGGGTGAACGGGTGAAGGGTGTTCCCGTAACCCATGTAGGTTCTGAGATCATACTGTCCTGTTGCACCATCCCAGAATTTTGTATTGACCAGTGCATCAGGCATTTTGGCGACAACATGTATCCCGAGATCCATTTTCAGCCAGGTGAATCCCTGTACTTCCACTCTTCTTTTCATGGTTTCAGCAAATACAACAGGATCGTTTGCCCCCGGGGTATCGGCATAAAGCCTTATTTTATCGCGGTAACGGCCGCCGAGCAGCTGCCATGCCGGGACATTATACGCCTTGCCGGTAAGATCCCACAGAGCCATTTCAACGGCACATACACCTCCTCCCTGCCGGCCATGGTAGCCATATTGTCTTATTATTTTGAAGAGCATTTCAACATTGCATGGATTGAGTCCGAGTATCCTGCTCTTTAGGAACAGTGCATACCTGACATCAGCCCCGTCCCTTACTTCGCCCAAACCTGAAATTCCCTGGTTGGTATCAATCCTAATGATATGCTTGTTCATTATGGTGGCATAACGCATGTCGGTGATCTTAAGATCCGACGGGCTTGATGCCCTGCTGACTTTCGAAGTGGTCTGTGCAATAGTGTCCTCAATTGAGAGATGCATCAATCCTCCCAGGGCTATGCCTCCCAGCGCTGTTTTTTTCAGGAAATCACGACGGCTGGTTTCGGTTTGCGGATTGCCGGCTTCTACCCTTATAGAAGCAGTTTCCTGCTTTTCCATCAGCCTGTTCTCTGTTTTAATCTTTTCAATAATGTTCTTCATTGCATATATTCTTTTTATCTCATTGTTTACCTAAAGTTTTGAATCCTGCACCCTGCTTTGTCAGCCGAAGCTTTAGCGAAGGCTGACGCCCTGAGCCCTGAGCCCTCCGCTCTGAGCCTCTGTCACCAGTTCCTCTCCTTGAAATAGTTATCCAGCTCTGCTTTAGTCATCGGAAGCTTTCCCGGGTAATTGTTCAGCCAGTTCATGAAATCCTTTTTGATCTCTTCACTCCATGCGCTGTCTATCTGCCCCGGCTTATACTTGCCTTCACGCAGCCGCTGGTGGCCAAATTCGTCCCGGAGAGCTGTGACCTCTGACGTAATCACCAGTTCTTCAACAAGATATGCAGGGATAAAAATAACTCCGTATTTTTTGGCAAGTACAACATCTCCCGGAAGTACGGTTGCCCGTCCGATACGTATCGGGGCGTTTATTGAAACAAGGCTCATCTGCATGATGAATGACGGATCGCTCCCTCTTATCCATCCGTTAAATCCTTTAATTTCACTCAATCCCTCTTCATCCCTTACAGACCCATTAAAAATTACTCCTCTCTTTGATTTGGCGTAAATCGAATTGCCCAGGTTGTCTCCGATCAGGGTTCCGTCAACAATCTTCCCATAGCTGTCGGCAACATAGACATCTCCCTCGGTAAGGGCATCGATTGGCCAGGAGTTTGTTCCTCCCTGCTGAGCCCTTCCTTCTTCTTTGCCTTTGGCTTTGATATATTTCTCAAGATCAGCCCTGAGAGGCATGAATTGTGCAGTCACCACCCTCCCGGTCATAGGTTCATCAGGATTAATTATATGCCAGTCACTTTCGAACTGGTTCTGGTAACCCCTGTTCCTGAGCACCCCCCAGGCCTCCTCTATCGAAATATTCTTTAGCCGCTCGAGCAGGGCATCAGAGACCTTCGGCCTCCCGTCAGGAAATCTTTCTCCTTTCCAGTCCGCTGTAAGCGCCATGATATATTCAGGCGATGATCCTACATTCTGGGCATAAGCAAGTACCGAACCCAATAAAATAAGCGAAAATAAAATTGCTGTCTTTTTCATATTCATAATTTTTAATTTTCAAATTTTCAAATTTTCAAATTTTCAAATTTTCAAATTTTCAAATTGTTTATTATCAAATTATTGTGCAATTTCCAAGAAATGCGATGCAAGCTCATAATCCCCTTTCAGCATTCTGATGCAATTCATGAGTGTGCGTCCGTTATGATAATTTCCTTTCCAAATAGAAGCTTTTAAAGCATTCTTTGCTTCCGGATTGTAGTATAATCCCCTGGGATACCATTCACCATGCTCCTTATCAATAACGTAGGTCTCAACATAATTCCATAATTTCAGGAATGCGGGAAAATATTTTTCTTCATCGGGGAATATTATTGTCATAAGAAGAAGTGCGTTCAAACCTTCTGACTGGACCCACCATTCAGCGCTTTTATTCAGGATTGTAATCGTATCCCTGCCGGGGAAATAGTAACCAGCATCGAACAATGCCCCTGTTTTCCTGTCAAATCCGTTCTTCAGTGTATGATCGACCAGCTTTCTCGCGATTCTCAGAGATGTTGTATCGTCTAGAATACCAAGTGAATGTGATGCCTCAAGCAAAAGGAATCCGGTTTCAATATCATGACCGAACGAAACATGATCAATACCGCTTCTGCGGCGGATCACTGATTCACTTGAATCTTTATTGGTAACCGGTTTCCAGTCTTCAGTGAAATTCAGTGTAAGATATCCTTTTGGATTCGTAAAAGTGTCCCTTACGAGAATCAGCATCTCAGTCAGGCGTTCTTTCACCAACGGATCCGGCCATACCTTATATAATTCGGAAAAAGCTTCGAGGAGATGGATCGAAGAATTAAAGTCCTTCCATGAACCGCCCTGAGCACCCTGCTGCACGGTTCCCTGTTTTACTCTCGAAAGCCACATGCCTGTCCTGTCCATTGCATCAATGTATCCTCCGTATTTCCTGTCGCGGCTGTGCTCATCCAGCCAAAGGAATGCCTTTTTTGCATAGTCCAGAGCGGAAGTATCTCCCGTGAGCTTATAATACGCTGATAATCCGTAAATGGCAAATGCATTTCCATATGCCCTTTTTTCATCTCCTGTTGCTCCGCCAGGTGAGTCGCCTGTCCTGGTACGGAGGTTGAAAAATCCGCCTGATTCCTTATCCCACATCCGGCTCATCAGGAACCTGACTCCGTGCCTTGCATATTTTATATATGATGTGTCATCGTAAAATATGGCTGCCTGTGTGCTCGTCCATATCTGCCTGCTTTGTGTGACAAGCATTTTAGGTTGATTATCAGTCAGTCTAAGGTCGGAGGTAAGATTGCTGAAATAGCCTCCGTATACGGTATCTATTATCAGGGGATACCATACCTCCAGAATACCTTTCTTTAAATATTCATCAAGAACAGAAACAAGCGAATCCCTGTTGTAGTCCTCAAGGCTGACGGCAGATTCGTGCCTGCATGAAGTGGTAGTCCCTGTAAATGAGATTAAAATGATTACTACTGATAAGATTTTTGTTTTCATTTTTTCAGTTCTCAGAACATAAAGTTATCATTTTTCATATTTTAAAATAATTTTATTTTGATGAGAAAGGATATCTTTGAATGTGAAGAGCATCATTCATATTATCACATAGACATTTATTAACTATAAACAGCTATATGAAAAAAAATATGATAATGATAATGACATTGCTGATTGCACTGTCATCATGTACAAAGGAAAAACCTATGAATAAGATTATTGACCACAGTCTGTCAGTAGCTTTAAAACAATACACTCTGATGGCAGACGTCATGAAGGGGAAACCTGATCTTCTGCCACGAACAATCGATACTGCAGGGGCTCTGGTTACGGCCAGATCGAACTGGTGGACCAGCGGATTCTTCCCGGGAAGCCTGTGGTATCTTTATGATTACTCTAAAGATGAAGCAATTAAGAACGCAGCAGCTGAAATGACTTCAAGGATAGAAAAGGAAAAAAACAATACAGGCACCCACGACCTCGGATTCATGCTCTACTGCAGCTTCGGCAACGGATTAAGAGTGACAGGAAATGAAAGTTACAAAGAAGTAATGCTTACCGGAGCCAGATCCCTGTCGACAAGATTCAGACCTAAGATCGGCTGCATCCAGTCATGGAACAGCAGGAGAGGGTGGCAATGTCCCGTCATCATTGATAACATGATGAACCTTGAATTCCTTATGTGGGCATTTAAGGAATCGGGCGATTCATCCTTTTATAAGATATGCGTGTCTCATTCAGATACAACGATAAAGAATCATTTCCGTCCTGATTACAGTTCTTATCATGTTGTGTCATATGATACCATAACCGGGAAGGTAGAGGTTAAGCAGACGCACCAGGGATATTCAGATGAATCAGCCTGGGCGAGAGGTCAGGTGTGGGGTTTATACGGATATACCGTTATGTACAGGGAGACGAAACTTGAAAGATATCTCAGCCAGGCAGAAAATATTGCCGGATTCCTGATCAGTCATCCGAATTTGCCGGAGGATAAGATACCTTACTGGGATTTTAATGCCCCTGATATACCACATGCATTGCGTGACGCTTCGGCTGGTTCAATAATGGCATCGGCGCTTATCGAACTGAGCGGGTATGTTGATCCGGTCACAGCTGAAAAATACCTGGATGTGGCAGAAACTCAGCTGCGGTCCCTTTCATCTCCCGGGTACCTCGCCGGTCCAGGGGAAAACGGCAATTTCATCCTGAAACATGGTGTAGGGCATCTTCCGGGCAAAAGCGAAGTGGATGTGCCTCTTACCTATGGAGATTATTATTTCATCGAAGCCCTGTTGAGATACAGTGATATACTTAATAAAAAAGCTGAATGACCGGTTAACTGAAATCAATCATCGCCTTCATGACACCGTCTCCGTAGGCAGCTACAAGGTCAAACGCTTCTTTTGCACGGCTGAACGGGAAACGGTGTGTGATCATATTTCCGGTATTTATTATTCCGGAGGACATCATTTCAAGGGCAGGTTCAACGCAATCCACTTCCCTTCTGACGAAAAATATTGATATTTCCTTTCTCCGGGTATCATCAACACTCATCGACCATCTGTCTGTTTCAGGTATACCTGCCACTATAAGTCTTCCACCCGGCTTCAGCAATTCTACAGCCTGGTCTAGCGCCTCCTGCTGGCCGCAGCACTCGAATACAACATCAAGCCCCAGCGGCTCTTTCTGTTTCAAAATACTGGTAATGTTTTCCTTAAGAGGATTGCCGGTAAAGAGTGCGCCCTCTTTCCGGGCGATACCGAGACGGGCATCTATCTTGTCTGTAATATATATTTTTTCAGCGCCCTTAGCTCTTGCAGCCAGGAAAACGCTCATACCTATGGGGCCAAATCCCAGGATTGCCATTCTTGAATTCCTTAATTCACCTGCATTTTTCAGGGAGTAGATCCCGATGGAAAGGGGTTCCGACAAAGAACCGTGATCAGCAGTAAGGCCTTGTTTCAGGGGAAAACAGCTCTCTTCAGGCATAACAATATATTCCGACAGGCATCCTTCCGCCTGCCCGGGACAACCCAGGAACTTTATCTTCCGGCAGGTATGAGGTCTGCCTGACAAACACTGATCACATTCATGGCACGACATTGCGGGCTCTATGGCTATTATATCACCCGGTTTAACCCTCCTGACAGCCGACCCTGTTTCCAAAACGACACCTGCACCTTCATGTCCGACAATAAATGGATACGTTATGACCTGCGAACCTATTTTACCCCAGGTATAATAATGGATGTCCGATCCGCAGATGCCGACAACCGACATCCTTATTTTCACATCCATAGGATTTGATATTACCGGATCAGGAATCTCCTTCATCTCCATCTGCCTGATCCCGGTCAGCATCATTACCTTCATTGTAATTAGTTTTTAACTCTGCAAATATATCAATCCTTCGTGTCCTTTGTGCGGGTAAATCATAAAGAGCACTAAATCATGTTAATATTTTTTATATTCACGCTTGGTTAATAAAGTATTTTGGCAATGAGAAATATCTATGGTATTGGCGAAACCCTTCTTGACATAATATTCAAGAACGGACAGCCGCAGGCAGCCAAACCAGGTGGTGCAATGCTCAACAGTATGGTATCACTCGGACGTATCGGATTACCTGTAAGTCTGATCAGTGAATATGCCGATGATGATGTCGGAAGAATAATTGACAGGTTTCTCATTGAAAACGGGGTAGGAACATCATATGTTGACCATTACAAGGATGGGAAGACTGCACTCGCCATTGCTGTCCTGAATGAAAAAAATGATGCTAGTTATACATTTTATAAAGATTATCCGGACAGGAGACTTGAGATGGATTTCCCTGGTATCCGTAAAGATGATATTATCCTTTACGGCTCAATATATGCCATAACTCCCGAAATAAGAAAAAAATTCAGGGAATTTATAAGAGTATCTAATGAAGAAGGAGCAATAGTGATCTACGATCCTAATTTCAGGGCAGCTCATGCTTCTGAACTCGACAAGCTGAGACCTCTGATAATTCAGAATATGCAGATGGCAAGGATTATAAGAGGATCCAATGAAGATTTCAGCACCATTTTTGGAGCACGTAATCCAAACGAAGCATGGGAAACAATAAGTGATTACTGCGACTGCCTGGTCTATACAGCCAGCGCTGAGGCCGTTTTTGTGAGAACGACAGGATACTCGGGTGAATTTCCGGTCAGGAAAATAAAACCCGTAAGTACAATCGGCGCAGGTGACAATTTCAATGCGGGAATGATCGCAGCTATATACAAAAACAATATCAAAGTTGAAGAACTTGCTGTTATGGGAGAGGATAAATGGTCAAAGATCGTTTCCACCGGCGTTGATTTTGCTACCGATGTCTGTATGAGCTATGAGAATTATATCTCTTATGAATTTGCGAAGAAAGTTAAGTAGTTATTTTCTTTCTAAATACCCCCCCCATCCCCCGCTTCGCTCCGCTCAGTGCAAGCTCTGAAGGGGGGCTATAAA
>Ga0172362_10005071_pt1 | contig 11427 bp, 11 predicted proteins | sample LakKivs1_kivu2a2_FD_114534 | JGI IMG/M metagenome (GOLD analysis project Ga0172362, IMG submission 114534) | Sediment microbial communities from Lake Kivu, Rwanda - Sediment s1_kivu2a2 | ecosystem: Environmental > Aquatic > Freshwater > Lake > Sediment | place: Rwanda: Western Province, Lake...
CTGGTTCGCTTCTTGGGACGCCAAGGCTCCATAGAGAACGACTTCCTCCTTCGTGTGCTGCCCCACTGGAAGGGCATCGGCTAGGCTGAGACGGTTCATTGTGATTGTTCCAGTCTTGTCGGCGCAGAGAACATCCATAGATGCCGCATCCTCTACAGCGTCGAGCCGCGTTACTATCGCCCCTTTCCTCGACAGCTCCAATGAGCCAAGAGCCATGCTGATGGTGAACATCGTGGGCAGCGCAACAGGAATAGCGGACACGAGCAAAACTACAGTCAAGGATGCTATCTCAGCGGGGTCAATTCCTCTGAGTGAAGCAAGACCCATGCCAGCCGCGATTGAGGCGACGACCATGATTAGAAGCCATCTTACGACCTTCGATATGGTTTCCTCGATATGCGTCTTCGGTCTCGCGATCTGTACAAGCTCAGCCGTCCTGCCAAAATATGTCTTCAGTCCCGTAGCTTTCACGTCCCCAGTGACCTCGCCCCTGCTTATCGTAGAACCTGAGTAGATGGACTCGCCAATCTTCTTCTCAATGGTCAGTGACTCTCCAGTGAGAGCGGACTGATCTACATCCACGTGGCCTTCGACAACCTGAACATCGGCGGGGGCTAGATCACCAGCTCTGAGACGTATGATGTCGCCGGGGACCAATTCTCTGGCAGGCAGAAGGGCCCATGCTCCGTCTCTCTTGACCCGTGTCTTCACCGCAAGCTTCTGCCTGATAAGTTCGATCGCGATGCTCGCCTTCTTTTCCTGCATGAAGCTCACCACGGCGTTGAATATGAGGAGGACCACTATAACGTAGGCTTCAAGATATTTCCCGAGAAACCACTCCATGACGACCGTGAACTCAAGCATCCAAGAGGTCAATCCCCAGAACTTGGCAGCGAATCTTAGGATCGGGTTAGGCTTCTTCTCGGGCACCTCATTGAATCCATACCGGGCTAGTCTCTCCTCAGCCTGCTCTGTGCTGAGGCCATTTGAATCGTCAGTACACTTGTCCATAGCACGGTTCTGGTCGTTCATTCAACTGGTCGCTTCCCGCCTTCTCCATGAATGGGTGTCAATGCGGCTAGTTCAACTTTCCGCAGAGGAACTCGAATTCAAAGGAGGCAACGGATTTCAGTTGAATTTGTAAGAAGATCCGCCCAATCGCTAGAGATGATATCTCGTGAGTCTCTGATCATATGGCTTTCGAGAAAGAGATCGAGATATTTAGTGATCCTTGAAAAGTCTGATGAACTGTTCTTCGTCACTAGTGTGTGAGAATTAGCCATTTCATGATTGATACGTCACCGTATTGTGTGAGAAAAGAGATAGAAAGAAGTAGAAAGAGAGTAGTAGAGGCAAAAAGAAGAAGAGAGAAAGGGAAAACTTTAGGAGCCATTTAAGCCTAGTCCAAGACCCGTAGTCAGTCTTAAGTATTCCATGGACAACATGAGGGGCTCGGTGTCCAACCAATGATTCAACTCATCGACCACATCGCCATAACGGTAAGAGACCTCCAAGAAACCATCGACTTCTACTCCAAACTCGGCTTCAAGCCGACCCAGAGAAACGAGACCCCCGCCCAGATCATCCAATTCCTAGAATCGGGACAGGCGAGGCTCGAGGTCTTCGCACCAAAGGAGACCACCACCCCACCAGAGTTGGGCCAGAGCGATATCGGGATGAAGCACATCGCGTTGATGGTGGAGGACGTCTCGAAGACCTATAAGGAGGCGAAGGCGAAAGGCGTAGTCTTCAACGGCGAACCCCGACGTACCCCCATGGGGAACCTAGTCGTCTTCTTCAATGACCCCAACGGAATACTCCTACAGCTCTTGCAGAAGTGAGTGGGAAGCTAGAAGTACTTCTTGGCATGTGAATCCGGGTCCAGCTGCCTCTCCACCACATCCCTCCCAAAATCGGTCAGGACGACGAAGTCGCCGGTGGGCTGAGCTTCATCACGCTGGACAAGGCCGTCACTCATCATCTCCTTGACCCCCTCCCTCAGGAGTTTCCGCTCCGCCTCTGAAAGACCCACATCCCAGTAGCGCTTGAACCAAGACGAGATGATACCGTTCACGCTATTAGAGCAACCTGTCAAGCCGCCATACTGGATCTCGTAGAGGACCCGCAGGAACATCCGCTTCAACTCGTTCTTAGAATACAACCGAGACCAGCACGCTTATCAGAGTCCCAACCACCTAAAAACCTAAGCTCTCCTCAAATCCAGCTATACATAGACCTTCAGACATGTGATCCGACAACAGAGAGAAAAAGGCGATACGAAAAAAGCCGAGCCATGCTCCGATTCTAACGCGTAGTTAGGAAACAGGTCCTAGCTACAGAGGCTCCTTGACCAAGGCAGGCGTCCAGACACACTCCCTAACTACACGATCGCCGACGAAGACGACGCCTTCCCTCACGAGGAACGCCTTCTTCACATCAGGCCTTCCACCATACCCGCCCAACCCGAGAGATGAGCTGATGACCCTGTGGCAAGGCATGAACGGCGCGAAGGGATTAGAGGCTTCAGCGTTCCCCACAGCCCTCGCGCCTCTGGGCGCACCCACCCCCGCCGCAATGCCCCCATAGGTTGCGACCTTCCCCCTCGGAATCAAGGCCGTAAGCTTCAACACCCTCCTGTTGAATGGCGGCAGACGGTCCCAGGCGATCTCCGGCCTCACCTTTGGGTCCTTCCCCTCGTAGATCAGACCCAAGCTATCTAGGATAGACAAAGCATACTCGTCCGTGGACGCTTCCCGTATGGACATCTCAGCTGGTAGATTACTGAGAACGCTACTTTCGATTTCTTTTCTGTCTCTCATCGAGAAGCCGCATGATAGAACTCGCTTCGAGTCGTCCAGAACAACCCCGAACCAAGCATCCCTGATCTTCCTGAAACACTTAGTGGCCAAAACCTTCAACCCGCATAAAAAATAGTGAGGGAGGATATATTACTTGGCGTAGGCCTCGACTAGGTCCCGTGCAGTGACTATCCCCACCATCTTACCCTGCTCGTCGACCACCGGAAGCCGCCGAATGTGATTCCTGACCATTGTCCTAGCGGTCTCGTGGATAGTCGTGCCCAATGGAATTGTGACTAGAGGTTGCGATGCCGCTTCACCCACCGTCGTCTCAAGAGACTTGCCCTTAGCGAGGAATGTTGTCAAGAGATCCCTCTCAGTGAAGATCCCAAAGTGTTCACCCTTCTTGTCAACTACGACGCTCCCGATCCTCTGCTCACCCATCATCTTGGCAACCTCAGCTATCGTCGTCGACTCGTCTACACTGGTTACTCTGCCGGTCATGACCTTGTCCACCCTCAACTCCGTCCCTGGAACATCTGGAAGACTCTTTATCAAATCCGCAGCCGTGATTATCCCTACCAACTTCCCGTTTCTGAGAACCACAAGCCGCCCCTTACGTTCAATCATGGTCCGCGCCGCTTCCTTGATCGTGGCGGTAGGCCTTATCGTAACCAGTGGAGAGGACATGACCTCCTTGACCTTCACCTTCTCCGGGTCCAAGCCCTTAGCCAAGACTTTGCTGAGGAGATCCCGTTCTGTGACTATCCCCTTCGGCTCATCCCTCTCCAGAATCACTAAGCTTCCAATGTGCTTCTCGCCCATGACCTTCGCTGCCTCGGCCATCGTGGCACCGGCACTTATTGTGACGACATCTTTACTCATTATCTCGGAGACGAAGCTGAGCTTCTTCAACTCCGCATATGCTCTGTCAAGAAACGTGGGAAAATCTCTTCTCAGATCCCTTTTCTCGGTCATCCGAGAACCCCAATATAAGTTATGGTGAGTCTTGATTTAAGTGTTGACGCATAATTTGGTAATCAGTAGAGGCCGCGAGGTTGGAGAAGACGAGATTACTCTTGGTCCACGGAGGAACAAAGCGACTAAGCCAACTGACTCAACTGGTTCAAGACCAGGGGTTCGAGGTAATAGTCTCCAAGATTCCCAGCACGACAGATACTGGATACAGGGCTGTAATATTCGCTGGCGGAACCATTCCAGCAAGGAGTTATCGGGAGGTCAAGACATGGTCGAGGGAATTCATCCGCGGCCTCAGAGTACCCTTCCTCGGAATATGCCTCGGGCACCTGATGCTCGGCCTCGCCTACGGCGCAACCTATAGAACTCTTCCCGAAGGAGAGTATGGGCCCACACCGATTAACTTTGAAGAAGAATTCCCCCTCGCGCCTAGAATAAAGGGTCTCACGGTCTGGGAGGACCACCGCCACGAACTCGTTCACCTCCCATCTGAACTCAGGAACTATGCGTCCTCTCAAACCAGCAGAGTCCAAGCAATCAAGCATATTGAGAAGGATCAGTTTGGGATACAGTTTCATCCAGAGGCCGAGGAAGAGACCGGGGGCCTAATAGTCTTGGAGACTTTCCTGAGAATGGTTCGACAAAGCTGAGGCCCCTCGGTCATCAGGCTCTGAACCAGTCGAACATGAGATACCGAACCTGACCCACCTTCCTATTCGGGACAGCTATTATGAAACGCTTCCTGACAGTCGTCGCTAGGCGACCCGCCCGGACGATGTCCGTTGAGGTAATGTTCTCCCCAGGCTCCTTGACAGAGACAAGATAAGGGGCGTGATCAATCCCGGGGCCGTGCTCGTAGACCGCGAATTCGCAGCCGAACTTTATCCCGGATAGGACGGTCTTCCCGTGGAGCCTCAGGTCTCGATAGACCATGTAATCCCTCTCAAACCCCTCGTAGACTTTTCTGGCGCGTCGGCGAAGCGTACTCTCGGTCAGGTTGCGTCCCCTAGAATCCTTGACGCGGATCATCCCTTTCTCGAGGAGGAAGACGCCCTCTATGAGGTCGAGTACGAGGGGTACATCGAACTCGCCAAGCTTCGGCTTCGAGACCCCCACCGGCTTGCCATAGAACCCTTGCGCGTAGAGTCCTCTACCCTCTTCGACATTCCAGACGATGAGATGGTCCTCGACGAACTCGGCTGTTGGCAGCTTCATTTCTACCCGCCTAAGGCGAGAATCCTGATGGAGTCAATGGCGTCCTCAGCCTTGTCCGACATATCCTCTAGAAGGCCGGCCAGAGACCATAGGAGAAGAATAGTTCGGGTCTCCAGCTTGGACTCGAAGATCTTGAACTCCAACTCCCGGTAAAGCTCGTCTACGGCGTACTCAGCCACCTCAACGTTCTGAGCCATATCAAGTGCCCTCTGCCTGTTGTAGCTGAGGCTGAGAACCGTCTCCCTAAGGTTAGTGACAGTCCTCAGGACATTCTTGCTCAGACTGAGGATGCCTTGCCGCACGTCCTCGCTGACATCGACTTTATGTTTGGTCATGTAGTTAACTCGGTATGCAGCGCCCTCGCAGTAGTCCACGATTTCCCCCATCTGCATAGCTAAGTGCAGGAAGTCTTCCCGGTTCAGAAGGAGCATCCCCGACTCCGCCAATTGAATTATCAGGACGCGTTTCTGTTCCGCTGCCTCGTCCTTCAGGGTCTTAATGCGAGCTATTCTAGAGTCCATCTCCTTGGGGTTCTGGTCTGCAAATTCAGAGACCATGTTAGTCAGCTCCCGGACAGCTTCCAGGATTCGCCTAATGTGCTCTTGCCCTATGTCAAGTACTAAGCGTCGAATCTGCTCCTCAGTCTCCCTCGGGAAAGCCATGGCGCTGCGCCTCAGAGTATGTATAAGAAAAGGTTCCCGCCTAGTCTAAAAAGGATATGTATCAGACTAGAATACGCGGGTCCTCCTTAACTACGTTGAGGACGACATTTGTCACGGTGCGGCGAATTGCCGGTATCTTCAGCGTATCCTTTATGAATACGTTCATCGAGGTTTGGCTCTTGAACCTAGCTAGGACAGCGACATCGAACTCCCCTGTTATGTCGTAGACAGCCATTACTTCAGGGGATTTCGCTATCTGTTCTTCGACGTCTGTTAGATGCTGCCCTTCTACCTGAACCAGAATGAGGGCCATTAGGCCGTACCCAAGCTTTGTGTGGTTCAATAGGGGGATGTAGCCCATGATGACGCCGGCCTCAGTCATCTTGCGGACTCGGTTGTAGACAGTCCCTGAGGCAACGCCTAGCTTCTCCGCCAACTCCCGGCAGCTCCTTCGGGCGTCTTCGCTTAGGAGTGATAGTATCTTTATGTCCAGTTCGTCGAGTGTATTGCTACGCTGTCTGTACATTGGACACGCCTTCCAGCTAGAAAGAAGGCTAAGAGTCTAAAAACCTTATGATTGTCCTCCCCAAAGGAAGGCCTCCAGTTTCAAAATACCTACAACATCGTCAAACCTTATTCCCAAGGCATCCAAGACCTGCTCAAAGGTCGACTCAAGATATTCAATGTACTTGGCCGCATCCACCATCTTCGACTCCGCCAGCTGTAATGGACTCACTCCGAGGTCGTCGGTAGTCTTCACGAAGGAGATGATGTCCCCTGGCTTTATCTCGTATCCCATCTTGGCTAGGAGGAGGGCCGCCTTAACGTGTTGGGGGGTCGTTTTCTTGTATTGACTAGGCGGCTTGCTTATCATGACGTTGAAGGCTAAAGCCTCCAAGGGGTATTCCTTGTTCTTCACCTTCGTGTAGCAGTTTCGCACGATGCCCTTGATGGTGTTCTTGGCTTTCTCGAAGTCCTTCTCCGACTTCACCTCGCCCAAGGTGCGCGTCATCTCCATGAAGGCCTGTTTCAGGAAAGGAGGCATGTGACGCTTCTTCCCCGTCATCCCCTTTATGTCGACGTTCCCATCAGGGTAGACGCCCAGATAATTCTTCTTCAGGGTGGAAAAGACCGCGTAGCGGTACGTCTTGTCCACCTCCAACTCCAAGGAGAGCTCCTCATCCGACCACTTCACCAGCTCATCGATCTGGGCCTCAGTTGGGGCCTCCAAGAAGATGCTGTCCGTGTCCCCGTAGACGACCTCTATGTCGAGGGACTTCGCCTTATCCACGGTCTTCTCGATAGCGTCCCTACCGATGGCTGTCACTGCCTCGGCCAGCGGTGGGCAGTAGAGACTGTAGGCCTCAGCCCCCATAACACCATAGGAGGCGTTCAAGAGGACCTTGAGGGTGAGCTGTACGACTCCGTAGAGGGTCCTCAGGACAGGATCGATGGTCTTGTCCTTTGCCTTCCTCTTGTACCAGTGGACCCTCACATCGCGGAGGCTACCTATGACCAAGCTGGATAGACCATGGTTTATGGTACAGACCCAGTGAGGTAGGCCGGGTATCGTCCTCTTCCTGCACTGGGGGTGGGGGCATAGGATCGTCTCGTAGCTCAGGTTGGAGACTTTAATGATGCTTGGATATAGGGACGCGAAGTCTAGAACCGCGACGTTGAAGTGAACCCCCGGAACCGGGTCAACGACGATGGCTCCCTTGTACTTCTTCCCCTTGATCACCGCCGTGGAGGCTACCTCCCCCTTCATTGCCAGAATATCTTGGGACCTTGGGATGAGGTAGTTCAGGCGTCGGTGTTCGAAGTACATCATATTCTTTATCCAGCTTGAGACGCCTTGGCGGGTTAGGTCTTCCATGGGGAGCTTTGTGATCCTGACTAGGACTAGGATCAGCTTCATGACCAAGTCCTCGTCGAAGGTCGTCAGGCGGAGGGTCAGCTGAGAGTCCTTGAGGCAGTAGGCTGCAAGAGCGTCATAGGGCATGTCGGCGACTATGGCGCCCAACTCCTCTTTGCCCTCGCCCAAGACGGCCTCAGATACTCCATTCAGGCTTAGTTCCGTGTATTTGGCGCTGAAGGCGTAGATCTGGATGGAGCGGTTGAAGAAGAACCTGTAGAGGTCCACGTGGACCCCATATTTCAAGAGGCATTCACGAGAACCCACCGTGATAGGTATAGAGTCTTTTGAGAATCCTAGGTTGAGGCCTCGATGATAGAGGTAGTTGATGTCGAAGTCGTCCCCGTTGAAGGTCAGCACAACCGGATAATCGAGGAGAACCCTGTAGATCTCCGCGATCAGCTCTGCCTCATCGTCGAAGTACTCAACCTTGGCACCATTGACGGATTTGGAGCCTTCACTCATCCCCTTCCTTCGAAGGAGGAGAACCCGTTCGACGCCATCAGAATCCACAAGTGACGCGGCGACGACCGGCTCTGAAGCCTCCCTTGGGTCGGGGACACGGTTTTGTACTGAGGCAGCCACCTCTATGTCCAAGGCCACTCTACGGATACTCGGTATCGGAGTCTGAAGGAGGTTGATCCAGTGGTCAACAGATTCCCTAAATTCCTGTGCCTCGCCTGCGAATACCTGCCTTACCTCTGCAAGCACGTCTTTTGGTATGTCTGGATGAATGGGGAGTAGGTTTCCCTTCTGAACTGAGTAGGGCATCCCAAGCAGTATCTGGCGGTCGTAGATGTAGCAGTCATAGTAACGGATGTCCGCCTCCCAAGCCTTGGGTATGATATCCCTAATCGTCCCCGAAGACCTCCCCCCAATCGAGAGGGGGTCCGTAGCCACGATCTTGGACATGGTCGCCTTCTTGGCCTGTAGGGGATCGTACTTCTCAATCGTCTCTACATGGACTAGGCCGGGGTGGTTGGCGAGGTTAGTTTTCTTCTTCAGCTCCTCTGGTGGGAGGTCTGAGAGGCAGTAGGGGAGATGACCCGTATTATCATACCAGAAGTGTATTCGACGGGTCTCGGGCTCGTAAAGGCGGAGATAGGCGGCTCTACGGTCGCCGTCGTATCCCGCGGATAAGATGTAGCCCTTCGCAAGGTCTTGAGTCGGCTGTGGTATGAAGGCTGGGAACTTCGTAGCCTTCATCTTGTCTTGTTCTTGGCTCTGTATCTGTTGGGAAGGCTTTAGATCAAAGTTATCTGAGGATTCTAGGCCTACTTTCAAATATTGCCCCTCGCGAGGATAGAGAAGATACTCACACTTAGAGGGGTACCGACCATATAAATCGTTGCAGGTTCGAAGCGACGAAGGAACGATGAGGTGGGAACGAACTCGAATCAGCTGAAACCTTCCAGGGACACTGTTGCGATAGGCATTGAGGCCCTCAGCTTGGTCGAACTGGAGGGAATGACCCTCAGGGCCGCCGTGGACAGAGCCGCCCTCCAACTCCAAGTCAAGGAAGCCCCCCTGATAAGGGAGGCTAGGCGGCTAGCCTTTGAAACCCTCAACAGAAAGAACATCCTCGACATGGTCCTTAAGAAGGCCCTCGCGCCAGCGGAGTTGGATAGCTTCAGGCTGGGGGTTCAGGCCTTTCTGAGAATCTTCACCTACGAAACGAAGGTCTCCCCACAACCAGTGGAGTCTGCCCCTTTCGTCGAACTTGGTAGACGCATCCTAGGCTGGAAGGAGTTGATACCTGTGGAGCAGGCCCTCGGAAGGATAGCCTCCATTAACATGGAGGAACTTCGAAGCCGCGCCTACGACGACGAGGGTGTGACGTTGAGGACGCTCAATCCCCTATGGTTCGTCAAGTATACCATCCGAACCTTTGGGCGATCTGAAGCACTGCGGCTACTGTCAACCTCTCGTCGAAGGGGCCGTGTCTTCGTGCGTCTGAATGTAGTTCGAATCGAGGAATCGGCGATTCTCAGGGAATTGATGTCAAGAGGCATTGTACTCAAGCCCCTTCAAGGGCTTCCCAGCTTCTATGAGGTTATCAAGGCAAGGGAAGGCCTACGGAAATGGATTCTCGCCGGACTGGTGCGGCTACAGGATCTTCCTTCAACCCTAGCCGTAGTGGCCTCCAACCCGAAGCCCGGGAGGAGGGTCCTGTTTGCCAGCGCGTCACCTTCGACAGCAGGAACCTACATGGCGCAACTCATGATGAACCAAGGGGACGTACTAGTTCTTGACGGCTCGGAAGAACGTCTCTCCAGAGCCCTAGGAGATGCTTCAAACGCCCACCTTTCCATTGTGAGGACGGAACTCGCCAAGGATTCTGCCATCCCTAGCCTTCAGGCGGATACGGTTATGCTCCCGGCGCCGAATAGTAGAACTGGAGTCTTCTGGAGGGAACCCTCCCTCAAATGGCGCGCTCAGCCTACCACAATAGAGCATTTCGTCGAGGCTCAGGACAGACTATTAGACATATTCTCCGAGCATGTATGTGAGGGGGGAGACTTGGTTTATTGGACGAGGAGCGTCGCTGTCGAGGAGGACGAACTGGCTGTGGAACGGTTCCTCCGGAGACATCCGGAGTTTATCCTCTCTGAGACCTCGTCGAAGATTGGGGTTCCGGGTCTGAGGGGGCAGCGTCAGAGTCAGCGCCTCTTCCCTCATCTCCATCTATGTGATGGAGCCTTTGTAGCGCGCATGACGAGGCAGAAGCTTAAGCTGGTTTAAATGGGATGTTTCAAATCCATTTTTACTCTTAGAATGAGGAATAGTTTTTATCTAGACTCGTAAATAAGCAGTCTAGGGGAAATAAGATGCCTTTCTGTCCTAAATGTGGAGCCGACGTCTCTGAAGATGCTCGATTCTGCCACGATTGTGGCGCAGCCCTAGGAGAAGTCAGAGTAACACGCCCCTCTGAGGAGAAATATGAAAAACGTGAGAAGGATGAGAAAGGGGAGAAGCGCGAGAAAGGAGAGAAGCATGAGAAAAGGGGCGACAGAGGCAGCCCCCTAATGGGGGGTCTCGTCCTGATATGGTTGGGAATAACCTTCTACCTAGCGACTCTGCGCGTTATTAGTTGGATGGACTGGTGGGCCTACTTCCTCCTAGGCCTAGGCGGCATCCTCCTAATCCAAGCTGTTATCACTGCAGCCTCAACTGGAAGATCGGGGACTATGTATGGCCCCTTGATCGGTGGGGGCGTCCTCTTACTCATAGGTGCGACATGGATACTCGGTATCCGGAACTGGTGGCCTTTGATACCCATCGCCATCGGCATAGCGATAATAGTCTCAGTCCTCCGGGAGAGGATGCGGAGCCCGAGACCCTAGAGGAACCATCTGAAGAGGGCCCTGTAAAGGACGTGCTCAAGGATTGTCCGTCGATTCGCCCTGCCGAAGACTCGGAAATAGTTCTTCCCCATGGCTTCAATCATGTCCCCGATATCATACCTCGGCAGGATGGATGTCGAGACTACTAGGCGACCCCACTCACCACGCCCCAGCTCGTGAAGCATCCTCATCCCTCTCCCAGTCTTAACCTCGAAGAGGTAGGTATCATAGTTCGGCACGACATACGGGAGGCTATCCCTCTGCTGGGCAAAAGCGCCCTCCGTGGCCGTGTACATCTCCACGAGGGGGGCCTCTCCATAGAGAGACTTCAAGATTTCGGAGTACTTAGTCTGTATCTTGGCTACGCTCGTGCTGAAGATGGACTTCAGCTTCCACAAGTCCTTGGGGTAGGTGCCGTGTCTCCGCTTAAGATATCTACCGAAGGAGACCTGGACCGGAGCAACACCGATTATGCTGATAACGTTCTCGTCCTTGGCTCTCTTGTAGATGAGTTC
>Ga0172362_10005073_pt1 | contig 11424 bp, 2 predicted proteins | sample LakKivs1_kivu2a2_FD_114534 | JGI IMG/M metagenome (GOLD analysis project Ga0172362, IMG submission 114534) | Sediment microbial communities from Lake Kivu, Rwanda - Sediment s1_kivu2a2 | ecosystem: Environmental > Aquatic > Freshwater > Lake > Sediment | place: Rwanda: Western Province, Lake...
AGGGGTGAGTTGCCGCCCGACGTGCTGGCACAGGTGCAGCGACAATCTGCCGCAAGATCGCTGGCAGGAGGTTACGCCGGAAGCCAAGCCGCCCAAAACCTGACGGCACGCGATCTTGGCCGCACGTCGCTGGCGTTGCAGCAGGCGGGAGGTCAACAGTTTGCCAACATCCTTGGAACGACCCCCCTCGCGCAGATGGCGAACTACGAGTTTACACCGCAGATGATTGCCAACATTCGGGCAGAGGAGCGCGCCAAGAAGCAGGCTGGTCTCATGGGTGTCACAACCATGCCAAGCGCCGGAGGAATTGCGACTGGGTACTTGGGGTCCCTTGGCTCCGGTCTCACCAACCTCGGGTTCGGTGCGCTTGGGCAGGGAGGTTTCAAAACTGGCGGTGGTGGCGGTGGAAACAATTGGTCCGGACCCGGTGTCGGGACTGGTTCTGGAATTGAACTTGGAATTGTTGACGCAGGATAATTTATGGCCAACCCCTTCTCAGGACTCGAAAACATCGGACAGTCGTACCTCGCCGGCGTGCAGCTGGCGAACCAACGCCAGGCGCGTGAGGAAGCCATCGCGCAGCGGCAGGAAGAGGCGCGAGTGCGCGAGAGGTATTATCAGGACCTCGTTGACCAGCGGCGTGAGGCGGCGGCGTTGGCGGCCAAAAATCGTGATGACCTTCTCAAGGAAAGGTTTGGCGAGGGCTTGGCTTACGAAGCTGACGGCGTGACGATCGACTTGGTTAAGTCGGCCAAGAATGCCAAGAGCATCAAGGACCTCGACGCCCTGGCGTCCGCAGCCGGCAAAGCAAGCATCCTCCAGCAGGCGTCCGGCTTTGGCGACAAGCTGGAGATTCCAAAGGAGCTAATGGAACGCCCTGCATTCAACCAGGGGCGCGCCGAAGGTTTGATATCCGTGTCAGATACCCGCCTTAAGATGCCTGGAATCATGGCGTCACAGGGGTGGGCACCCATTTCTGATGACCTTGAATCCATTATCACTGGAACCGGGGCTAACGATTCAGAAATGCTCGCCGAGTTGGAGGCCGGCGGAAAGCCAGCTGCGGGCCGGAAAGCCTACCAAGGTAACATGGACATGGACATCCGAAATGTCTTTGGCCAGCGGTATGGGAGACCGAAGAAGGAGCAGAAAGCCCCAAAGACCGAGTACACTGGCACGATGAAAATAGAGACCGATAAGGGAGACCTGACAATCAAGCTGACGCCACAACAGCTTGCGGAAGAACTTTCAAAGCTCGGGGCGCCAGCGGCTGCCGGAGGAACAAATACCCCTGTTGGAGAAATTATCTATGACCCGAACGCACCGTTTGGTCAACGATACGTGCCACTGAGGTAACCTATGCCGCGCCTCGTTGACATCGAAGGGGTTGGTCTGGTTAGGGTTGATGACCGGATCGGCGAAAACCAGCTGCTGGAGTTCGTTCAAACTCTTCGGCAAGGTGCCCTACCCGCCGCCGGATCCGCGCTGATGCGCGAGGGCGGCCGCATGGCTGGCGGAGCGATGATGGGCTTGGCGCGCATGGGGCTTGAGGAGCCACCGCCGACACTGTCACCTGCTCAGGCTGAAAGTCCCGCTTGGATGGCGGACTACGAACGCAGGCAGGCAGCTTGGGAGAAGCGCACCAAAGAGGTGCCACCAAAGGTTCTTCAAGCGCGTGCGGCCGAGCTTGAGGCAAGCCCGATGTTTCAAATGGGGCAGGCGCTTCAGCGGGGCGCCGAGGAAGCGTTTCCAGTCAACCCGCTGCGCCAGCAAGATTACCTTACGCAGTTGGCCAGCGGCGTAGGCTCATTGGCCGTGTCAGTGATTCCAGGTGTTGGTCCGATTACGTATGGACTAAGCGCCGCTGAAGACCAGGCGCAACGAGCAGGAGGCCTGTACGACGTAAGAATTGCCGACGCGTTGGCAAAAGGAGACCTGAGGGAAGCTGATCGTCTGCGGGCAGAAAAACCGGTCAAACAATACCAGTCGGCGCTACTCACGGCACCGATCGGTGCTATTACCGAATACGCCATCGGAGCGGTGCCAGCAATCGGACGCGCTTTTGCAGGTCAGGCCGGAAAACGCGTGATTCGCGAGACTCTGCGAACCGGACTTGAAGAGGCTGCACAGGAGACTTCAGAGCAACTACTCAGCAATCTTGTCGCGAAAGAGGTCTACAATCCCGAGCAGCAACTCGGCGAAGGGCTGTACGAGTCTGGATCTGTTGGAGGCGGGGTTGGATCACTGGTCGGCGGTGTTATTGGGGGTGTCGCAAAGTTGGGCCGTGGCCGCAGAATGGCTCAGATCCAAGAGCAACGCCTTGTCGAGGGACCTGCGCCTGGAGGAGAGCGACTCCAAGAGATCATCGACCGTCAGGCGGCAGGACAATCCCTGATAGCCGGAAGTCCGGGATCATACCTGAACCTCCTTGACCAAGAAAACGCCGCCATCGGTGGAGATCCCAATCTTCCGCTCCCTAACGCCACTGCCACCCTCGCCGGCATCAACTCCGGAGGCGCGCCGTCGGGGCCGATCAGGATCACGCCGCCCGTGACCGGTGGAGCTCCTGGTGATGAAGCCAAGATTCCAGACATCGCTTTGGAGGAAGGCGCGGCTGAAGAGGAGACTCCTAGAGTTCCGCTGATTGACGTGATTCGGCTGGACGATCTCCAGATCAAGGCATCGGCCGGAACCATCCAGCCTGACGAGCTTGAAGAACTGCGCGGGATGCATAAAATACTGGGCGTTTCTGAGCCGTTTGTTGCTGAGGCGCCTGCTACCGTTGTTGAAACCCCCACTACTCCCGCCGCCGCCACTGAAATCCAGCCGCTGACCATCGAGGAGACGCAGGAGTACAACGCCGGCGTCGATCTCGGCACGGACATGATGTCCGAGGCGGAGCTTGCCCGCTTCGAGGAACTTGCCGATCGCGTGCGCCAGCTGGAGCAGGCGGGGTACGAGTTCGATGAGGCGACTGGGTGGACTAAGCCGGGGGTGACTCCGGCGCCTGCCCCCGCCCCTGCCCCCGCGCCCGCTCAACCAAAGCCGGTTGAGCAAATGACGCCGAATGAGTGGACGCAAGAACATAATCAACTTGTTAGAAAGTTGCTCCGCGCAAGAGAAGAATATGAGGCGGAAGTACAATTTTCCGGGGAAAAGTCGCCAGAGGCTAAAAAAGCGAAGGATGAAATGGATTTAGCGGAGGCGAGGATGGGCAGCAGCAGCGTACCTGAAGCGGCCCATGCCCAGCGCATTGAATCGGCTATTTCTAAAAATCAACCCGTCTCCGTCGCTGCCGTGGACGCCTACGGCATCAAGCTACCCGAAGGCTGGACGCGCCAAGGCGACCTTTACGTTCCTACGGCTCTAGGCACCGCCCCCACGCCAGCGCCAGCTCCAGCGCCAGCTCCAGCAATCGCCCCTGCCCCTGCCCCCACGCCCGCTCCAGCGCCAGCCCCTGCCCCCGCAATCGCCACCCAAACCGTCGGGTTTGGAAAGAACGCCAACCTCCTGGTCAAAGACCTCTTCGCGCAACAGCCGGACTACGCCAGGTGGCTTGTCGCAAGCACCAGGAGCGCCTCGCCGGGTTCGCGCCCGCGTCAGGTTGGCGACTACATCAATTCACTGCCGGAGTACCAAGAGTCAGTAACCGCAGAAAAAGCAAAAGCGGAAGCCGTTCTCACCGATGAAAACAAAACCTTCCTCGCTGGTCTCAAGATCAACGCTCGGCCGAACCCGGATGGTAGCATCACCGTCCAGGGCAAAACTTACGACCTCCAAGAGGATCTCCGCGCCGCTGGCGGAAGATACTCAAAGGACAGCCGAACCTACACCATCTCTGCCGACGGCCTTGGGCAGTTTATCGAGCGATCAAGAGTTGATACAAAGACTGCTGGCGGACAAGGAGGTGGTGGCCCGGCTTATTCCCGTGATGCTAAACTCCGAAAACTCCGACAGGATGCTGACAACCGGCCCGACCGAAGCGGACTGGAAGGAGGCGTTGACAACTATCTTAGCGTAGAGACCCAGGGGCTGATTCGGCAAGGTGAGGCGTTTGGTATTCCAAGGATCGTTGGAGATGAGCAGCTGGAAGACGCGGCCATGATGGTTCGAGCGTTTTCAGAACGGGACACTCGCCCGTTCTTCATGCTTTCCAGCGCGCCTGGAACTGGAAAGACGTTCGTGTTGGGAGCCGGCATTCGCGAGATGCGAGATCGTGGCGCCAATAAGATCATCTACGTCACCCTCAACCAGGGGCTGATCAAGCAGATCAAGCGGGATCTCAATAACTACAATATTGGAGACGTCAAGTTCATCACCTACTCGGAGATGAAAGACCTCCCGCCGGAGGACTCAGACGTGCTGATCTTCGATGAGGCGCACGCGATTAAGAACCTGACGGGTTCAGGGTCTGAGCAGGCCAGGAAGGCTCAGGAATGGATCCAGCAAACCAAGTTCCCAGTCTTCTCGACCGCGACGCCGTTCGAGAACCCGACCCAAACGGCCTACTTGCTGAACACTGGGATTTTTGATTCGTTTGGAGGCGACTACAAACTGTTTGCTGCGGCTTACGGGGCGACGCCTATCAAAGATAAAAATGGCCAGGTGGTAAGAACGGTCTGGTTTCCTACCAAAACCAACGAGCAGGATCAAATTGCCGCGAGAAACTTCTTTAGAAAGGAAGGCATTTTCACAGCCCGAAAGACCAGGCTGCCGGCGGAGCAAGTTGATTCGCGCCTGGTGGCTATCGAGGGCGACCAGCAGTGGACGGACACCTACAACGCGTTTTCCGAAGAAGCGGAAAACCAAAAGGGCTCGCTAGACGGCACCGACAAAATGTGGGTGATCAACTACAAGAAGCGCCTGCTGGAGGCGTCGAAGGTTAGAAACGCGATCATTGAGGCACAGCGGGCTTTGAATGCCGGCCGCTGGCCGATCATATTTGTTGAGACCAAGGCGGAGAGAATCATCGACATCAATAAGCAGCGGCGCCTTCAGGATGAATTCAATCGCGCCAAGGCGTTGGCTAAAATGATGGGCGGTGAAATGCCCAGGAGAAGCGATTACCCTGGTTTGCTGTCAGACGGATTAATCAACGTACTGGAAGCAACGATGGACAAGATGGGTGTATCGGTGATCTCCATACCGTCTTCTGAAGAGGTGATCAAAAACGAGATCGGCGCTGAAAACGTCGCGATTTTTACAGGCACTATTCCAGATGCCCAAGCCCAGAAGAACCTCGATAAGTGGCGCGGCAACAAGCCCATGGTCCTGGTCGCTACCATGGCCAAGGGCGGCACTGGACTGTCGCTCCACGACAAGACCGGCAATCACCCCACGACCCAGATCAACGTCAACCTGCCGTGGACTGCCACCCAGGTTGAACAGGTCTCCCTACGTTCCGCCCGCTACGGCCTCAAGGGCAAAGCCCAGATGCAGTGGCTTTTCGCTGACAACATTCCGTTTGAACGGGAACTGGCCCAGCGGGTTGGCGGCCGCATGAGAGACATGGGTGCGCTGGTCCAAGGAGAAGCAGGCGCCACCGCTGCGAACATCCAAAACTTCAATTTTGAGGATGAATCATTCTCGGAGGTCAATGCTGCCGAGGCGGCCAAGAAGGATCTGACGAAGGAGGAACCCAAGGTTACACCCCCTGCTGCCCCCACACCGACACCTCCGACCGCTCCCGCCCCAACCCGTCGCCGCAAAGCCCGCGAGTGGGCATTCAAGGGGGATATCTTGGATGACATCATTGCCGTTGGCGGGGTCATGTCCAAGTCGCAGGCTAAGAAGGAGGGTCGCCTGGACAGGCTTAAGAGCTTGTACGATGACGCGCCGAAGAAGCTCGACCCGCACTTCAACAAAATCTACGCCGGCCGCACGCGCGGCGAGGGAAGCCGCAATGCGCCAGATGTGCTGCTTCAAGAACTCGCCGCCGACAACCCGGGAAAGTACGGCGATATGACCGTGGCCGAGTTTTGGGCCGAGGTCGAAAAGGCTGCTCGCGGCCGCAAGGGAGACGTTGCGGCAGCCAAGGCTGAAATCGCAGCTGCGGAAGCCGGTACTGCCGAAGCCCAGGGTCTTGACGCGTTCCTTGAGGCACAGGATGACGCCTTCGTCGATGCCCAGACTGAAGGAATGCAGCAAGCCGGCCAGCCCGATGGGCCTGTTGAGATTTCGGTTGGCGACCTCGCCATGGGCGATCGGTTTTACGTTCAGGGGGAACTCTTCGAGGTGACATCTGTGACGCCGGAGGGGCAGTACACGATCCGAGATGGCACGAAGTTTGGGGTTCAGCAGCTGACGGAATACGACACGCTGTTCATTGACAAGGAGCCAACCAGAGCCGCACCTGGAACAGCTGCCGAGTTCGCGCCTGAAACACCACTCCCTGCCCAGCTGCCGCGCCTTGGCGCCATGCAGCGACAGGGAGACCTGCTTTCTGGCCAGCAGGAAGCATTCGCCCTGGTGGGCGAGAAGGGCGTTGATTATGAAAAGAAGCAGCTAGAAGCCCAAGCTGCCGCCCGCGCGGCTGCTGAAGCTAAGGCTGCGGCCGAGAAGGCGCAGACCACGATGGATTTTGGTGACGCCGTCTCCGAAGCCTCCGACGCCATCGCGCAGTTCGTTGAGTCCATCACGCCCAAGGCTGGCATCACCGAGGGTCCGACGCCGGAGGAGTCCGCTCGCCGTGTTCTCCAGTCGCTGACCAAGCTCGCCTCGATCGCGATCCGCGCCGGCATCCAGAGCGCCGGGCAGTGGGCAACCAGCCTCCGACTCAAGCTCGGGCCGGCCCTGCAATACGCCTGGGATCAGGCCAATGGCGCCACCGGAGAGCCAACCGCAGAGGTCATCGCCGATGTGTCGAACCTGCCGGACCAAGCGACTAGCAGCGACTTCGGGATGATCTACAGCACGCCGCAGGAGCCGGTCACGACCAAGCGCGGCGCGTATGAGGATACCGTTGCGGGCCGGCGGTCGCTGACGCCCGAGGTGCTCGATGCCGGTATGCGCCTGGCGATCGACACCTTCGCTGAAGCGGGCGTGAAGGTTCGCCAGGTTGGCGACGCCCTCTTCGCGCCGGTGGATGGCGTCAACCAGGAGGAAGCCGGCCGCAAGCTGATTGACATCGTAAAGAAGAAGTTCGAGGACGCCAAGAAAGCCGGCCGCGCTGACACCTTGGCGCCGCTGATCCAGTCGCTGCGTAACCACTTCGGAGTCTCCGAGGCGTTCAGCCCAGAGACCCGCGACGAGATGTACCTGATCGGTCAGTCTGAGGCGTCCGAGTTCGGGCGGCTGCTGGCCAGCCTGAGGGTTTCAGTAAACGACTTCGTGGCCATGGCCCGCAACGTGCGCGGATTCCTGACCACGGCCATCTACGACACCTTCTCTGGTGAATCAGTCAAAGGCGTGCTCGACAAGATCATGGCCGAGTACCGTGGCCAGTTCACGGAGGCCGAGATCCAGAAGATCGTTGGCGAACGGCCGGAGCTTGGCCAGATGCTCGATCGACTTGGCGTGCTTGCGCTCGCCGACACCGGTGGCCGCGTGTACCGCGCAGTGCAGGCGCGCCTCAAGACTAAGAAGCCGCCCACTCAGAAGGCGAAGGAGCAACGCGCTCTTGAGGATGAGGCCATTGACCAGATCATCGAGAACGCCCTGGCGCTTGGGGTCACCGAGCCCGCGAAACCGCCGGGTCGCAAGCTGACTCCTGATGAACGACTGGGCCTGATGACCCGCCCGGCGACGCAGGCGAAAATCCAGCAGGCAACCGAGGAGGCCGTGAAGGAGGCCGAGTTCAACGCCGGCTGGAAGGCCATGATGGCCGAGGCGGCTGGGGACGAAGAACTCCTTGGCCAGTACCGTGACGCAATGGCTGCCGGTGAAGATCCGGATCCAGAGGCGATCGAGAAGGGCCTCGACCTGCCGCAGTACGCTCACTGGCGCACGATCCGCGACGGGTTCCTGAACTACTCGCCGACAACCCTGAAGCTCGTCCAGGACGTGATTCGTGGCCGCTTCAAGGGAACCCAGTTCGGTCCCAAGAAAGCCGCCCCGCCGGCGCCTGCCAAGATCGACCTCGTTCGCCTGGTGCAGTCCCCCAACGCCGAGATGAGCCGGGTGATCGGTGAGCAACTGGCTGCAATTAGCCGGATAATGACCCTCGCAGGCGCGACGCCTGAAGCCAAGGCCCGCGTGATGCAGATGATCACTGCGAACGTGGGATCGCAGATCCAGCTGGCTCGCCAACGGGTGCTCAACAACTTCCTGGACGTGAAGGCCAAGGCAGGCCCTACGACCGCCAGCGATCGTCTCCAGCGGCTGATCAACGCCGGCATCACGGAGGATCCGCGCTACCGGTCCCAGAAGACCCGAGACCTCCTGAAGCGCGTCGCCAAGACCTACCTGACCGGTACTGAACTCTCCGGCATGGCGACCAGGACGCGTGCCGAGAAACTCGCGTTCCTGACGGGCAAGCTCAACCAGATCACGGCGGCCGAGAAGCTGACCGACGAGTGGATGCGGGGCGCGGTCTGGACCTACCTGACCGAGCGCATGATGGAGGCTGAGAACGCCGTGGTCTCCCAGATCGTGGGCGCCAAGGACGTGGTGTTCGATCCAAGTGCGCCCAAGACCGAGGCCCAGGTGGCGGCCGATCGAGCCAAGGCCGTCGAGCGTCTGGCCGGTGGAATCCGAGCCGGACTCCTAGACCAGCGGATCGCCGAGAGCGTCGCAAGAAACCCGGTGATGCAGCGCCTGGTGCCCAAGATGGGAGACTTGGTGAAGCGCGTGCTGTCCACTCCTCAGGCCGGGCAGGCGCAGCTGGCGAAGGCCTTCTCGCAGGCGCTCCTGAGTGAACTGGCGATCGACCAGTCGCTGGCCGATAAGACCGGCTTGGCGCTGGCGAAGGCGTTTGAGGCGAAGTTCGAGCGAGCCCGCATCCGGGCACTTGACCTGGCCGTTCAGAAACTCAGCCCGAAGCAGCGCGAGGATGCCGGTCCCGGCACGCCGCTGTGGCAGAAGATCGAGCAGTTCGTGAACGCCGGTGGCATGGACTCGGCCGCGCTTCTTCAGACGATCGCCAAGCGCGCCGGCTGGAAGATTCCGACCGATGAGGAGGTTGCCCGCATCCGCGACCTGGCTCGCTTGGAGCAGCAACTCAGCACGGCGACCGAGGAGGAGATCGGCAAGGGCATCACCGACGACATCAAGGCAGCCATGAACGAGGGCAAGCGCATGGACGTCATGCGTGAACTCCAGATGCGCTGGGCACGCATGACGATGCCGATCCGTGGCAACAAACAGAACCTGGCGCGAGCGATCAATGAGGTGACTTCGGCGCAACTGTTGTTCAAGCCGAGCTTCGTTACTAAGCAGCTGATCGACGTGGCTACCCAGATGTTCTACTACACGCCGACGCGTGCAGTAGCGACGGCCGCAGAGCGATACCGCACCAGTCGCGATCCAAACCGCGCAAGCCGACTGTGGAAAGACACCAGTGCTGCGCTCGAAGACGCCTACAAGGCGCGCTTCAATGCACTCAACATGGCCCTCACGTCTGCCTTGGAAGCCGCCAAGGGGCGCGCTGAAAAAGACACCGTCATGGGTATCCAGAGCGGCATCCGCGCGCTGGACCGCATCAACGCCAAGGCATCCGAGTACGCCAAGAACGGCGACTACGCTAGGTCCGCGCTGGTGCGAATGATCGGCATCTCGCAGTTATCGTTTCGGTTCGCTTCATCCCTCGATGCCTTCCAAGGCGTCTTGGCTGAACAGCAAGAGATTGGTGCATGGACTGAGTCCCAGCTGCGTCTTCAGGGCATGGCGCCCGAGCAGGCCCGCAAGACCGCCAAGACCATCATCGGAGATGTGATGGCCGAGTACGCGTTGGCTCAAGCGATCGTTGGTGATGATCCCAACATTAGCCCGAAAGAACGCCGCGCCGCTGCCTGGAACGTCGTGCGCGCCCGGCAGTACCAACGCATCAAAGCGGCCGGGCTTGATGCGGCTGCGCTGAAGGAACTTACCCGAGACCTTCGATCCACTATCGGTTGGAATATTGAAGAAACCGGTGGACTTGGCGGCGTGATTGGGCAAGGCATGAAGAATGCCAGCGACTTCCTTGCGAAGACTGGCATCCCAAACCCTGTCGGCCGTTTCTCTAACGCAATTGCGATTGGCATCAACCGTGCGCTCACGTTTGCCGGCGGCGGATTCGTGCCAAAAGCCTTTGAGGGATCCGCCTGGTACAAGACCGAAACCGACAAGACGCAACGCAAGATTGAGGCTGCGACAGGACTCGGTCTGGCTGGTGCGTTGGGAGCCCTGGTTCTGTCGGGCGCGCTTCGCGTGTTCACCCGCTGGCCGGACGACAAGGAAGAAGCGGACCTGTGGGAGCGTGATGGTCATCGCCCGAACACCATGGAGCTTGACCTGCCAAACGGGAAAATCCTGCGCGTGTCTCTGAACACTGGCCCGATCCAGATCGTTCGACCGGCGCTGGCAGCCATTGGCGAGCTCCAATACCAGGTGGCCAAGCGCAATCGCCTCAATCAAAAAGCTGCCGCAACTGCCAAGAAGAAGGGTCTCGCATTCGAGCCCCGCGAACTCACCGCCAAGGATATCGCTGGAGCCCTGTCATACGGCGCCTATTCAGCAGTGGCGCAGGGCCGCACTGCGTCTGGGTTGATTGGGTCTGGCGTCTATCGCCAAGCGCCTGACCTCGGCAAGATTGTCGCTGGAGTAGTGAGCCCCATGATCCCGTTCCAGCCTTTGATGCGCGAGGTGACCGCCTTGTCGGGTCCCCAGTTCAACCCCAAGGACCAAGCGTTCATCAACCTCTTGGTGCCCACGCCCTGGAGCGGCAAGGTTGACCGCAACTTCCTTGGCGACCCAGTGGGGACCCCGCGTGCCCAGGAGCGGATCATGTCCATTCTCACTGGCGGCACCGCCATTGTCGGTGGTCAGGAAACCGACCGCGCCTACCAGGTGCTGGCCAGGACCGGGTGGACTCCAGCCACACCGCAGAGCAACAAGTTCTTCCAGTTCGGCCGCGTGCAACGGCAGGCCACGCCGGAGGAGTTGACCAGGATGCAGGAGGTGCGCGCCGTGGAACTCAAGAGCCGCATCTCGCAGCTGGATCCAGCGACCGCGACCCGGAAGCAGCTGGACCGCATCGAGGACATCGCGAACGCGAAAGCCAAGAAAGCTGTGGGTGCTCGATAATTCGTTCGCTTTCTGCTAGACACCCGACACCACTTGCCATACGCTGACTGACGTATGAGCAACCTACAAGTCACCGTCCAATCACAGCAATCGCAACCCCTGAGCGCGTTCTCCTCGGAGCACGCGTTCGTCTCCGTGCAGCGCATGGCCAAGGCCCTGTGCTCCAGCACGCTTGTCCCGGACAGCTACCGGGGCGAGGCC
>Ga0172362_10005076_pt1 | contig 11421 bp, 5 predicted proteins | sample LakKivs1_kivu2a2_FD_114534 | JGI IMG/M metagenome (GOLD analysis project Ga0172362, IMG submission 114534) | Sediment microbial communities from Lake Kivu, Rwanda - Sediment s1_kivu2a2 | ecosystem: Environmental > Aquatic > Freshwater > Lake > Sediment | place: Rwanda: Western Province, Lake...
CATGGATACAAATGATAACCAAATGTACGACATTGGAGAACCTATGGGACTTGCCATAAATCAAGAAACATTACCTGGGACTGCTTTGGTTGTAGATGGATCTGATTACACAGGCGCAGATATTACTTTAGTTGAACCTTGTACACCAGAGGCAACCATGAAAAAAACAGTTTGGCGAGACTTCGGTGAATTTGGAGATTGGGATGAATATACAGAGGTTGAAATCGGAGAAACAGTACGATTCAACATCACTATCGAAATCCCAGAAACCGGATGTGCTATGACCAACGGCTACCTTTATGATTATCTGCCAATAGAACTTGAGTACGTAGAATATAGTACAGAAATAAGATTCTTCTACGACGGGCAATTGTATGAGTATCTCTATGGTGATGATTGCAATCCAACTATTGTACCAAATTATGATACCAATATCTTGCAGTGGACTTCACAAAACGGATACGGCGAATATATTCCTCCAAACTCTATAATATACTTCGAGTTTGAAGCAGAGGTAATAAATTGTGGTGAATTTACAAACACTGCAAACGCCACGGGCTATTACACTTGTTGTGACTATATACAAGTTCAAGACACAGCACAGGTATGGGTTTACTGTGAACAAAACAACCCGCCAAATCCACCAACAGATCAATTTCCTGGCGACGGAGCAACTGGGATCTATGTAGATGCTAATCCAGTTTGGTACAGTAGCGATCCTGATGGAGACGCAATAACCTATGATGTCTACTTTGGCGATACAAACACGCCACCGTTGGTTTCTCCAGGCCAATCATCAAATGTCTATGAGCCAGGTACAATGAACTATTGCACAACATACTACTGGCAGATTGTTGTATGGGATGAACACGGTGCATCAACAGCAGGACCTCTATGGTCGTTTACAACAGAAATGCCCATCATAAATAAATGATGTAACAAACAAAAACGGAAACTATATATAAAATGAAAGCCAATAGCAACAACGGAATTAAGGGGAAAAAAATTATGAAACAAAAAAAGGCAACTTCAACTATAATAATAGGCATATTATTACTATCGGCAGCGGCAGCGATTACTCCTGTTGTTAGTGCAGAAGCCGTCTCAACGCATCAGATCTACGGAAAATTATATATAAATGGAGAAATGGCTGCAGATGGCACTGCAGTTCATGTAACCTGCCCTCAAACAAGCTATGAAACTACAATAACTACCCTGCTTGTATCTGGCAATAATTTAGATATAGCTTTTCTAAATTCTGATTATCCAGGTGGATACAATGGAAAGACCATCTACTTTAATATGGTTTACAGAACCCAACAATATTCTGTCTTACTAGATAAAACTGAAGGAGATGTCGGCTCAATAGCGATTTATTTCCTTGATCTATATTATGACAACAGTCCACCAAACACACCAACCAATCCAAACCCGAGCAATGGTGCAACTAGCGTATCCACAAGCAATGATCTTAGCTGGGACTGCTCAGACCCAGATGGAGACCCATTGACCTATGACGTTTACTTTGGTACAGCCAACCCACCAGCTCTTCAATCGACTGGTCAAACTGTCAAAACCTTTGATACTGGCTCAATGTCAGAAGGAACAACATACTACTGGCAGATAGTAGCAAAAGATTCTTTCAGTACAACATCTGGCCCAGTTTGGAGTTTCACAACACAGACAGGTGGCGGCAGTCCTCCTGGCGGCGGTGGCAGTAGCGGAGGCACTACTGGTGGTGGCACTACAAATAATGCTCCAACAGCTAATGCAGGCGGTCCATACGAGGGATTCACAGATGTATCATTAACATTTGACGGATCAAAAAGTACTGATTCTGACGGAACCATAGTCTCATACGCTTGGAACTTTGGCGATGGTGCAACTGGAACTGGAGAAAAACCAATACATACTTACACAGCGATAGAAACATACACGATTACATTAACCGTAACCGATGATGATGGCGCTACAGCTACAAACACAACCTATGCCACAATAACCGGAAAACCAAACATTCCACCAACAGCACCTGAAGTCACAGGTCTGCACTACGGTTCAAAGAATGTAGATTATACATACACTGCAACATCAAGCGATGAAGACAACGACACAATAAAATACATCTTTGACTGGGGCGATGGCGAGACCACAACGACAGAATTTTTACCAAGTGAAGTAACAACTACACAAACCCACAAATGGAGTGCAGCTGGAGCATATACAATAAAAGTGAAGGCAAACGATAACAATACTGATTCAGAATCAACAAATTACGTTGTTCTAATAGATGCAATTTTCGTTAAAAACATAGGATATCTTTTAGACGAAGATGGTGACGGAACATACGATGCATTCTACAGCAACGAAACTGGACAAAAAACAGACGTGGAAAAACAAGCCGACGGAACTTACCTTATAAACAGCGACAGTGACAGCGATTGGGACTGGACCTACGATACAATAACAGACACACTTACCCCATATGAAACACCAGCAGGAGAACCAGCATCAGACAACACTCTGTGGTATGCATTGGGCATCGGTACGATAATAGCGATAATATTGCTTGTCGCAGTATACCTGGGAACAAGAAAGAAAAAACCAAAGAAATAAACAAATATTTCTTTTTCTTTTTTTATTTTTAATTTTTTTTAACTCATTTTTTATTCGAATACTTTTTCCATAAAGAAGAAACAACCAGAGTTGCCAACACGCTAAAGACAAGCAATAAAATCGGCGTAACAACATTGTGCAGAATATTAGCATTGAAAATGAAATCAACAATAAACAGTCCGCCAAACGAAGCAAGCATAATGCCTGACAAAAGCTTCAACACACGGCCATGCCACTCGCTGAGCTTCCAACGACCAAGGGTAAGCACGAAAATAAGAACTATTACAATAAGCGGGATTACATAAACTACATTATAAAAAAATATGTACAAATAAGAATCAGATGTAGACATGTTATATGCCCTCAATTGATTAGTAAAAACAAGAGGAAAACCAGAGGTACATAAAAGCTCATAAAAATTAACAGTAGCGGCAAGAACAATTGTACCAAAAATAACTGCGGCAACTTCAGGATTTTTAACAAGGTCTCTCATCTTCTTAAACAAACCAGATTTCTTTTCATCAGGTATACTAAGAGAAACACCTTTTTTAAAAAAGAAGAAGTCCTTTATGTTAATGGCACCAAGAACAAATACTATACAACCTAAGATAACTGTAAGAATATCAAAAAACCCACCGGCTACTAAAAGTGTATTGTACAAAACAAACATGAACAGATAATACCACAAACCAGAAAAAAAGATGAAAATGCCACCAATCAAAGCCATACGTTTACGTGAATGAGCATAAATCATAAGATTCAAAAGAAAAATCAAAATAAAAAAGGCACAAGGATTAAAACTATCAAGACCACCAAGAACAACAGTCAAAATCGGTAAAGAAAGACTAGAGGCATTAACTGTCATCCTGTAACCAAAAATATCAATAACAATCAGATCCGTCCCCCAAGTCTCATTGATGGCTGTGCCATTTAGATAAGCATCAATTACTCTACTAATGTCTAAGAGAGTTATATTGTATCTTGTAAGCAACGTTGAATTAGAGTTGCTTTTGATAAAGACGAAAGGATACGCAGCACTATAGTTTTTACTAATGGCTTCATACTCATGTAGATTGGTATTATTTTTATAGATATTCTTCCAATAAACAGTGATTCTATCTTGATACTTTTCGATTGTTGCATTTATGATTGGAAATTTTGCGTTGCAACTACCACAGTTACTGCTATAAAAAAAATCAACTGTTATTTTATCAGAAGCCAAAGCTGATTGAGCAAGAAAAGTAAACAAAACAAAAAAAACTGCAAAAAATAACAGCTTTTTATAACATTTTCTTCTCATAATTTTTTATCTAAAATACTAAAACTGGATAAAAACCTTTCATTTAAAACAAACAAAAACAAAGTTTAACGGCTCAAAAAAGCATTTTTTAATAGAGATTTTTAAATAATAGGAACAGATTACGTGTGTTAACAAGTATCTTAGGGGAGTTAAAAAAATGAAAAATGATAAGGAAGAAAGGTGTGTTCTTACAGGTGTCATAGAGACTGAACTCGAGATACTCAAAAGACACATTCATGTACTTAAAGTACTGAAAGAAAATCAGCCCATGGGAATAATAAAGCTGTCTGAGCTTACCAATTATCCTCAACATATGGTTAGATATTCTCTGAGGATATTGGAGCAGGATGGAATTATAGAGCCATCGCCTCATGGAGCAGTAACCACTGAAAAGGCATCCAAAACTGCAGCAACACTAAAAAAGGCATTGAAGAATATTGGTCAAACATCTGAAGAGCTTTTAAAAACACTTGACTAAAAGAGAGTTATATTGAACTTTTTTGTTACCGCCGCGGTAACTCAGTAGGGAGAGTGCACGGCTGAAGACCGTGATGTCGGGGGTTCAATTCCCTCCCGCGGCATTTTTAAGAAAAAGTTTTTAGTCGCTTTTATCCCAAAAATCATACCCTGCAGGGTTACCTGGAACCCACTCAGGAGGTATACGATATGCCCTGTATATCTGATTTGCGCGAGTAGGGGCAACGTAATCCCAAACAATTTTTGACTTATTGGTCACTTCAAAGACCCTTCCATTAAATCCTTCCGAAATCAAGGTATTTCCGTTAGGCAAACGCTGAGCAGAGCTTACATAATAACTGAAAAACCTGTGGTAGTCCCCAGAGCGTGGAAAGAACCAATTCAATTTAATATGGGAATATTCCCAAACAATATCAAAGGTAATTGGATTGACTTCTATCACCCTTGACCACAACCTTAAGTGACTTGGCATCCCGAAATATCCGTATCCTGATATGCCTCCGTTATCAAAAATCAAAATATTGCCTTCCCCAGGAAGACCTTTTGGAATCATATGTGCATGATGTGATCCAATTATCTGACCAAGCTTTTGTCCTTCTTGGGTATCTTTTGAATAATCCGGCCCCATCCTCCAAACGATATCTCCTGTTTCTTTGCTGATAATTGCAATAAAGTTTGTGTTACGTGAATCTATGATAATATTCTCAGGGTTAAAGTAAGAGTAGTTTATTGGGTCCATTGAGTACCACTTATTCTCACCTACAGTTGACATAGAATTAACATGAAGCCAATCTCCATCGCCAAGAATACCGGGAGTTACATAAATGCCATGTTTTGTAGTGTTATCAAATCCCATTTGTTCATAATGATCGGATGCGTGCCATTCAAATCCGGTGGGACTGCCATTCCAATCAACTTCGTATATTACTTCATCAATGAGACGTTTCCTACTGATACTTTTATTTACTATGTTTTGATGTGCAAGAACTAGCGTTTTTCCTTGAGAAACAAATTCCTGGTCAGGTGCGTAGTACCCAACAGGATTTCCCTCGCGCTCGAAATCATGATGCTGCCTTGCTCTTCCGTTCTCCCAACCACTATAACTCCATGTAACGGAGCCATTCCAGTCCAATTCCTCAAGTATTTTGAAATCTCCACAGGAAAAACCATAGAATTTGTATGTTTTCCCAACAATGATTGAACCATCTGACAACATTTTGGAAGGCATCGGAACGAAAGTCCACCAGCGATGAACCAGTTTTCCATTCATATCAATCAAATCTGTCCAAAATGAATTTATGAGTGTGTATCCCTCACAGCATCCTTCTTTGTGGGCCTTTATTCGTAAAGAGTCAGCAGAATTTGAGGACTGCTGGTCGTTAATTTCACCTACGCTTATCTCACCTAGAACATTTAATAATAGACTTATAACAACGAATAAAACTATTATTACTAGCGATAAATTTTTTGCAGTTTTTATCATTTTTCTCCTGTGCATTAAAGAAAAACAATCTGTTTTATTTATGATATTTACTTTGGTGGAGCGTACTTCCAAAGATCTAAAGTAAACTTCCACTCTTTATTAACACGTTGGACAATTTTTTTATCGATGCTGTAAACATTTGTTTTGTAATCAGATTGTCTTTCAAGATATTTTAACATTCTTGGTAAGGCGTCTTCAAAACCTGTGATATTTAATTTTGAATAGATATTTCTAACCTCTGCTATCGGGTCTTTCACGAGATCTTCGTATCTTATTTCAACAAGATTTTCTTCTGGGATTAGTTTCTTTTGTCCGAAATAGTCTTTCATGAGTCTTTTATAATTTTCAATAACTTGTCTTTCTATTTCATCTTTATCTGCATTTTGTAGCGCCAGCTTGTCAAGTACCCTGTTTCTCATTTGTACAGTTGAAAGATACACTTTGTATGGGTTTCTGTAGATATGAATGAACCTTGCATTTGGGAAAATCTCAAGCAATGTGGGAATTCTTGCGGTATTTGCAGGATTTTTTAGAAGAAGCCTTTTTTCGTTATTGGAAAAAGTAACAGATTTCATAAATTTGAGATAATTATTTTTCCACTCCGCCTTTTCTTCACCTGTTAAATTTTCAAAATGTATGGATTTTAGATATTGCTCTTCGGCGTTTCTGGCAAAATGCATGCAATGGAAAAATGACCAGAGATTTGTAGCCGCAATCGCCGCCTCTTCCTCATAGGGCCCGTCGATATCCACCTTTATTGCATCCATTGGTCGCTCACTTGGTAAAAAGTTTGAAAGAAACTTTTTTGTAGGATTTAGTAACAAAAAATCATCTGGCACTAATGTATTCCACAGGGAAACGTAACAGAACTGCGAGTCTTGACTTAAAAGTTCATGAAGATAGCTTGTACCGCTTCGCCAGTGGCCGATTATGAAAACGGGAGGTTCTTTAATTTCCGTGTTGTTGATTTTTGATTCGTATTTCCATTTCGAAATGACCTTTATAGGCATCATAACAATTGATGAAACGGTAACAAAAGCACCCCTAGCAAAGTATTTTGCATCCACGCCGCCATTTAGCCTTAGAAGCTGGAGCCAGTTTTTAAACGAAGTTCCAAATAGCGGGTGTTGGATAGTTTTAGCATTCTTTTTCTTGCCATTTTCTTTCATTTCCTTCCTCCAAGGCTTTTTCTTAACAAAAGTAATCAATATTGGAATAAGAAGAACAATAGTTGCAACCAAATATACATAGAAACCAATACCTGGCCCCCAGTTGCATAAAATCGAATGAACTTCGCTTTCACCAGGCACACCTACTTCAAGCTGTCCCTGACCTATAATGCTACCTATGCTAACCTTGCATACTTCATTCATTGCAACAACAAATATGGATATGGATCCAATGAAGGATAGCATAGTAAAAATTTTCAAGAATCTGTGCAATCTTTTTTTATCATCTTTTATAAGAAATTGAGTTAATGCAAGTAAAACACAGCCTGCAATTGTTAAAACAATGATCATGGTAATTGCCATTCTGAATTCATCAGGCAGATACGACGGCTCTCCTGCAATTGTATTTACTGTGGTTGTAGTTGTTATCATGTTGTTTGGGACAAGATACAATTTCGTGGATGTTTCAAGTTTATCTGCAGAACCGTTTATTCTCCACCATGGCATGAAAATAGATATCAAAAACAACGAAATGGCAAGGATTGCAAGGAAATATTTTTTATCTTTTTTGTAAACGGAGAGTGCCAAAGATAAAATTATCAATAAACAGCCTATTATCAAAACTACCGCAGGATATATTGGTTGTTGCTCAGTTATTAAATCGTAATTCTGTTCGCCATAAACCCCGATTGTTCTTGCGCCGATTAAATCATTGTTGTTGTATACTTCTATTTTATATTCGCCTGGTGGAACTTTAATTCTTGCTTCAGATTCTTGAGATCTAATCTCCAATTGCTTGTCGTTTCTTTTAATTATAATCTTAGAATCCTTGCAGGGCTCCCCTCTTGCATCTGACACATTAAATTTTACATTATACTCTGCAGGGAACTGCAGCTCCAGATTTTGATCTCCAGAAATCTTTACTTCTTGAGTTAAGACAAATGACTTGAATGTAAGGCTTATCTTGTATGTGTTTGGAGTTAAATTTGTAAAGAAATATTTTCCACTCTGAAGCTCTTCTGCATAAATCTTTGTTTTTTCGTCTTTTTGTTCTGTGCTAACTGTAGGATTTAATTCAACCTCGGGAGTTTGTCCCCATTTATCTGTGACTTTTAAATTCAGGTTATAACGCTCAATTTCAATTGTTGTCTCAGAGGAAATAAATTTCTGAACAAGTCCGAGTTTTACCTGATCCTGATAAACAACATCTCCATTATAAATTACCTCAAGATCATATTTTTTTGTACTTTTTGGTGCTTTAAGTGTAGCCTGCCCATTTCCGTCTGTAAAATTTTTAGCAATCGTCGTTCCATCATCTTGCAGAAGCACTTCTGCATTCTTTACCATTTTATTGTTTTGATCGAAAACCTTTACTTTTGTCTTTGATTCAGAACCACATAAAACATGGATTTTTTCATCTTTTTTTAAATCTACAATTGAATATCCAATGTATTGCTTTTCCTTTGAAAGGATGGGATTTTCCCTAAATACTTTAACTACGTATTTTCCTTCTTCTATTTCAGGAAACACTGCCTTTTTGAAAATTGAAATATTTTTTATATCAAAAATTCTTAGAGTTGCAACAATCTTTTGGAAAAAACTTGGGTTCTCAAGTTCCTGCAGGGCCTTTGTAGGGAGTCTGACGGCAGTTCTGGAATAAAGAAATTCATCATCTTTGTAGAGTTCAACACTTATGTAAGATAAATCCAACCCAAGAGCCGCCGACAAGCTAGACCCCATCGGAATTGATGGAGCTAGATGAACAAGGACAGACAAATCATGTTTTTTCGTTTCCTCTGTATTTTGGCTACCTTCTGCATTTGACCAAGGTTTTATTTTTACAAGTTCTTGAAAGATTTTTGCCTCTTCGTCAATTATTGGAAAACCATCTGTTTTTGAAGAAAAGAACTCTGCGTCAAATTCAGCTACAAAGTCACTGGGTATTACAAGGTCGTGATTTTCTCCAGGCTCAAAGGAATTTCTTCCTACTTGTATTGTGGCAACATTGTTTTCAAGTCCAGGTAGATGAGGATAATCAACTTCAAATGCATTAAGCTCAAGCCCATTTTTTTCATCGGCACCTGATTTTAAAACATCATTTGAACTAAAAATAACCGCATGAGCGAGCCCAGTTTTGCCTTCATCAAACGAAAACCAAGCGTTCTTTCCAAGATCAACGTCATCCTGAAAACTTATCAATCTTATATCCGGGTTATCTGGGATATATTCTGGGTCTATATCTACTTTGTATTCTGAAATTTTCCCCAGTTCATTAAAAAAATGCATAAATGGTAGTATTCTACCAATATTCAACTCCTGAATTGATCTGCTTTTAACACCACCACATTGTAATGAAGCAAATACCCCATCAGTATTTGTTGCCGGTGCCTTTGAGGTTACTGTTATCTCCTTCAGCGCCTCATGTTTAACATGAACATGCATTCTTGTATTGTCTGAGTTCGGGCAGTGATAATACTTGTATGTTGCAGTAGTTTGTAAATCATCAAATTTTGAATGACTTACAATTCGAAATTCAAGCATTAACTTTCCATCAGCAAGGATTTCTTTTGATACTAGTTTTTGGCTTGTAGAGCTATAACTAAACAGGCCCAGGTCATAGGTATATTTAAAATCAAAAGCGGCAAATAACTCTCCGTTTTTTGGTAACGCTTCCGATGCCCTTTCTTTCAATTTAGTAACATGTTGACAGGTATTGTAACCCATTAACTGCCCTTTGTAAGAAACAACATACGTGATGTAGCCATCGTCCAGTATCTTGTAATAATATGATTCGAGAGGATAGCCGGGTATCGGTTCATAGCTGTAATATGCATCTTCGATTTTTACATGATCTTGATAGTCAGAGGCAGGTTTTTCAGAGTCATCATAATACACAAAATATTTTTCAGTTCCATCAGCAAAATCAGGAATTAAGAAAACCAGATTGCAACTAGTAATAAGATTTTCACTTTTTTTTTCTAAATCATATATCTGGGATTCCAATTCATACCATTCATTTTCATTCCAACAACACACTCTTATGGAATTTTCCAGTTCATTTTTTGCCCAACATGGGTTTTGAAAATCTACTTTCACATCAATTGGCTGAAAATGGGCAATTTTGAGGTTTGTATCAAAGGGAATTTTTATTTCCTGGGAATATGCCCAGTTACTGTCCCACTCCAGAGTCGCCGCACAAGAAATATATGTTGGGAAAAATAACAATAATGAAATAGTAACAATAATGCACTGCCTTGAGAGTTTCTTTCTAGAAATGCCATTTGATCTATGAATACTTCTGCCTCCCATTTGTTTACATTTTATGGTATTCTTTGTTATTACGAAAACAAGATTAAATATTTAAACTAAATTATATATTTTTTCTGAATATAAATTTTTAAGTTTTACCATAAATTGTTGGCTTGGCGTCATGGTAATGTGCATATTCATGTCTAATGGAGTTTTTAGAGTCACGAGAATTAGTTCGTAATCTTGAGGATTATTCTGGTTTTCAACTCTTACGTATCCATCGAATTCTGAATTTTGTTCATCTGGAGCAACGACTGATACTTGAACAGTTAAATGTCCGTCTTCTGGTGTGAGACCCACCCCAGACTCCGGAGTAAATGTCCATGTGCCCCAACTAATCAGCGAGTTGTTAACCGTCCAATTCAGCAACGAGCCTGCATCTCCTATATTTTGTACCTGAAAACTTCCAGTCACTGTTGTGCCTGGTTGAATATTATCCCATGAAAGACTTCCGGAACAATCTAAATTTGGTGTATTTGGTATTGGTGGTTCTTGTTCTTTAGGAGGTATATAATCTATTTTAAGCAACTCAGTTACCCCAAGACTATATTGCCAAACTGTTGCTCCTTCCGGGGTGACTTCAAAGACTTTTCCTGTTTCACCATTACATATCAGGGTATTACCGCTCTTGAGTCTATTGGCTCCAGAAAGATGACTTGCATAAAAAGTCGGTGTAGGGTTATATATCCATGTCTGTGTAGTGGGGCCAAATGCAGAACCTGGCGCAATATAATACTCACCGTTTTCGTTTACAGGTGGGACAATCTCATCAACAGTTGAATAACCGCGACCCCACCCATTGTTGAAGATAAGGATGTTCCCTTCACCAGGATAATCTTCGTCGATCCATGTTGCATCATGCTGTTCGAACAATTTTCTATTACTTGATGTTCCTCTGTCATAAGTCTGTGGGTTTCCCCAACGGTACAAAAGATCGCCGCCGTGTCCACTGTTTCCACCAGTATGACCTGTGGCTTCCTCAGTTGTTGTACTGTGATCGATTACCCAAATTTCACTATAGTAACGAATACTGATTAGTATCTGATCAAACTTTTCATTATAATCAA
>Ga0172362_10005077_pt1 | contig 11420 bp, 11 predicted proteins | sample LakKivs1_kivu2a2_FD_114534 | JGI IMG/M metagenome (GOLD analysis project Ga0172362, IMG submission 114534) | Sediment microbial communities from Lake Kivu, Rwanda - Sediment s1_kivu2a2 | ecosystem: Environmental > Aquatic > Freshwater > Lake > Sediment | place: Rwanda: Western Province, Lake...
CTCTAGTCAACAAAAGTTGTGGTAGCGGGGGGTCGATTTGAACGACCGATCTCTGGGTCACTCCGAGCAACATAGGCTGCTCTTATGAGCCCAGCGGGTTAATCCTGGCTACCCCACCCCGCTACGTCGGGTTAATCTCACTTTACGCCGATTGCACGCTTGAGAGATTAACCTCGATATATTTCGAAGGTATGGGAATTAAAGGTTTCTGGTTAGAAGAGAGCGTCTTGACAAGCCTTTACTTCATCTTTGAATCGGCTGGACCAAGCAATAGGTGGCGAAATCTCCCGCTAATCCCTTTTTTCTGATTCGTCATGGTGTTTGATCTGACCTAGTACTTGCCCTTATTGATACGACGCTCTTAAATATGAACTGCGTGACTATTCGAAGCCGTGCATCTTCCTATGCTGGGTTAAGAACATAGGATGCGGTGTGTACCTTTCGTCTTTTGGTGGAACTATTTTCTGGTTTCTAAAGCGGCTAATCTCGTCGTAGTTTTTATCATTTCGTATTCTGCTTTCAACGATGATAGAGTGATCATCTCTTATTGAGAACAAACCTTCATCAAAGGCCCAATGATGAAATCTACAAAGTGCTATACCGTTTCTCAGATCATCGCTACCATTTTTTTCCTTAGGGAAAATGTGAGAGGATTCAACCTCTGGATGGTTTAATCTACTGAATCTCTTTTTCCCACAAACGGCGCAAGAGTAATTATATATCTCTCTCACTTTTTCCCTGAATGCTACCGCACGCGCTTTTCTCTTTATTTCAATATTCGGTGACTCGTCCGTCAATCTTGGCTTTTCTGCACCAGATTGTTCGAGAATCTCTTTCAACGCCTGCGCTTCTTCATCAGGCTGAACAATACTACTGTAGTCGTCCTCGGGTATTCTCCTAATGCTTCCTTGTAGATAGGTTCCCCATACACCCGGATTCTCTATGAACCTTAGCTTTCCTATCAACGGACCAATAGGCTTTGGAGATTCCCAAATTCTAACTCCCTTGAGTCTCACACCATGAGCAGATCGAAAGAAGGGGCCGTGCCAGAGCTTTCGTTTCTCTTCTTCTGATAGCTCATAATACTCTGAATCTAATATGCATGTTCCCAGAAACTTATGCCCATCTGTGCCCGCCAAATAGAATACTACCTTGTCGCCCGGTTCTAGGTAGATTCGATTTGCTGTTTTTTCTCCCAGTCCCCAAAAACTATCATGCATGCGTTGTCTATAGATTTCAATCCCTTTCTTCTTCATAGTTCCGATTTTATCATTCTTGACCGTGAAGATCCAGTAATTTATCATAGCGATTCCTCTTGGCCACCACTTCTGATCTAAGCTTGGTTCCATTGAAAGAGTAAAGCAGGCGCTGATAAATGACTTGCGCAGTTATTTCCTTATGGACCTTTACAGAACATTTGCCCTATAGAGTATTCATACCGCCCTAATAGCTGGGTTGCATATGTTTTTGCTAGAACAAAGTGTTTAAGCTTATTTCAATATGGTAGTGCAGGGGACAAGTTTGAACCCTCAACAGAGTGGAGATGTCTCCCGCAACTCCCCTCTTTTTCTGTCAAATCGGCGAGAGTACGAACAATTCCGTTTCTACTAGGGCTTGTGTGTTGGTTGTTTCCAGCTTCTAGAGGCTGGTTAGCTTCCTCCCCGCACGCGCTTCACAACAAAACCTAGGTACGAGGTCTACATGGAGTTCTCAATGAAGCTCTCAAGGACAGCAAGATTGACATTTGTTCCGTCTTCTTGTTCCTGGCGAATGATTCCCTCTGCCTCTTCAACCTGAGTAGCTTCGTAAGATTGGAATTCATCGTATTCCCAGAAGAACTCGTGGATTACTATGAGGCTGAAATCTCTATCGACCTTGAATCCTAGCTTGCTCTTGTTTTCTTCAATTTTCCTGCTGAAAATCTCGTTGTATAGCTTTTTGCATATGTCGTTTATGTAGAGGTAACCTCTGGCCGTGTCAGATTTTACTTTGGTGTCAATCAGATCAAGGCTTTTCATCGTGTTGACCATCCTGTCTTCGATAATGGTGTATTCTCTTGGATGAGCCCCTGCAAGAAATTGAGACACTGCAAATGGGCCCATGCCACTTATGTGAAGGTCGCTGGTCGTGTCGTAGAGTCTGTCAAGGTTTTGTTCAGGGTCTCCTTGGAATTCTCTTACAAATCTTAAGAATGCTTTGACCTTCTCGAAGTTGTTGTCGACCTCGGAATAAATAAGCTTCTTGTTACGAGATCTGCCACACATTATGCTATTTTCAAATTCTTCCTTGAATTCCGCCGGTCTCAGAGAATCAATCTGATCATGGATTAGAGTATGAGTCTCCTTAATCGCCCTGTAGTGCCAGATGATATCACCTCGCAAGGAATACGCACCACTCCGTCCCATGTAGTACCTGTTTTCCCCTATGAGATTGAAATAATCATCTATCTTTCTGCCAAGCTCTTTGTACTGGCTTGTTTGTTTAATGCTCTCGGTACTAGGTTTCGCGCAAAATAGATAGCCAGTCTTGAATTTCGTATTCTGGGTCACTGTCAAGTGCGATTTGTCAGGAATTGGGACGTTGTTGATTTTTATGTATCCTCCTGCAGGTCTCCTTTGGTAGAACAAATAGCCTTTGCCGTCAGTCACCACGAAATATTGCGCATCTAAAAGTTTGGAATAAGAGTCTGCCTGAGCGAGTATTCTGTTTAGATCAATAAGTGCGGTCTTAACCTCAACTACTAAATAGGGCACGGCATGACCGTTTTCATCTACAAACATCGCTACTATGTCTGCCCATTTCACTTCAGTGCCCATTTGCACAGGAACTTTTCCATATTGAGTTATCAATTGCTCAGGCCATCCTAAATTCTGCAGATACGGAATGACCTCTTTTTCAGCGATTTCTTTTTCGTACATGAAACAGAGTTTATCTTTCAAGTTTTAAAAGACTTGCTGTATAACGAACCAAATCATTTTCGGAACAACACGCTAGCCCGCGCTGCGCGGCCTCGGCTTTGGACATGTATGTGTAACGTCCATAGCGCGCGTTACGTCGGTTCTTAAAGACATAAAACAAAGATGCTCCCAATGCAATTGCAAGCAGCAATATGATCAAGGGTTCCCATGGAAAAACAACAATAGTTTCTGCTTCAATCTCACCTGCTAACATTGATGGTGAAGATATTCTCAGTGTGTGATTTCCCAGCTCCCAAGGGCCGTAGGTGAGTTGAAAATCAGCTCTTCCTCTCTCATCAGTGACCGCAGGAAAATAACGGTTCTCCCCAATCGTTATGTTAAGGCGAAAGAACTGAGCAGGTTTCCCATCTGCATCAAACACCTGAACCGTTCCCGTAGCTGCGAAAAAGCACTGGACAGAATCGGGGATATTCATCGTTACGAAAAAGAGCTGAGTAGATAACCCAACCATTGCTACATGCGTCGATGAATCAAACGAAAGGAATGACACAAACACGTTTCTTGCAACATCTGAATAGATTGATCCTTGAGCTACAACACCGCCAGTCAATACGTCGACTATCCCTTTTGCAGTCTCTCTCGCGTCATCTACCGTATAAACGATCACGGAGGTTGAAGGCACCGTGTATTCGTCATATCCTGACCTCTCTTTGACTTCTATGAGACAATATTCTAAGTCTGGCAACTGCACTCTAAATACCGTGGTCGAAGCCTCCATTGCAACGATGTCTTCTGTGGAGTTTAACACCAAGACCGTTGGATTCGACCAGCCAAGCATGTACATGCTGAAGGCATCCAACGGGGCTGGACAAGATCCTTCGGGAACACCGTTTCTGTCGCCTCTGGCCATCAATGACAACTCGTCTATTCCGAGCGATTCGTTTTCGACGTAAAGATCTGGGAGACCTAAACCATGCGCGAATTCATGAGCCATCAATCCCCATTCTTCAAATTCGGAATCATAGGCAAGACCCCAAAAGGCATAGTGGCCATTGCTTGTCCAGATAGTCTGCTTTGAAGTATGTCCCAAATTGCAGTAGTTTTGCCTCCAGAGTAGTTCTGTCTGACTAGGGTGCGATGATTGGTCTTCGCCGGCGTGAATCACTGTTAAACACTCGTAGTCGGAAAAGTTTACAAATCTCTCCCAAGCTTTGATTGAGTCAACAATATAGTCCCAGCCGTGTAAGTCATTTTTCCCACTACCTTGACCGTAATACTCCATCGTGTTGTTCAGTCTGAGCCACTCGTCTCCGAACAAGGTGAAATCAATCGATATCTTTCCAAAAGATATGTTGTGGAAATACGTTGCCATATTTTCGAGACGAGTCCGGATCGTGGAAACATTAGTGGAATGAGTCACATCTGAAAACTCTGTGCATACTACGACTAGCCTCTGCGTTCCGTTTACATTCCAAGGAAACCAAGGCGGAGGAGGATCTGCCTGAGCAGCATAGACCGACCTCCCAGAGCTTGAAAGCGCACTTATGCAAAGCGATAGGCAAACCACTGCGTAATAGATCATACATACAGCCCTGTTCTTAGCCAAGTGCGCAGATCTTCCTGACAATGGCTCAACCTTCACATTTTTCATTCAATACCCTTCAAATAAGAAGTCTGAATGTCAAAATAACTTCACTGCACGCGCCAACCGTGTTTCTTCCCCGACAATTTTTTAAGTATTTCAGCTTTATCATATAAAGCCCTGGCGAACGACCTTATTGGGATATTGTCCTTTTTACAACATTCAATTACGAAATCGCTATCTACAGGTATTCCGTATTGTTCCAGTAGGTCTCTTATCCTACTATCTATCGGAAAAGCATCAAGCCTGACTATGTCTCTAAGCCAACAATCCACTATCTTTCCTTCTTCAGTTACTACGATTTTCTGGAGTTTTTTTCGAGCATTTTCATAGCCCATCTTTCTCAACATAAAAATGAAGTCTTGAGCTGTCAGAGAATTGACTACAAGAAAATCGATAAGTTTTTGTAGCCACCTCTTCTGCCAAGGCAAAGGATACAATTCAGATAGTTTTTCCACATCAACGGACTGAAATGTATGTAGTTGTTTACCTAGCTTATTGAAGTTGTCTCTAACTTCTTTCCATACATTCTCTTGACGTTTGGGACGCCATCCTGCCCAGCAAAGAATGTAGAGAAAATACTCGTCAATTGTATAATTTGCGCACCACTTATCATCCGTGTAGTCGTCAGAATTTAGATTTGACCTTGCGCTGTCTAATAAACGGAGAAAATTTTGGTAATCTATTGTCTCACGCACAGGCTATCTGCTCCAGTATAGATTCAGCGCGCGCTTACTCTGTAACTATGTTACCTGTTTCGTCAATACGTGCTTCTTGCCAGTCGTATTTGTTTCGGGCTACTGCTTTCCTTATTTGGTCGCGTATGGGTGCGATTGAGGGGCACTTATGCTCTCTTGTAAGCAACATTATGTCACTCACTGTATCTCGGCTGTTCATTCCGTTGAACACTACAAAGTCTATCGGATGAAATATTGGCTTGACGTCAAATGGGTCTAATTTCAGTTTTTGGAGCGATGGACATATTGCTTTGTAAAATGCTTTTTCAGCTGCTTTTCTTCCTCTTTCTCTTGCTTCTTCTCTAAGCTTTTCTGCCACTTCTTCGAACGCATCTTCCTTTTTGGTCTGTGTTTGGTCTTTTATCTCATACGCGTCTAGCCATGTTTTTGGTGCAGGTCCTTTAGCTTTCAATCGTAGGTCTGATACTCTTGCCAGCCTCTTGCAGCAAGGACATAAACAGAGAATCCTTCTGAACAACTGGTACTCTTCAAAGAGGCTCATTACACAAACACCTCATAGGAGACTTTGTGATCTCCAATTGCGTCACGGATGGATTTTTGGTGATTGTTGAGTCTTGCCTTTCCGCTTTTGACCTCTACGAAGCTCAGTGAGTCTACTTTGCCGTTTGACAGGCCGTTGAAAACCAAGAGGTCAATCGGGTCGCCAAGGAATTTGGTGTCTGGAACCACCCATTTGAAGCCTTTTATGGTTGGAAGTGCGCGTTCAAGGTTTTTGCCTATGTTTACTGCTGTTGTTGTTCTTTCAGCTGCTTCAGTGGCGAGCTTCTTCTTTTTAGCTAACTCTGCGTTGCGTGTCTCCAACAAGGTATTTAGTTCGCTTTGGGTTCCAAGTGCTTCCGCTGGAAAAGGTTTCATTCCATCAAAAAGGATTGCGTCAGAAAGTTTGAACTCTTCTCCACATGAACATTCCGCATATAGGTTTGAATCTTTTAGATTTTTAATCAATTGGTCGATTTGCATCTGAAAACACCTGCATAGTTACAAAACTAGGTTAACTCTCACGCTTTTTAAAATTTGTGCCTATAATCATTGGGCTAGCCCGATTTGTTCTCTAAAGTCATCTTGCCATCCCACGACAGTTAACAGCGCGCGCTAAGCGTAAGGATTTGTGTCCTATTTGTAATGAGGAGTTGGTTAAGTTGCATTATTTTGGTGTTAGGCGTATTGTTAAGGTTAAGGGTGAATGTGGTTATGTTGGCTCTTTTGTTGATGATTTGACTGATAGTGATGGTGCGCTTAATTGGTGTGAAGCGCGTAGCGGTAGCTATGGATAGTTTGTGTGCGTTGTGGTAACGCGCGCTTAGAGTCCAAACAGAATCTTGAATAGCACGCACTTTGATTTTTTGGGTTTTCCTTCGAAGGAAGCTAGTGCGCGCTAAGTTTTTAACTGTAAATACTACAATCAATACTCGTAGTTTTGAATAAAAGGAGTGATGAAATGCTAAAATCTGCAACGAAAGCAGAAAAGGAAGTAAAAGAGGAAATGGATGAAGTTACGCCTTATCGATACACGGTTAGCAGTTATGGGGCAGATTACACGGTTGACAGTCTGGTCATGCATGCATGCATATTTTTGTTTTAATATCAGTCCTATGTTTTGGGTTACAAAATGGGCAGTTCCTGTCCTCGGTGATTTTTAATTCGCCTCTAAATAATGCTTCCTTAATCCAACTCATCTTAACCGATAATTAGAATAAGATTTGCTGGTATTTAGGTTTATTAAACTAAAATCGGATACTTTAAGCTGTGTTGTATTTCAATTTGGATAAGCTATATAGCATATTGTTTATTGGAAAGCGTACTGCTGATACAAGGCTGCCCTAAAAAGAAAAACAACATTCAACATTTCAAACATAAGAATTAACAATGGTCAACTTTCAGTATATAAATTATTTAAATAGGGGGGTGTGATATAGCGCGCGCGAAGGTCTTGATAGGTATGTTTCATCTTAGTTCAGCTCTCAAAAATGAAACGTTTAAGTGGATAGATTTCATCGAGTGTTTGAGGTTTTCCTGTTAACACGTCGAAATAAAGAGGAAAGTCTCCTTCTTTTTTCATAATCCCCCTCATTATATTTGCCGCTGTTTTGTTGTGAGTAGTGTAGACCAAATAGTAGAGTGGCAGATTCTTTGCTTCACTTCGAATGAGTATGGCACCCTTATATGGGTATGCCTGTAACATTTCATCCATGTACAGTCCAAGAAATGTTCTTCGGTCTCTTTCCTTTTCGGACAGCTTTTGCCAGTTTATTGAACCCAGAAAAGTCGTTACTCTTTCTCCGTTTGCAATTGCCCTTGGTTCTTTCGGATTGTTGAACCAATCTCCAGCACACCGTAGTATTGATTCAAGCGGAAAATTCAGCAGTAATTCAGTTCTCGGAAAGTCTGCTATAGCTTTGATTGTATCAGCGTGAAGTTGATCATATACCGTACCATCAACTGAGTAAACAAGACTACTAGGATCTACGAAGCAGAACACGAATTTTTGCCATTTTGGAATTTTTGAGAGAATTGAGGTTATCCATTCATTGCAATCTCCAAGGTATGTTCGGACATTACTACAACCAGATGTTGAAGCACAGAGATTGCGATAAGTATTAGGATCTATCTCCACAATGTGACAGGGGGCGTTAGGATTCCAGTGAGAAGCTATTAAAGGAGAACCCTCTATCCACTGCCCATTAAATTCACAAGAAACTTTCCCACTCCCGCCGTGAGTATCAATATAAACAAAATTGTTGTAGATTCTGTTGAAGGTCTTACAAACATTTAGATACTTTCTAAGAATGTTATACTTATGTAGCGTGTGAGGTTCTATTTCAGTAAATCCCTTAGCGGACATAGCTACCACACACAGTTGCATCTGCATTTAGTATAATCTAACCCCAGTTCTTTCCACATAGACTTCGTTTCTTTGCATAATACAATTTTTGTTTCATCGAATCCGAGAGTCATGAGTTTATCAAAAAAGAATGTGTAAATCTCTTTTCTTAATGACGGTGGAGCTTTCTTCCCCCATCCTGAATATTCAGGGTTTTCTGTGAAGGCTATTTTCTCCCAGCTTCTGTCTTTAGCAAAAATGAGAGTTTTCGATAATCCTCTTGGAGTTCCTAGCGTGATTCTACTAGGGTTGGAAGGTAGTTCAGATAATATTGAGTAGATCAGGTCTTCGTAGTGCATTTTCCAGTTTTCGATGGAGAAAATTGGGTCTATTCTGATTCTAACTTCATATCCTGATTTAATAAGCTCTTTAGCAGCGTGAATTCTTTGTTGAGGAGACGAAGCTCTTTTCTCCCATCTTCTCCAGACTTCGGTAGCGTTTAGGCTAAAACTTGCTATGGTCTGCTTCCGAGGTTCTTTCGCTAGCCATTCAACTTTATCTGACTTCGTCAGTAATAGGAGTTTATGCTTGTTTTGGGTTTCAAAAAAGTCAGCAATTTGTTTCATACTGTTGGGGTTCATCAATGAGTCTGATAATTCTCCGCTGTTGAAAATTGACGGATGCTGCAAGAAGTATTCATGCTTGAATGCTTTATCAATTGCTTTGATAACTTTGTTTATGGGTCTATATTTCGGGTTCTTGTTTCCTCGACCTGTTCCTTGAAGGTAGCAATAGGCACAATCAAATGGACAACCAAACGCCCATCTCAATTCCCAAAAATGAGGACAAACAATGTCGAAAGGGGTCTTGCTAAAGTAGACTATTATTCCATCAATATTAGGAATAGGATCATCGTAAAGTTTTATTCCACCCAATCCCGTTTCCCGTCGCACTTGATTAAATAGTGTTTTTTGCAATGTGGGCATTCATATTCACCAACCGTATAAACGGTACCTTCTTGAACTCCCATTTCTTTTCTTAGGGGTTCTCCTCTCTCCTTTGCATGTTGAATCTCTTTGATTCTGTCTTCTATTTCATCTTCTGTGAGTCTGGATCGTTTTGCTTCTTCCAAGATAACACTTTGTTCATCTTCGCTTGGGAGTTTCTCCACAATCGTTTCGGCCATCTTGGGTGTTATACGAGATTTTGGTCTCAGAACCTCTTTTTTGATAGACTCAGGTGCTCTTCTTAGAACCTTAACTGCTGTGTACGCATCTTGGGCTTGAAACTCCCCCTTTTGTACTTTTTCGATTACTTTCTTTCTTTCCTCAACTGGCAATCCAAGTGTCCTAGAGATTATGTAAGTTGGTGTTGAGGGGAGAATTCCCTCCTCTTTATGTCTAAATTCCCAAGCTTCAAGGTCGGCTTCCACCTTGTCAGGGTACAGGCCTAGGGCAAGGGCTAGTTCAGACTTGGTTCTAAATCCAAGAGTTTCCCTATTTTCCCAAAGTTCATGCATGGCACTCTCTCTCTCGATGTCTGTTAAGTCCCTTCGATGGAGATTCTCGATGAGGGACTCGAGAAGGATTTTTTCCTCGGGAGTATCTTTGACTAGACATGGAATCTCTTCAAGTCCCGCCATTTGAGCTGCTCGCCATCTTCTTTCTCCTGCAATAATCTGGTATCCTTCGCCGTGCTTTCTGACTATGATAGGTTGGATTACACTAGCATCTTTGATTGAATCTGCAAGCTCCTTTAGAGATTCTCTCTCAAAACTCTCTCTTGGTTGGAAGGGATTCGGTTGAATCTCATTAACAGGTATTATCTTCAATTCCATGAAATTCTCACTTTTCTTTCTTCTTCCGTTTTTCTCATGTTTTCCTAGCCACTTCTTTCCTTTCTTGCACATTATGTATGTCTTCTTTCCGAATAATTAACCTTTCATTGTTTAGCGCGCGCTGCAAGAAACGAGATGCTTAATTGACAACGGCAAAAGAGCATGCTTTCATGTGTTGTTATGTCTGTGCCTCGTTGAAATACTCTTTTAACAGGCTGGAAGCTTATGTACACTGTTGTGTGACAGGCATATGTCTGCTGAGATTTCGAAGAGAATTGCCGAGTTTTTGGACTTGAAGATTGAGGAACATGACGTAGGACAACCGTTTTTCGGCAGTCCAGACTATGAGCCATTGCCATTTCCTCCCGCCAGTTTCGTTCCAATCAAAGACGTCGAATCGAACGTACGTACAGCCTACGTGGATGGCGGAAACCAAGAGATACTGGGTGCACCCAACTTCTCGGTACAGATAAACAGGGTATACTTTAACATCTTCAAAGGACAAACCAGAATCCTTCCAAAGTCCTTGCCAAGAAAGATAGAGTTCTATTCTGCAACAATGTCGGCTTTCAGAAACGACGGAATTTTCTATGACACCAGAGTCTTTCCTCTGAGAGACGAGTTCTCAGGCCTCATCCCCGGCGAGCGTCACTTGTCGTTCAGTTCACTTGACAGAACAGTCACGCTTGGAACTCAGAGGGCAGACATAAGAACAGTTGCCTCGATTGCGAGGAGATTTGCCGAGTGGGAATTTGCCAAGCATATTATTGAAAATGAGCTTCAAAATGGGGACTTGATAGTCCACGATGGCACCCTCCAAACAAGTCTTACCAATGAACAGACGTACACTGGGAGAGCATTTGACGCAGCGATGGAAAGGGGGGTCACTTTCACCGGGATTTCAAAGACGAGCACCTTGTTTACGACTACTGGTCTTTCACTCTTGGGCGCTGTACAGAAGTTGGCCGAGGACTACGAAGTGAGAGGTCCTTGGTGTCTTCCGATAGCCAAGGTCGTGAACGTGCAGCACAATGCTTTCATCTACGTAGTCAAGCTGCATGAAAATGCCAAATATGTTTTCAGGTTCGAGATATATGGCAAGCAGGCTAGAAGAATGAGTGATGAGGACCTATGCGGTGTCACTTCAGTCTTGGCGAACAATTCAAAAGACATAGGCTTTCCAGGGTATCCCTATGGTCTTGTAGATGCAGACAGCTTTGCCCGCGTAAGCGGGAACGAGATTGGAAAGTATCAAGTCATGCTTCTTTCTGAAATATCTAAGCTTGGCAAATGGAAAAAGATTTCAAGGCATATCTGCTCAGGTGACGCACATAGCGTGTTAGACATGTTGAAGGGTTGATGGAAAATGGCGTTGGAAGTTTCAGGTCAGATAATTGCGGGAAAAACAGGACAGATCTTGGTGAGGGAAAAGGCTGGGGGAGAG